>ERZ795049.19-NODE-19-length-300897-cov-10.291412_pt1 | contig 300897 bp, 226 predicted proteins | sample MGYA00375133_ERZ795049 | MGnify/ENA primary metagenome ERZ795049 (study PRJEB30178, sample SAMN05720147) | activated sludge metagenome | isolation source: anaerobic digester from wastewater treatment plant | place: Japan | collected 2015-04-20 ...
GGTGCACCTTGGCAAAATGGTTACGCAGAGTCTTTTAACAGCCGCTTGCGAGACGAGTTTCTGGAAATGAATTATTTTACTTCACTAAGGGAAGCGCAACAACTGACTTTGACCTGGAAGAGGTACTATAACGAAGCACGACCTCATACCTCTCTGGGGAATCGGACCCCGCAAGAGTTTGCCGAGGATTGCATGGGCGCGTGTTCCGCCTCGCTACGCTCGGCTCCACAAGCCCCCATGCAATCCTGCCAGGAGGCGCAATCATGAAACAACGAAACTCTCATAACGACTGGACCAAAGAATGGGGGCTTGACAGATCTCTTCAGCAAAAGGATCCTGGAAAACCTCGCCGGGAGGTAGAGGAGGGGAAGGAATCTCTTTCTTTTTTGTGAAAAAGGATAGCATAGTATGCTCCACGCTGCTTTCTTGACCGCTTTCCTATAATACGCTAAAGCCGATTCTATAGCAACGCTGCGAGTCAGGCCAGATAAAATCTTTTTGGATAAATGCGGGGGCAGACTACGAAATATTTTCTCAGGAAGAGGTTTCTTTGAGGCTTGATCCGGACAGAATTAAAAAGACCGGTGCTTTCGAACAACTACAAATCCGACTGACGATTTTTCAGACGCCCAATCACAAAAGCAAGTCGTTCACTTTCCCGCTCTCCAGTGATGCAGGCCGTCCAAAAGAATGACTCCGCTCTTGGTTTCGATGTGTAAAGTTCTGGCACACAACTTCTGGCACACAACTTTGAACTCTCCCGTTCAAGTACGTACAATGATACTTGTCAGCGTCCTTATGTTTTCCATGTATCTATTTCGTTGCGGTGAACAGGAGCGGATGTTATGGCTTACAGGCAGCATGTGGAATGCCTTCAGAAAGGGGTTGACGCCTGGAACGCCTGGAGAAAAGAAACCCGGCATTCCCGCCCCGACCTGAGCGGATTGAACTTGTCCGGTCTGGATTTGCATCGGCTCGACCTTGCATTCACCAATCTTTCTCATGCCAATCTATCCAAGGTGGACCTACGGGGTACAGATCTGACGCAATGTAATTTTTTTGGTGCCAATTTTCTAGGTGCCAAACTAGCCGGAGCTATTTTAAATAGCGCCGAATTAAGTAACGCTGATTTACTCAACGCTGACCTGCGAGATGCCTCTTTTGAAAACGCAACCTTAAACAATGTTGTCCTGCACGAGTACAACTTTCACGGCATGAACTTTAAGAATGCCAGTTTTTTTGAGTCAGACCTGACTAAATGTGATTTTTCGACGGCAGACCTTTCGGGAGCGGTCTTATCTTCCGCTAAACTTGATCTGGTTAATTTTTATATGACAAACCTGCAAAATGCCACGATAAGCCAGTGCAGCGTTCGCATGGCAGTCTTTAAAAATGCGCTGCTTGAAGGCATTGTTGTTCATGAAACGAACCTTTTAGAGGCTAATTTATCTCTCAAAGAAAAAATGAAGTTGAAACTTCACGGAAAATTGTAAAATCTTTGGTTTGCTCTCAATCAATCCTTCGTTACCGTTGCTGTTCTTGTTCGACCTGCAGGAGTAATTGCATATGAAATCTGAAAACCCGACTGCACTGCCCCCTTTAACCAGACGTTCTTTCCTTCACCACGCCGCTGTCACCGGAACCATAGCAGCGGGACTCAGTGCCGGGCTTCACCGCAGAGGTTACAGCGCTAACGAGCGTCTCGGCGTAGGTGTTATCGGTGCCGGTAACAGAGGCAACAGCCATCTTGATGCCCTCAAACATATACAGGACGAAGACAAAAGCATTGAGCTTCGTGCTGTTTGTGACGTATACAGACCCCGTATGACCAGAACAGCGGAGCGTTTCGGCATTAAAGGCTACATGAGCCATCTGGAATTGCTTGAAGATCCATCCGTTGACATTGTCACCATTGCAACTCCTGACCATATTCATGGGTATCAGGCACTTGATGCATTGCACGCCGGCAAAGGCATCTATTGCGAAAAACCGGTGACACACTGGAGGCAGTTTGAACTCACAAAACAGCTTGCCAAAGAAGTTGCCGCATCACGGGGTGTGTTCATGTGCGGCACCCAGGGCATGTCCGACACAGCCTGGCGCCAGATTGGACAGCTTGTCCGCGAAGGACTCATCGGGCAGCCCATCCATGCGGAATGCGGGTATTTTCGGGTAGGCGACTGGGGCGAAGCGGGCATGCCCATCGATGACCCCAATGCCCGACCGGGTGCTGATCTGAACTGGGAAGCTTTTCTCGGCGATGCGCCGCAGCGCGCCTTTGATGTAAGCCGCTTCTTCCGCTGGCGCATGTACGAAGACTATGCGGGAGGTCCTTGCACGGATCTTTTCCCGCATATTCTAACTCCGGTCATGCACATGATGAATGCCGGTCTGCCGTCCGTTGCGGTGGCAACAGGAGGAAAATTCCGCTACAGCGAGCGTGAAGTGCCGGATACTTTCAATATGCTTGTCGATTTTCCTGAAAACTTCACTATTGCCGTGCTGGGAACGCAGGGAAATGATTTTCAGGCAAGCGAGAACCGCGGTTCCGCTTCGCGAGTGCCTGTAATCCGCGGATGGGATGGAGCATTAACAGTCTCCAATGACAAAATTATCTTTACACCCGCTCATGGCTCCAATAAAGAAAAACAGCTGTTTGACATTGACCGTGGGGAAAACCTGCTGCACTTTTTCCGGGAGTTTATCGGCTGTTTCCGGAACAGCAATCCGAATACGATCAGTAATATGGAGCTGGCGTATCGGGTGCAGACGGCGCTGATCATGAGTTATCTGTCCTTGCGTGAAAGTAAGGTGGTAAAATTTGACCGCCAGACAGAATCTATCCTGCTCTAAGAATTGCGTACCACAGAAAAACACAGCAGCCGCCAATATGATATTGACGGCTGCTTCTTTTTTATTTCAGAGATGAAAACTGCTTACATCCGCCAGGGTTCCCGGTAGGCCCGGCTGCGCAGTCTGTTCGCTTCATCATCGTTAACAAAGGCTTCTTTCACAGGATCCCAGGTCACTTCGCGCTTTAATTTGATTGCGATGTTTGCACAATGGCAGGCGGTAATGGATCGATGTGACGTTTCAGCCGTTGACTTGGTCGGCTGTCTGCTTTTGACGCTATTGAGAAATTCACGCACATGATTATCTGCCGGATAGCCGCCGGAAAAATGACGATCGCTTGCCAGGGAAGCGGGAGATGTTTCAATGGTGTTGTCGTCTCCCGTTTCCACCCAGCCTTCAGTGCCTTCAAACCGAACGGGGCAGGATCCAAAACGCAAGCCTTTGGTAATAACAAGTTTTGCACCATTCGCATAGCGTGCTTCTATGTCGCCCAGTTCATTCATGATCCTGTAATGCACAGGAGATGTGTCATCGGCATTTAAAGCCCACTGGCACAGATCCACCGTATGGGAGCCCCATTCGGCGATGGAACTTCCCGAAAAATCACCATGTCTCCGCCAGAATCCTGTGGTGTATTTCAGATTGTACGGCCGCCACGCCGCCGGGCCGAGCCATAAATCCCAAGCCATTTCTTCGTAAGGCGGCAGGGGTTCTTCCGGAAGAACCCCGTAGTAAATATTGGAATCAGGCCAGGCCTTTTCAGCATACACGGTTTGTATTTCGCCCAGAGCACCCGAACGTGCCAGTTCGACGGCAAGTACAAAATTGCCGACATTACGGCGCTGGGTGCCGCACTGAAAAATCCGTCCATTGTGGCGTACCGCATCCGATACCGCCCGGCTTTCCGCAATGGTTACGCTCATCGGTTTTTCGCAGTAGATATCTTTGCCTGCCCGGGCAGCCAAAATGGAAAGAGGAGCATGGTTATTGTCACCTGTGGCGATCATCACCGCGTCTATGTCAGGTCGGGCAATCAGTTCCCGCGCATCAATATAAGCAGCACAGTCGTCATTTCCGTAATGTTCATCGACCATTTGTTTGGCTCTGTTGCGCCTGTCTGCAAAGACATCACAAACAGCGACTACCTTTACATCAGAATATTGAAGAAAGGCATTCAGAATGTAACGCCCTCGTCCGGCTATACCTATGGCACCTACGGTGATTTTGTCGGAAGGATTGGCATCACCGAAGGCACGGGACATAACCAGAGGGGACACGGAAAGAGCACCAGCCGCCATTGTGGATTGGCGGAGAAAAGCGCGCCGTGTAAGTGTTTTCACTGACTTCATTATTGAGTATCCTTTATGGTAAGCATTGACGCTATTGTGTTTTCAGTTGGAGGCAGGTTCAAGTTTTTTAACTTTGACATCTTTAAAAAGGACTTTCATGGGAGGCCCTTTGTGAATTTGAAAGGCGATAATACCACGCCGTTTCGCAACGGAGGAATGGTCGGTCACTTCATGCATCGTGTGCCCGTTGATTCTGGAAACAAAAGTGTCCCCTTTTACGATCACATGATATTGGTTCCAGTCGTGAGGATAGATATAGTCGCCGAGCGCTTTCTGATCGGCAAAGCGTTCTGATTGAACTCCATCATCTGTGACCACTGACTTTTCACCACGATATGCCAGAAACTGACGACCGCCTTCCTCATAGCACAGTCCGGTGACCCAGTCTTCATTGGAGATATCAGCCTGATATCCGCGCACTCTGAACTGTTCATCCGAGAAATATTCGGAGCGGATCTGAATGCCTGAATTTGCCCACTCGCTGTCAATACGGTATTGGAACATAATCTCAAAATCTTCGAGTTCCTCGACGTTCCAGCTGAGGAAAGTATTGTGCTCGAGTTCATCCGCATTCTTTGTTTCCAGCACGATACAGCCGTCTTCAACCCTGCAGTACTGGGGATTTCCCGACCAGCCGTCCAGTGTCTTTCCGTCAAAGATGGAAACAAATTTTCCTGTTATAAGCGGAGCCGCCCCCCCTGGGTTCATTGCTTTATTAAAAGCTTCCTCGCCCACTTTCTCTTTAATACGACCCAGCGCGGCATCGGCTTCCGCCTGAAGATCTTCTGTCTTCGCCAGAGCGGTAATGAGAGAAATAGCTTCTATATTCCCTGTTTCTCCGAGTCCGGAAAGCAGTAATTTGCGCTCTGCTGTATTTTTCGCAGCCGTTATCAGGGATTTATAGCACTCGAGTGTCTTTTCCTGAGAAATCTCTCCCAAACGGAGCAAACGAACAGCGCCGCGGAAAGCAATGCTCTGCTGAGCTGCTTCCCCGCTACCCTGGGTAAGATCAACGAGCGTATCCAGCGCCTGCACCGTAGGCCAGGCAGCCACAGCCCGTACAGCGCCGTCAACAACGCGTGGATCGCTGTGCTCCAAATATTCCTGCACCAGACTGAAGGTTGTGGGATCTCCCAGGCGACTGAGAACCTTCAGAAAAGACACCTGGGCATTGGCATCCGTGGTAGCCAGCAGATTTCCTTTGATCATTTCAAAGACTTGCAGCGGCAGCATATCTGAAGCAAGATTCATTGTCGCCCCTTCAGACACAGTTTTTTGCTTCACGACTCCGCGCTCTAAATATTCCAGATGCAGTTTTTTCACAATGTTCGGTGCCGGATCTCCATAATCGGCATTCTGTGCGATGATGGAAAAAGTGCCGTCCTGCACTGCCTGCTTCACCTTGTCGGTTACATCCGCACAGGCACCATCAGGCCAGTCACCATAGACAGCACTGCGGATTTCAATACCGGCATCTTTTTCCTGTGCTTTTCTGCAGAGAGCAACTGCTGCGTTTTCCGCCTCAGGGCGCCCTTTGTCGCCATCAAGAACAGTCAGCAGGCCCAGCAGCACAGGCACCTGATCCACATCGGCAAGTTTCGCAAGCGCCTGAAATGCCGCAGGGGCGCAGCCATCTATACGGGTATGTGCAATCAATGTGATGACAGCTTCTTTAACATCGCGCTGGGCCAGAACTTCAATAATCTCGGGGCGTGCTGCCAGCGGCGCATTGGAAAGATAATCCACAAGCGCCGCATCCACATCTTTTCCTTTCAGCCGGCGCAGGGTCTCGGCGGCAACATTTTTTTCTGTACGTCCCTCTGCACGGGCAATCATTTCTGCCAACGGAGCAATCGACGCACTGGTGCCGTTGTTTCCAAGCGCTTTTGCCGCTTCTATACGCACCGCTTCGCTGGGACTGTGCAAAAACTGATGGAGCGTTTTTTCGGCAATTCCTTCTTCCCGTTTTCCTAAAGACTCAATCAAACGCGCCTGTACATCCTCCGCAAGAGATGGCAGTTCTTCTACGAGCTGCCCCACCAGATCACCGCTCTTCAGGCTGATTGCGGAAGCAAGCGCAACAGAACGCAAAAACAAGTCATTGGAATAAACCATTTCCAGAATATGACTGACTGCCTTTTCGGTATCCTCTTCCAGTATCCGCATAAAAGCACCGGCACGGATTCTGTCGGGCCAGGATTTTTCCAGAAGCGATTCATAAACGCCGGCTGTCGTCTCCGTATCAGACTCAGCCTCTTCCAGAGCGACGAGGAGCGCTTCGGCGGCAACAGCGGCACGCTCTCTGTTTTGATCGAGAATATGGGATTTCAAGACTTCAGTTGCTTTTTTACCGGAAATGTGTCCCAGAGCTGCAAGGGCAGCCTGAGCAAGTCCTTCCTGATCTCCTGCTGCCAGATCAGCCAATACGGAGACAGCACCTGAGTCTTTTCTCACGCCCAAAGAAGAAGCGATCCCGATCGCTTCCTTTTCCGGCGCTTTCGTTAGTGCATCGCGCAAGACCGCAGAGGCCTCTTCTCCCGGGATCAGTTCCAGCGCAATTCGGGCGAGGTGAGACTGTTCAAGCTTAACAAGCATCTCGGACAACACCGGGACGCTCTTCTCTGTGCCGATAACAGATAAAATTCGAACGGCACGATACAAGTCAGCCCATTCATCTGACGATTTCAGTGTGGACAGACACTCCTCTTCCAATGCGCCTTTCGCTGTCGCATCCTGACCGATAGCAGCGACCGCACTGTCAAAAGCCAGGTCCGGAGCGTCTTCCTGCCCATATGCCGCAGAAAGAGAAAAGGCACACGAAAAAGCACAACACATGACGAACATACGGTATCGCATAGAAAAAACCTTTACGCAAAGTTGTTAAAAAAGTTGTCTCATCTATTGACGCAGAAGTCAACAACAAGGAAGCAGAACCCTGAGGTTAAATCTTCTCCCAGATTTCTGAAGCTGCACTGTTCAGCACTGCCTCACAGACCTTTTGTGTTTCAACAGCATCCCTGAAAGTGGGCGGGCAAGGCTGACCCTTTTCCAGTGACTCCATGAAATCCGCTGCCTGATGGACAAAGGAATGTTCATAGCCGATCTGCAGACCGGGCACCCACCAGCGACCCATATACGGATGATCGCCGCCGTGGTCACTCACATGAATAGAACGCCATCCGCGCAGAGCGCTTTCATCACCATGATCGAAGTATTCGAGGCGATGAAGATCATGCAGATCCCAGCGGATTGAAGCATTGGCACCGTTGATTTCAAAGGTGTATAGCGCTTTATGGCCACGGGCATAGCGGCTTGATTCAAAAAGCCCCAGAGAGCCATTGGAAAAACGACAGAGAAAAGCACAGGCATCGTCAATACCGACAGGCGCAAGCTGCCCCGTTTCGACATGAACCCTTTGTTTTACAAAGGTCTCTGTCATCGCCGTTACTTTATCAATGGAGCCATTCAACCAGAGCGCTGTGTCGATGCAGTGGGCAAGCAGATCTCCTGTCACTCCTGAACCGGCCTCGGCAATGTTGAGGCGCCAGTTGGAAGCACCGCCCTGAGGCACGTCTTCAGAGATGCACCAATCCTGAAGGAAATTTGCTCTATAGTGATAGATACGTCCCAATTTTCCGGATTCAACAATGTGCTTTGCAAGCATGACAGCAGGAATCCGGCGATAGTTGTACCACACTGTATTGGCAACACCGGCTTTTTCCGCTGCTTCCGCCATCTCGATCCCGTCGGCGGTATTCATGGCAAGGGGCTTTTCACAAAGGACCATTTTTCCCTGCGCAATAGCTGCCAGTGCTATTTCTTTGTGGCGGTCATTGGGAGCGCAGATATCCACGGCGTCAATGTCATCCCGTTCAAGCAACTTCCGCCAGTCCGTTTCCGTCGATGCAAACCCCCACTGGGCGGCAAAGGCATTAACCTTATCCTGATTCCGCCCGCAGGCTGCCTGAAGCACCGGTTTATATTTCAGTTCGGGGAAAAAATCGGGAACCCTCTTGAATGCGTTTGTATGAGCGCGTCCCATAAAGCCGTAGCCAATCATGCCCAGACGAATCTGTGTCATATCCTGTACCTTTCCTCTTTTATGAGCGGATGTGTTTCTGTTAAGTTCATTCCTGCCAGCCATGTGCATTACGGACAGCAATCATTGCGCTGAGGATGCTGTTCCAGGTTGCAGGATTCAGCAGAGTCTCATTGGGAAACATGCAGCCGTCCCAGCACAGATGCCGAATTTTTTTCTTCAGATTTCCCTGATTGTCACGGAGCCAGAATCCGGCATATTTAACAATATCAAGTTTCCCATTCGGATCTTCGGGCAGGCAATGCCGCCCAGTCTTATCATGCGTTCCGGAACCGAAGACGGTTGCATCATTCTGCGCCACATGAAAATCCAGCGTCCAGGGGCGCAAGGCGGCACACAAAGACTTGTAGGCAAGATCAAAAGCGGATTCATCATTCCATTGAAAATCAGGAGGAAGCAGAGCATCTTCGGGCGCATTGGCACCTAACAGATACAGCAGCGTATGCGCCATATCAGCCTGAAATCCAAACTGTCCTTTTCTGTCCACCATTTCAAGGAGCTGTGACATGCGCCGCCAGCTGTGCATACCGCCCCAGCATACTTCACCTTCGGCCACCAGAATTTCTCCATGATCAGCGGCGATATCAGCGGCCTTACTGAAAGTTCTGGCAATTTTTTTCTGATTACCTTCCGGATCCTGCGCCCAGCTTTCTACAGAGACAGCCGAATCAATGCGCACCGCACCATCCGGCCGAATACCCAGCTCTCTCAGCTTTGCACCGATGCGGCACGCTTTGCGCACCTGCTCAAGAAAGCGGGGCCGCCCTTTTTCCTCATCCATGGCGGAACCGCCGCCCGCATCCACCCAGACAGGCGCGACCAGACTTCCCACCTGAAGACCAAGACCATGAATCTTGTCTGCCAGCGCCTTAATGCCGTCATCATCAATATCGATGCTGATATGCGGATCTGCAAGAAAAAGATCAATCCCGTCAAACTTGATGCCATCCACTTCGGCGGCGGCTGTCAGATTCAGCATGGTATCCAGATCAATGGGAGGCTCGCTGCCCGGGCCTTTCCCTACCAAACCGGGCCATGCTGCGTTATGTAACTTGGGGAAATTATTGCTCTGATTTGTCATCGTTTGATCCTCCTCTTTTGTATCAGTCGAGCGGGACAGGCATATTGGTATGCGCATCCGGACCGAAATGTTTCAACATGACAATGGTATCTGATTTGCTCGGATTGGTTATGGTTACGCCTTCGCGTGCGGCCGCTTCAGAAACAAAATATTCGTCATAGGTCAGCTGACCGTAGCGGATAAGCGCCGGCGATTCAATGTCCCAAATACCAAGCGTGCCATGTCCCTGAACAACATACAGGCCATAAGCACCGCCATCTTTGATGGTGACCGTTGCGCCCGGCAGCACGGTCAGCTCTTTGGCACTGAATTCTTTTGATAAATAGCAAATCCAGTTTTCCTGATAGCCTGCAGCACGCATTTCCGCAGGGTCATCAACAGGCACAGGTTTCATAAAATGCTTTTGCCTGAAAAGCGGATCTGTATTCTGCTCCCAGTCAATCACTTCCAGCAGATACTCGTGGTTTCCGATTGCCTCTTCCGGCGAATCTTTCCACAGAAGGTCTTCGGACAGCACCTGATCATGTACGACAGACTCATACATTGCAAAAACATCTGATGCTTTCTGAGGCTCGTAGGTGCAAAGACTGCCCGGCGCATGCAGTACTCCGGGCGGCACGTTCCAGCCTGTTCCCGGCGTCAGCACATAGGCTGCGGAAAGATCGGTAATGCGATTTTCTCCTTTTGTAAAAGCACGCAGTGCATCAAGCACTTCCTCTTTTGTCACACCGGGAGCAAGCCCGAAAAAGGTATAGGGAAAATCGCCTCCGTGATTATTCAGCTGCGGCGGAAAGTAATACGCCTCAGGCTTTCCACGTGCGCCAACCCGGGCAGCATGATCATCATCATGATGAATGTGGAAAGGAAGGGCTCCCTGATTATCAAAAAACTTGGAGTACATGGGCCACGCCTGATATTTAGCCCAGAGTTTTCCGATAATAGCGTCTTTCAATTCTTCAATGGCATCACGAAGCAGGAAGAGTTCTGTTTTGCCGCCATCTTCAAAAACGATGTGACTCAATCCTTCATTCTTGCTGGTGAGCGGGCCGTTATCAGCAGGCGTTGTGGAAGAAAACCAGCGTTCGTCAATACCGCCCCTTTCCCCTCCCAGAGCATAGTAGTCATGGGGATGCAGTTTAATCCGCCGTCCAGGCACACAAAAAACACGAGGCACCCAGGTCGGGGTAAGGCGCAGCACGCCTTGCCCCTGCTCCATAGCTCTTTCTGCAATGGCTTTCACTGACATGATCAAACTCCTTTAACTTGACATGAGATCCATACAGATTACTTAAAACACGATGTTGTAGACGCACGACAAAAACGCTTTTCTCAGCCTGTCTCTAATCTTCTTATTTTAAGCCATCCGGATGCAAATTATTTTAATTATCCTTTTCTTTTTTTTCTATTTAAAAATCTGTACAATAACTCTCAGGTATTCTGACCCATTTAAAATGGATCTGTCCGGAAGTACAAAATGGTCTGCTTTTTCCCCAAAACGGTATGGATCCAATCTCCCCAACCTAAACGATGGAGCTCAAATTCATGAAAACACGTTTATTTCTCCCCTTTATCCTGTTTCTTCTCCTGCTCACCGGTACCCCCTTTGCGTCCGCACAGTTTGAAACTCCAGTCATTAAAGAATGGGTTGTCAAAGAAACAAACGACAATGGTGAAGTGGAAGAAGTGGAGTACATGTCATTGGACGGTGTGCTCGTACATGAAACAGACCCCGCACTGGCACCGCAGCCCCCTGTCGTGCAACCCGGTGCTGTGACCGGCATGCCTCCCTCTGATGCTATTGTTCTGTTTAATGGGAAAAACACTGACGGCTGGTCTGCCGATGATGGCAGCCCGAGCCAATGGATCGTGAAAGGCGGTGCCCTTCAGCCTGTGGAAGATTCCGGTGTCATCCGTACCGTACAGGAATTTGGTTCCTGCCAGCTCCATGTTGAGTGGGCCACCCCCGCTACTGTTGAGGGTGACGGACAGGGACGCGGAAACAGCGGCGTATTCCTCATGGGTCAATATGAAATTCAAATTCTGGATTCTTATGACAACACGACTTACCCCGACGGACAGGCAGGCGCTCTCTACGGCCGAAGCGCTCCGCTTGTAAATGCCTGCCGAAAGCCGGGCGAATGGCAATCCTACGATATCATTTTCCACCGCCCTGTTTTTGACGCCAGCGGCAACGTTGTCAAGCGGGCAACATTTACCATTCTCCACAATGGTGTCCTGATTCAGGATCATCTGGAACTCTCCGGCGGCACGCTCTGGAAAAGCAAGCACTCCGTTGTTCCTTATGAGGCACATGGCGACAAAGGACCGATAACGCTGCAGGATCACGGCAATCCTGTCAGTTTCCGCAACATTTGGGTGAGAGAACTGGCAGACTGATCCTTAGCAATATCTCCGCTTTCTGTTCCCTATACACGGCAGACCATTCAAGTTACTTTATGGTCTGCCTTTTTTATGCCCTCTCTTGCCTGTTCAGTGCTCATGGGGTACACTATAGGCGTGCGTTAAATCTGTTCACGAACCGGGCTCACCCGTTGAAAGCAGGAATAAACGTATGAAATATGTACTTGCATTAGATCAGGGCACAACCAGTTCCCGGGCCATTATTTTTGATCAGACAGGGACAATACGGGCCAGTGCTCAACAGGAGTTTGAGCAAATTTTTCCCGAGCCCGGACTCGTTGAACATGACCCTTCAGCAATTTGGACATCGCAGCTAAAAGTGGCGCGCGAAGCACTTTTGAAGGCAAACCTTAAAGCATCGGAAATTACTGCAGTCGGGATAGCCAATCAAAGGGAAACGACTCTGGTATGGGATCGCAAATCAGGAACACCCCTTTACAACGCCATCGTGTGGCAGGATCGACGCACGTCGGCATTCTGCGAAACGCTACGCAGTCAAGGATATAACGACCTTTTCAGAGAAAAAACAGGGCTGTTGCTGGATCCTTATTTTTCAGGCACCAAAATAAAATGGATTCTTGATCATGTCGAGGGAGCCTCTGAAAAAGCCCGGCGGGGAGAACTTGCCTTCGGTACAGTGGACACCTGGCTCTTATGGAATCTGAGTGGCGGACGGATCCATATGACAGACGCTTCCAATGCATCCAGAACCCTTTTGTATAATCTGCACACCGGCACCTGGGACAATGAACTGCTGGAGCTGCTCGCAATCCCGGCAAGCCTGATGCCGGAAATCGTAGACTCAAGCCGCATTTACGGATATATGCAGGAAGATCTTCTGGGCGCATCGGTCCCCATTGCGGGTATGGTGGGAGACCAGCAGGCAGCTCTTTTCGGTCAACTGTGCACCCGGCCGGGCATGGCGAAAAACACCTACGGCACCGGCTGCTTTATGCTGATGAATACAGGATCTCAGGCTGTCCGCCCTGAAACGCAGTTGCTTACGACTGTTGCGTGGCAGCTGAAAGGCGAGCTTCAGTATGCGTTGGAAGGGAGCGTATTCGTGGCAGGAGCCGTTGTACAATGGTTGCGCGACCAACTGGGCATCATTTCATCTTCTTCCAAAATCGAGACCCTTGCCCGAACGGTGCCGGACAATGGCGGTGTCTATTTTGTGCCTGCATTTACCGGACTCGGTGCCCCCTGGTGGGATCCTCACGCACGGGGCACCATAAGCGGTCTCACCCGGGGAGCCACCGCAGGACATCTTGCCCGGGCAGCTCTGGAAGGAATCGCTTTTCAGGTGGAAGATGTGCTTGACGCCATGAGCAGTGCATCCGGTGTTGCTGTGCAGGAGCTGCGTGTGGACGGCGGCGCTGCCGCCAATAATCTGCTCATGCAATTTCAGGCGAACATTTCAAACACGCCTATTATTCGTCCTAAATGCCTGGAGACCACCGCTGCAGGTGCGGCTTATCTTGCAGGGCTCGCAACGGGTGTGTGGGATTCAGTCGATGCACTCGCTTCACAATGGGAAATGGACAGCACTTTTGCTCCGGCGTTTTCAGAAGATGAACGTTCTGCTTTTAAGACAGGATGGCATCGCGCCCTTCAACGCGCAAAAAGCTAAGAAAATATCCCGTCTCCTGCGTCCTTGTACCGGAAAAGAAATTATTGCCTTTTCCCTTCTGTGGCAAGTTCCTTTATCTCTTCAGGCGAAAGGCAGGTGTCATAAAGATGCAGATCACGCATCCACCCGTTAAAATAATCGCCGGGACCTGCACCTATGAGTAAAGAGACATCCGGACTGCTCTGCAGTGCAGAGGCCGATGCGTTTTCACTGGAAGCGACGCAATCACCGTCCACATAAAGTTTCAGAGCAGCGCCCTGACGGGTTGCGGCAATATGCCGCCAGCCGGAAGGCAGCGACCGGTTCCAGGAAGTGCAGGCGCCCGTGCTCATACTATAGACATTTCCGGACGGCAGTGTACCGCAGAAAAGCTTTCCGTCATAAAGAGCCATGGACCAGGTGCGCCTGTATCTGCCTTCAGCCGTGTCCAGCTGATCACTCACTTTTGTCCAGATATCCTTGCCGTCATAGCGATACACGCAGGAACTTGGAAGGGTTCCTGTGTACAGTTTCCCGTTATAAACCATCATGCCCATGGTTTCAAGCTCTTCCCCTGTACGCCCGGCAGCAAGCCAGGTGTCCCCTTCCAGACGATAGACATAAGCCAGTGGCCAGGTGGAAAGGTACAGCTGTCCGCCATACACTGCAAAAGAATAATCCTGATGAATAGGCGGATCCAGCGATGCGCCCCGATAAGACCACTCCTTTCCGTCAAACAGAAAGGGACCGCCCGGCGCATCATAAGACACCATGTAGAGTCCACCGTTAAAAACGGAAGGATTCAGGACGCGTCTTCCCGGATTGCCTAAATAACGCCATGTTGTGCCTCCCTCATACCGATACAGACCAAACCCTTCTTTTTTTAATGTGGTTGCATGCAACGCACCCTGATACACAGCCAGACCGCCCAGCGTACCCGCTTCACCCGTTTCCTCATTGGCAAGCTGTCCGCAGAACTCCCAGGAAGTGCCGCCCAGATATCGGTAGACCTTTCCGCTTCTCTCTTCATTGGCAGATGCCTCCAGTGAAGAGCCGGTCGTGTCATACCATCCTGCACCTGCAAAGAGATTTCCTTCATGGACGGTGAGTGCCATTACTGCGTTGCTTGCATCCGGAGATCCGCAATCAATCCATCTTGTGCCACCATCGTAACAATACACGTGTCCTGCATCTCCTGAACCCGGTTCACAGGTGGCAGCATACAATTTGCCTTCAAGCACGGCAAAGCCAAAAATAAAAATCGCTTTTCCGGGTCTTCCGCAAAATTCCCAGACAGGTTCCGTCCCCTGATCGATCCCACAGAAAAGATTCCTGTGATTGGGCGAGGAATTACAGACTCCGGAATAATCAGCAACGCCGAGTGTAAAGCCGGTTCGTGTCTCAGGATCAAATTGGCTGAGCAAATCACCGACGGCATCGTCAAGAGTCGCTTCAGTATATATGTACATGGCGACGGTGAACTCTTTCTGCAGCAGATCGCTAAGAAGATGGGAGGGAATCTCAAGATAAGCATCAATACCGTTAAAACGGGCGGCTTGTGTTCCATCCGGAGCCGGAGTGTCGAAGACGACACCCTGATTATGCGGATGCAGTGCTCCGCCGGAAGAGTCGTTAACATCTTTTTCAAGAGGCCAGTGGCCGGTCACAGACGCGCAAACTGCGGAGCAGCAAAGGCAGAACATCAGAACAATACGCATACAATCCTCCTGAATCTGTGATTACCCTTTACGCCGGTAGACTTCGACATTTGCGATGGAAGTGGGCATATTCTGCTGTTCCACTTCTTTTTTGCGCAAGGGAACATTGAGCAGTATCCCTATACCTGCCATAACCGTCATGTAAAAACTGCCACCATAACTGAGAAAGGGTAAAGGGATTCCGGTGACCGGTAAAAGCCCGGTTGTGATAGCAATGTTTACAAAAATATGAAAAGCGAGCACCGTCACCACACCAACAGCCAGCAGCGTACCCTGCATGTCGTATGCGTCCCGCGCAAACATCAGGCCGCGAAAAAGCATAATTGCAAAAAGAGCAATAACCATCACTCCGCCAACAAACCCAAATTCTTCCGCCAGCAAAGAAAAAATAAAGTCAGTATGATGCTCGGGCAGATATTTGAGTTTAGTCTGCGTGCCACGCAAATATCCTTTTCCGGAAATACCGCCACTTCCGATGGTTATTTTGCTTTGGTACGTATGCCAGCCTGTACCACGGTAATCGTATTCGGGATGCAGAAATGCGTAAATACGTTTTTTCTGATAATGCTTCAAACCCAGCGTCGTCTGTGTTTCTTTTTCGACCGACGGATCAAAGTCTTTCATTTCCAACCACAGTACCGGAACGAGCATGGATCCCAGCAAAAGGACTAAAACCAAATGCACTTTTCGGCATCCTGCCACGTAAAGCATTGCAAATACAAGAGGTGCCAGAGAAGCGGCAGTTCCCAGATTAGGCTGCTTAAGGATGAGTGCCAAGGGAATACCCACAAGAAAAAAAGTAACGACAAACCACCCCAGTTTCCTGATTTTCTCTCCGATTTTTGTAAGATACCAGGTCAGAAAGAAAATCATGATAATTTTTGAAAATTCAGACGGCTGCAGTCTGAAAAGCCCCAGATTGATCCAGCGTTCACTTCCTTTGGCTTCGGTACCGAAAAAAAGCACTACGAGCAGAAGCGCTATTGATCCAAGATAAAACAACGGCGCCCAGTTGACCAGAAAGCGATAATCGATGCTTACAAAAAAGATGGTTACAACAACGCCGCTGCAGAAAAAGAGGATCATACGGTAAAGATAAACAGTGCTGGCACTGCGGGCAACGCTGTACATAAGGATCCATCCGATCACCGCCAGCGCAAGCACATTCAAAATAAGCCAGATATCAACACGCATCACATTTGTAAAGTTCAGCAGCCTGACACTCACATTCTGATGACTTATAAATCTTCGCAATGAAGGCATGAGAGCTAGTTTCCTGCTGTTATCGTGTAAGAGGGCTTGGTCGCTGCATGATTATAAAAATACTCTATAACATCCCGGGCAACTGGTGCGGCAACCGAGCCACCCGCATGTCCATGTTCAATAAGAACAGTAACAGCGATACGGGGGGTTCTATCCAGCACCCCTGCTGTAAACCAGGCATGGTGCCGTAAAGGATAGGGGATATCTTCGGTTTTCTTGTATTTTGACAAAAAAGACAGGGAAGCCACTTGCGCCGTTCCTGTTTTTCCAATGATGTCCATACCGTCAATATAAGCCCGGGTACCAGTGCCTGTTGGAGCAGGTTTTTTACGCTCCACGCACATCCGTAAACCTTCGGTTACCGTCTTGATCGTAGTATCGCTAAAGAGTTTTTCCGAGCGCTTCGGCCCCGCTTCCTGGCGCAGAAAAGGCTGTACACGATAACCGCCGTTCACAATGCACGCCATCATCACTGTAACCTGCAGCGGTGTGGTGGTACAGCTGCCCTGCCCTATGCTGAGATTAACGGTCTCTCCTGGATACCACTGTTTTTCCCAGGCAGGCTTGTCTGCGTGCATAGCTGCTTTCCACTCTCTTCCCGGGATGAGTCCGGCAGATTCTCCTGCGATATCGATACCGGTCGGCACACCCAGTCCCATCAACTTGGAATATGCAACAATCCGATCCACTTCAAGTCGTCTGCCCAGTGAATAAAAAAAGACGTCACAGGAAAAGGCCAGGGACTCCACAACATTGAGCGACCCATGCCCGTGGCGGTTCCAGCAATTCCAACGACGGCCTTTTCCGTCAATGGCATAGCTCCCGCTGCAATGAAAACGCGTACTTGCATTGATCAGATTTTCTTCCAGCCCGGCAGCCGCAAGCATAATCTTGAACACAGACCCCGGAGGATATACTTCTCTGAAAGCGCGATGGGTCATCCTGTTGGGTTTTTGTCCGGATAAAAGTGCAAGTCTTTCTTCGGTTGCGCCTCTGTTTACAAAGACGCTTGGATCATAACCGGGAGCGCTCGCAAGCGCCAGAACGGCACCGGTATCCGCATCCAGCACTACAATACTGCCCTGTTCCCCCTGCAATAGCGCGTCGCACTTGCGCTGCAGATCTATGTCCAGAGTTAAATTGAGGGCTTCACCGGAGCGCGCAGGGACAGGCGGTGCCTCCAGATTCAGCAGGTGACCGATTGTGTCACGCCGCGCAATCATGGGCCGGCCCGCTTTGTCTGTCCGCAGCTGAGGCTGTCCCGAGGCGTATTTTGTGACAAGCATGTACCCGTCCTGCCCATGCAGCAGTGATTCGTAGAAAAGTTCGATTCCGCCTTTCCCAATCAGATCTCCCTGAAAATACCCTAGCTCCTGGCGCTGGTCCAGCTCCGCCTGGTTAATCTCCCCAAGATACCCCATAATTTGGCCGGCTGTTTCCCCAAGCAGATAACGCCGCTGAGGATGCACAATTGTAGTGACACCTGGCAGCAGATGCTGATTCTCTTCAACGCGGATCTGGTCAACCCGGGAGATGTCTCTTTTTACCAGAATTTGAGAGAAGGGAAGTTTTGCCGATGCCTTTATCTTTTTATCCAGCTCCTGCCGGTCAACATTCAACCAGGTTTCAAGCCGTTCACATACTGTATCCAGAGCATCAGCAGGGCATTCGCCCGGAATAATAATCACATCAACCCGGGCACGATTATCTGCCATCACCTCTCCATCCCGGGCATAGATAATTCCTCTATCGGCGGCAAGACGCTTTTGCCAGATTCGGTTGCTTTCCGCCAGTTTTGAAAACTCATTTAAAGAGAGCACCTGCAGGCGCCACAATTGAACGCCCAATAATAAAAGAGCGGCCGCAATCGCAAACCCAATCTGCTGAACCCGACGTTCGATTCCCGGGTAGCGTTCCTGCTCGCGATTGTCCGTCATGACTGAAGTCCCCCTCCCATGTAGTCACGTCTGTGGAAGATCCGATCCAGTGTGAGAAAAACAAGAGGGGTGATGATGGCGGAATAAAAAGCAGTAGGAATAAAATTGGTAATGAGCGGTTGGATCATGCCACTTTGTGGTCGCTGCATATATTGAATGGAGGCGTAGAGAATTCCCCAGCCCGTCCCTGCAGCGAAGACGGCGCCCGCCTTGATCGCCGCATGCTCTGTAATCAGCCGGGTGGACAGTCTGCCCAGTATATAGCCCATGACTACATAGCACAAGACGTAATGACCCAGGGTTGTACCTACGGCGACATCAAGATAAAGCCCGCCCAGGAGCCCGGTAAACATTGCCCACTCTTCACCGTATGCGATGGCAAAATAGACCAGCACAACAAGAATAATATCCGGAGACACTTCCTGCAGCTTTAACAGATTGGGCCAGTTGGTCTGGATCATGGCGGCAAGGAGTGTGCAGAAACACCACAAAAAAAAGACACGACTTTTATAAACACGCTGCCTTATCATGGGGCATATCTCTCCTGAAGGCTCCGCTGATCAGGCATTTCGGGGGCTTTTGAAATAAACGGAACATCCGTCCCGGAAAGAGAGGCAGGCGGTCCGGCGATGTATTCGGACGCTTCCAATGCTCTGAGAATCACCAGTACTTCATCCAGCTGATAGGGATTGACTACCGGCTCTATGGATGCGCTTTTCCATAATCCGCCGCCCCCGCGAAGGCTGACTATTTTCCCTACAGGCAACCCGGCTGGAAACAGGCTCTCCGGGCTGGATACAACCTGATCACCGATCCGGACTTCTTCTTTCATATCTATATATTCCATGGAGCACAACTGATTAAAATCGCTGCCGCTCGCATGGACGACCCCATCATAGGCACGCAATCGATTCCGGAGCACCATAGCACCGACCCGGCAGTCCACATGATGCAGTGTGGCAACAATAGAGGTGAAATCAGCCACTTCTGTAATAATCCCAACGATTCCCTCCGCAGTAATTACCCCCATTGACACCTGAAAACCCTGCATACTCCCCCCTTCAATGCGAAGCATGCCTTTATAATTTTCCAATACAGCGGCCGGCTGAAGCGACAGCCCCGGCTCCTGCTGCTGAAAAGCAAGCAGCCGTCTCAGGCGCTGGTTTTCACGGTCAAGCTCCTTGATACGCGCCGTCCTGGCCCGCAGAGAAGCCACCTCCAGTTGAAGCGCCTCATTTTCTTTCTGAATGCTCTTTGGATCGGCAAAGACTTTGTAGGTACTTTCGACACCTGTCACCGTTGCATAACGCAGTTTGAGAAAGGGATAGGCGCTGAGATTAACAAAACGGGAAAGCCCCATGTGAATAAAAGAGCTGTCCGCCCCCGTAATGAGCGAAAACAAAGACAGTGTCACAAGGACAACTAAGATGAGCTGGGGACGATATTCCGCCAGAAGTCTTCCCGGATTCATAAGCCGTTGCCTTCCCGAAGGAGAGCCTCTTCATGCGCCAGAGATCGTATTTGCACCTTTAAATTACTTCTGGTTTAAAATACTTGAGTTCTTCCAGAAACTTTCCGCCGCCCAGCACAACAGCACCCAGGGGATCTTCAGCAATGGTAACATGAAGGCCCGTTTCCCGGGCAATCAGCTGATCCAGTCCCCGGAGCAGGGCGCCACCGCCTGCAAGCACAACACCGCGGTCCACTATATCTGCGGAAAGCTCGGGAGGAGTTCGTTCAAGGGTTACACGGACGCTTTCCACAATTGCATTCACCGGCTCTCTGAGGGCTTCTCTGATTTCTTCAGAGGTAATGCTTATAGTTTTCGGAAGTCCAAGCACCTGATCGCGCCCCTTCACATGCATTTCCATCTCTTCTTTCAGCTCATAGGCCGAACCGATGGCTATTTTAATTTCTTCAGCCGTACGCTCCCCAACCATCAGATTGTAAGTGCGTTTCAGGTGCTGAATAATGGACTGATCCAGCTCATCACCTCCGACACGGACAGAGCGGGGAAATACGATGCCACCCAGGGCAATCACCGCCACCTCCGTGGTACCGCCGCCCACATCAACAATCATGCAGCCCTGAGGTTCGTGAACCGGCAATCCGGCGCCGATGGCGGCTGCCATGGGCTCCTCAATAATAAAGACTTGCGTGGCGCCCGCCTGCAGGGCACTTTCCAGCACAGCTCTGCGCTCTACAGCCGTAATCCCGGAAGGCACACTGACAGCGACACGGGGCCAGGCAGGAAGCCGTTTCCGGTTGTGAACTTTCTGGATAAAATAACGGAGCATTTGCTCTGTTATTTCAAAATCGGCAATCACGCCGTCTTTCATGGGGCGAACGGCAATAATGTTGCCCGGAGTCCGCCCGATCATGCTTTTTGCCTCGCTGCCGACAGCACGGGCTTTGCCGGTATCCTTATTGATGGCAACTACCGAGGGCTCGCTCAGCACAATGCCCTGACCTTTAACATAAACAAGAGTATTGGCTGTGCCCAGATCAATTGCCATGTCATGGGAAAAAAGCCCACTGAAGTAGCGCAGTATATTAAACACAATCAAGCCTTTCTAGCGGATGCCCCTCATTTGCCTTTGGAAGCGGTGTTTATGAAAAAGGGAAGGTATCGCCATTCTGCCCACTGAAAAGCAGTCATACCCGCCTTATTATAGCAGAAAAAAGGAAGAAATCCCAAGTCCCGGTTGTTTCCATATATGTATTGAGAAAGTTTAACTCATCAGCTGAAAGTCAAAAAAATAAACTGTTACAGCAGTATTTTTTAAAAGACTTTCCGGCATGTGTTCGGTGCTAAAACCAGCCCATGCGCCCCGGCTGAAAAGGTGATAATAGTGTTATTATGAAAAAACCGCCTCAAACCACTCAGTTTTGATGTTGGCCGGACCTCTTTTCCCGGATGCGGTATAAAAATGGATTTTACTACCGGTGTTTTGGGATAATGGGGTCAGGTGTAAGGGGTGTTCATTAGATGTTACTGGATACCCGTGTATATGAAAAGAAACATTTTAAGGAGTTGATACCATGGGCGTAAATGTAAACGTTGATACCTGCGACGGCTGCGCTGAATGCGTGGACACTTGTCCGACTGAATCCATCGTAATCGAAAACGAAAAAGCGGTAGTGGACAATGACACCTGCATCGACTGCGCTGCGTGTGTTGATGCCTGCCCCACCGATTCACTTTCCATGGAATAGTGTTCCGGACACACCTTATCTGAAAATACACTGGCGATATGGATACTTCTTAAAGATCTATGTCGCTAGTGTTCTTTTAGGTAACAATTTTTAAAAATCTCTTTTCATTTATTTTTCGTCCCGGTGAAGTCGTGTACTCTTATAAAAACTCTTAAACGTGTCGGAAAGCAGTCTGGAGCATGTCATGAACATATTTATTCTGGGCGGTGGCCGCGTCGGATATCATCTGGCACTGCTGCTCAGTGAAGAGGTGTATGAGGTAACGGTCATTGAAAATGATCCGGAGCGTCAGGAATATATCGATCAGATGCTGAATGCTCAGGTTATTCTCGGCGATGGCTCATCTGCCCTGTTCCTGCAATCTCTGGATGTTGGCGAAGCCGATCTTTTTGTCGCCTGCACCGGTCACGATGAGACCAACCTGCTTGCTGCAGCTGCCGCAAAAGGTCTCGGGGCACGCCAGGCTGTCGCCCGGGTGGAAAAAGCCCCGTACATGGTTGAAAGTTACATGTACGACCAATTGCTGAATATTGATTACATACTCAGCCCCGATGCGTTAGTGGCGCAGGAAATTTCCAACTACATACTCAACCCCGGCGTTTTAGTTTCAGAAGAATTTTCTCACGGGCACATCTTGCTGAGGCAAGTACAGGTTTCGCCGGACGCTCCCGCTGCGGGTCATTTATTAAGTGAGATTCTGACGCCGGGCAGCGGCACCCTGGTTGGAGTGATTGAACGTCAAGGAAAAGTCTTTGTGCCGGACGGCACCACCCGTATTCTGTCAGGTGACAAAGCCACTTTGCTGAGCAAACGAGAAAAACTTTCAGATGCGCTGAGTAAATTTCAGGGCCGTGTTTCGGCTATCCAGCGCGTGGCAATTATGGGCGCAGGAACTATTGGGCTCTGGATCGCCCATGCTCTTGAAAGCACAGTGGCTGAGGTAAAACTCTTCGAACGGAACAGCATCCGCGCTCTTGCCGTTGCCGGAGAATTCAGAAAACGCAACATTCAGGTAATCAACCGTGATGCAACTACCCGCGACTCTATGGAGCAGGAGCATCTTGAAACTTTCGATCTTTTTATTGCCACCACAGAAGATGACGAGCGTAATATTGTAGCCGGTGTACTGGCACGGGAAGTCGGTGTATCGCGTGTGGCAGCAGTAATTCATCATCCGGATTTTGCGCCCCTCGCCGAAAAACTGGGAGTTACTCTTGCCGTTACACCACGAAGTGTTGTGGCAAATAGTGTGTTGAAGATTGTTCGTCAGAAGACAATTGCCGCTTCAACGACCCTGAATGAAGGGGAGGCGGAAATTCTGGAAATTTCCATCAGCGCAACAAGTCCTCTGAAAAATCTCCTTCTGAAAGACTCTAAAGGAAAACTGCCGCCGGGCGTACTCATCGCAACGGTGATGCGCGGCAACGAAGCCTTTATACCGGATGGCACTACAATGATCCAGGAAGATGATTCTTTGGTGCTGATTGCCACCACTGAAAACATACACGAAATACAAAAACTTTTTCACCGCTAAGAGTGATCTTCTCGGCAACATCTTAACAGCCCTTGTATAGCCTGTCTTTTTCGGCGTTCCCGCCCGCCATTTTTCAGTACTTCCGCCTCTCTTTCAAGTATAATGCCATAGAAGCCGGATCATTGATCTGACTTTCACAGGAATGAACAGATCTCATGAATTATCTTGCACTGTTAAAAAACATGGGGCTTTTCTGCCTGGTCGCCACCGGAATGTTTGTGCCGGCTGTTCTCTGCGCTTTCATTTATCGGGAAGACCAGATGCTTCCTGCTTTTTTCTTTTCAATGATGCTGACATTCAGCCTGGGCGGACTGCTCTACTTGGTTGGGAAAAAATCAAATGACCGGCTTTTTCACCGTGAGACATTGGCGCTTGTGGGCCTTGGCTGGCTTATAGGGGCCGTTTTCGGAGGTCTCCCCTACTATTTCTCAGGGCATCTGACTTTTGAAGACGCCTGTTTTGAAAGCATGTCGGGTTTTACAACCACAGGAGCGACCATTCTCGTCGCTATAGAAGGACTGCCCCGGAGCCTTCTTTTCTGGCGCGATTTTACCCACTGGCTCGGCGGGCTTGGAATCGTACTGCTCCTCCTGATCGTACTGCCCTTCCTGGGCGCCGGAGGAAAACTGCTCTTCCGTTCAGAAGTGCCCGGAATCGTTAAAAGTGGATTGCGACCGAGAATCAAAGACTCGGCATTGATTCTTCTGAAGCTGTATTGCGGTATGACTGTAGTCATGACCCTGATTCTCTGTCTTCTTGGGATGAATCTTTTTGATGCCCTCACCCACACTTTCGGCGCCCTGTCCACGGGTGGCTTTTCCCCTTATCAGGCAAGCGTCGCCCACTTCAACAGTTTTGCCATCGAGATGGCACTCGTCGCCTTTATGCTGATTTCCGCAACCAATTTCGGAACACTGCATCAAATTATTCACCGACAGCACAAGAAAGCATTTGCGAGCCCGGAATGGCGGATTTTTCTGCTCATCGTTACCGCTTCCACACTCCTGATAACCGTTAATCTTTATCAGGCTGAACTCAACGGACAGACCATTATCCGGCCGGAGCATCGCGGCATTCTTCCTCAGGGCATTGAGCTGATGCGGATGGCGCTGTTTCAGGTCGCTTCCATCATCACTACAACCGGCTTCTGCACAGAGGATTTTAATCTCTGGCCACCTCTGTCGCAGGGAATCCTGATCGCTATCATGTTTATTGGCGGCTGTTCTGGCTCCACAGCGGGCGGGCTGAAAGTAATCCGGATTATTCTTTTCTTAAAAATGGCCTACTGGCAGATCGAAAGAAGTTTCAAACCCAAGAACGTCCACTCCCTCCGTGTTGAAGAAACAGTTATACAACCGGATATGCAGCAGTCTATCTTTGCTTTTTTCTTCATTTACATGGCTATCGCCGCCCTCAGCACCCTTTATCTGTCTGGACTTGGCCTGTCCTTGGTCACCTCGTTCACTGCCGTCGCCGCGTGTCTGAACAATGTGGGACCGGGACTGGAGCTCGTGGGCGCTACAGGCAATTACGGCTTTTTGCCTGTGTCTGCCAAATGGCTGCTCTTTTTCCTGATGGGTATGGGCCGCCTGGAACTTTATGCTATTCTGGTCTTGTTTGTCCCCTCCTTCTGGAAGCATTCATAAACAGCCGACTGATATAAACCGGGAAGTTTCTTTTGCGCCCCATGCCTGGTAAACCGCTGAAGCCGTACACACCTCTTGATCACTTATGCCCTTTTTTTACCCGTTTTCCTCTGTCCTTTCCGCTGAACATTCTGGAAAATACATACCCGCCCAAACGAGTTTTTGACCCTTTCTGCGGATGCGGAACAACTCTTCTGGCAGCCTCTGTTACCGGACATTTTGTCAGTGGAATGGATATACATCCAGTAGCCTGTGCTGTCTCCAGAGCAAAACTTGCCTCTGCCACGGCCGAAGAGGTCATAGCAAAAGCAGAACAGATTTTAGAAACAACGCCCGTGAATACTCAGAATAAGCAGAACGGCTTCTGGAATCTTTGTTTTCATTCTTCCGTATATGAAGGGCTGCTGCGCCTGCGTGAACGCTATCTTCAGGGTAACCTGGATCAGGCGGAAGCCAGACTCTATGGAATTGTTCTGGGTATTCTGCATGGCCCTCTTCAAAAGGGTAAGTACCTATCCAATGACATGCCTGCCACTTTTGCACCGCCACAGGATTTGCTGTCTGCTCATTGGCAAGCACGTGGCTCAAAACCGCCTCCGTATTCTCTTCAGAGACTTATCGCTGAAAAAGCACGGCAGTTACCAATACTGGATGCCGCATCCGGGTCAGGTGTCGTGCAGGAGAACAGTTTTCTCCGTGCAGAAGCCCCTGCAGCTGAAAACAAATTCGATCTGATAATTACCTCTCCCCCTTATTACGGGCTGCCGAATAAAAACTGCGGCCTGTGGCTTCGTTCCTGGCTGCTGGGCGACGATGAAGCAAGTGCTTCACAAAGCCAGGAATTGCATCATCAGTCCCTCACGGACTATATAAATGATCTCGGGGAGGTGTGGAAAAAAGCGGCATCATTCTGCAGGCCCGGAGCATCCCTCTATCTCCATTTCGGAAAAGTGCATGGATCCGGTGCCTACTCTTCGCTGGATGTGCTTCATGAGTCCGTGAAACGCGCCTCCACAGGCTGGACAGTCAGAAGTATTGATGCCGTAACAACAGCGGCAAAATTCATGGCTCGCCGTAACTTTGCCAGCCCATCTCCCCCGCCGGAAGATGAATGGCGTATTCAGATGCTTCTGAATAATTAAAAAACAGGCCCGAAGAGCAGCCGGCAAGTCCACTCATGGCTGGCACCCCAGGGCGCCTGAAAGCATTCCCAGGCAGAATAGGCGGAAACAACAAAAAGCGGCACGAGCAGAAAGGCGCACTTCCAGTTTCTGACAGCAGAAACGGCAGGCAGTGACAGAAGGAGGAGAACAGGGATCGCGCCATTATACCAGCGAAAGCCGTAGGCTGCCCCGCCATAATTGTTGGTAAAGAGCACATAATAAACCGAGAGGACAAGAAAAGCGGTGAGAAGAGCAAAATAAGGAAGGGACAGCAGATTCTGCGGTTCTCTGATCTTTTTATAAACACCGGGAAAAGCAAGCAGCGTAATCGGGAAAAGGAGAAAAACGCCGAACCGCCCGAAGGTCATATGAAAAAGATAGACAAACCAGAATTCATTCAGCCCGTCCACGCCGATAGGATTTCGCCAGTAGGAATTTCGAAAGGTGTACATGGAAGTCTGAGTCTGCACAGGCAACGGATTTCCGGTAATCACCACCATAAGCGCAAAATGAAGAAGCAACAAGGGAAGTGCACCCGCTCCCGCCCATAAGACACTTTGCTTCGGAAAACGCTGCAGCAGGAGAAGACCAAGTACCGCCGGGAAAATCGTAACAGGCATATCCATGACGAAAACAAAAGCGCAGGCAAATCCGAAAAGGAAAAAACGCCAGGCACTCGGCAGCAGCCGGGCAGTATAAAGCCCGATACCCAGATAGAGGCAAACCATCACTCCAGCTGCTGCCGGCGTGTGGTTGTTGAGCTGGCAGGCAAAACCGGTTAAGGGGCTTGCCAGACCAAGCGCCAGAATCAGAAAAGCGACATGAAAACGATTGGGCAAAAACAGACGGAGCAGCAGAGCAAAGCACAGAACCCCAATGATATGTGGCAGCTTCATGAGCGTGAAAATCATAATGCGCAGCACATGTCGCAGTTGATCCGTGTTGGTCAGTTCCCAGCCGAAAAGCCGGTGTAACGCTCCATATTCTCCAGCCATCAGCAGCGGAAGCACCGGCGGCTTGCTTGAGAGATAGTGGCCGTCATGGCGCTGAACTTTATCAACAGTCTTGTTTTCAAAAGGATTGGGATCTTCACTGAGAGGGCGGTCTATATGCCAGACACCATCATGTATCAAAGCATACACAGTAGCAAGCCTGCTGTTTACGGTTTCTCCCACGACAATACCGGGCCCTCCCCCAAAAAGCGGCAGCAGAACCAGAAGCAACGCAAGCACAACCGGCATTTCATGCAGCCAGTTTTTACCCTGCACGCCAATTGCTGCCTCGTCTTTCCCGGGCACTTCAGTCATGCTATTCTCTCTTTCAGCCGGTTATTCTTCCCCTCGGATGCGATTCCACAGCCTGCCGAACCATCCGGGCTGCTGCTCTTCCGGCAACACTCTTTCCAGTTCCTCCCGTTTGGGAACCCATTCGCCGTTTACCTGTTCTTCCGTGGTTTTTGCATCAAAAATAGCACCGATGCGTGTCCATCTGCCATTATGCAATTCATAAACCATTTTTTCAACCCCGGTATCCCGGACAAACTCATGGTCTTCCCGCGCCAGATTTTTCTTTCGGTGCATTTTCGTCGAAAAACGAACCTTTTCAATGGTGACCTCTGCCATTAATGGCCGGGTTTTTGATTCAAGTTCTCTATAAGCAATGTCAAAGGCATCAGGGCCGTTAAAATACACTGAGTATTCTTTCAAATAATAAGGACGGCGGTACACCACGGGCACCTGCGCCGCATCATTGTACGTTTTGCTCGTTTGGATATGATTTTTAATAAGCAGCTCCAACTCTTTTTTTGCGCCCTCCTCGGCACTGCTGAACCCGCTGGTCTCCGTCGAAATCCCGGATTGATTTCTGTCCCGTGCGCATCCGGAGGTGAGAGGGATAAGCAGCAGCACAAGCATCGACATTCTGAGAAATAGCTTCATAATTCTTTACCCTTTGTTGGTATGTCCATGGGCTTGCATCGGTCAGGCAGGTAAAATACACTCCACTCCACTCCACTCCCACAACAGAGAACACCCAAAAGACCGGTTTCATTTCTTTTCCGGTTCTTTATCTGATTTTAGGAGATGCGTTTCGTTATCTCTTTTCCAGGAAGCCAAATTTACCGGTCAGAAACGCGCTCCATTAATCGGGCAACCAGAGGCCGTCCGGCGCACTTGGGATCTGTATCCTCCAAACGTACGGCCTGGCTTGTTATGCTCACAACTAAAAAACGATCCAGCAGAAGGTCACCCACGGCTACGGTGGCTGTTTCTTCAGGAATATAAGGGTTATTCAAACGAAATTCAGCTGTGCCCGCAGTGCTGTCAAAACGGGTGAGGACAAACTTGAAATAAACGGCTTCTCTGGTCATTCTGTCCGCGAATTCGACCATACGCGATCCACCATCTATCTGCGCCGCCTGAGCAGCTTCCAGCGATGCCTCATTCAGTTTATCCATGCTGAAAGGTCGCGCGTATGCCCGTGCTTCAATAGTCTCTACAAAATAATCCCGCACTGCTTCAAGCAAGGCACGCCCTTCCGGCGTCTTATTTTTCTTGTAAGCATTCGATACATCTATCAGGACTTGAAATTTATCTGCCGCTGCCAGCAGTCGCTCTGCCTGCTCCCCGGGATCTACCTGCATTGTCTCCTGAGCAACGATTCCCAAGTTTTCGGAAATTTCCCACACCCGATTTCGCACAACAAATAAAGCGATGACCAACACAAGTACAGCGAAGCCGATCAGTAGAAACTTGTACTGCTGAAAAAAGGACTGTTCAACAGCTTTCTTTTTTCTTATAGTTGACGGCGATCTTGGCGAATCCGTCTCAAAATAAGCCGGAAGTCCACTTGCAGACTCTTCTGCGGGCGTCTTTATTCTGGAAGACAGACCGGAATCTTTTTCTGCATCGCTTGCGGAGTCACCGCCTTGATCACGCAGAAAAGATTCCATTGCCGATGCCAGAATACTGGTCGTCAAATTGGAGGCTCCGGTATCTGCTTTCGAAAAATGACTGGACTGGATCCCCGGAGTGGAGTTATCTATCAGGCTGTCATTCAATGAGATAAGAGCATCTCTCAAGTCGCCCGGATTTTGAAAGCGCTGTTCTCTATCCGGGTCAAGACAACGAAAGATAATCACCTCGAGTTCGGCAGGAATATAATTATAATCCTGTGAAAGCGAATGCCGCATACCGGTTGGAAGGGTTCCGGTCAACAGCTCGTACAGAACAACCCCGAGACTATAAATATCTGCCCGGCCATCCACATCCGGGGCATTATGAATTTGCTCCGGCGCCATATAATAAGGCGTGCCCACAATAACCCCCGCATGACTTTCAAAGCGGTTGTCTTTCAGTTTGGATATACCGAAATCCATCAATTTGATATGGTTATTTCTCGTGACCATGATGTTATCGGGCTTAATATCCCTATGAACCATATAGCGGTGCGCGTATTTTAAGGCGTTGCACAACTGAGAAATAATGTAGATGCTCTGGCGGATAGACATATGAGAATCTTTACCGCGTTTATCCAGAATTGACCGCAGCGAACTGCCATCCACATATTCCATGGAAATAAATATGGTTTTTTCAGCATGGCCTATATCATGAATACGCACAATATTGGGGTGCGCTATTTTTCTGGAAATGCGCACTTCATTCATGAAACGTTCAACAACCTGCTTGTCTGCGACAAATTCCGGAAGCAGCACTTTTAAAGCCACTTCTTCGTCCAGCACCTTGTCATGAACTTTGTATACTGCCCCCATGCCGCCACGACCGATCAGGTCGTGCACTTCGTACCTGCCTGCTATCAAATCCCCCCTTTTGTAGTCCATGCTGTTTTCTGCATCGGACGATAATTCATGCGGAGTCGTACCGCTGCCGGAGAGAATCAAGGCGCCACAATGATGACACCGCTCGGCTTCTTCGGCATTTTCAGTAAAGCAAACAGGACAAATAGTTTTGGACATCACAGCCCTTTGCTTCCCATGCTTCAATTCCAGGCATCATGGCGATGCTTCTTTTACTTCCTCAGTTTTTTCATCGTTTAATTGGCTTTATACAAATAATATTAGCACATCTTCAAGTCGGGCTGAAAATTTTTTTCTGCTATTTTTCTTTTGAACCCGAAACAGCCTGAAACAAGCCGAAAATAGCCACCCTTTACGAAAGAAGCCTGGCTTCAAATTTTGTTTAACCAATCGATGAAATGCATAATGGCGCAAAGAAAATTATCACTTCTGCTTCAAAATGATCAAATCACCATAAGGGTTCAACAAATGAAAGCCTTGTACTTTGACGGTTCTCTCTCAATCAAGGAAATGCCTGATCCAGTTCCTGCACGTGGAGAGGCTCTTATTCAGGTGCTGGCGGCCGGTATCTGCAACACCGACCTGGAAATTACACAAGGTTACATGGGTTTCAATGGAATTTTGGGGCATGAATTTATCGGTCTGGTGGTGGAATGTGACAACCCTTTTTTACGGGGAAAACGCGTTGTCGGTGAAATCAACTGCCCCTGCAGAAACTGTCGCTATTGCCGGATGGAAATGACCAGACACTGTGTTGAAAGAACAGTTCTCGGTATTCAGGGACGGCATGGCGCTTTCGCCGAATATCTATGCCTTCCCGAAGAAAATCTGCATCTGGTACCGGATTCCATTCAGGATGAAACCGCTACATTCACCGAACCGCTGGCGGCGGCTTTCAGAATTGTCGAACAGCTCTCCCCCTCTTCGGAAGATAAAATTCTTGTATTGGGTGATGGAAAGCTGGCACAGCTGATCACCCAGACATTGTGGCTTTATTCTAAGAATACCATTTGTCTTGGAAAGCATCCGTGGAAGATGGAATTGCTGAGAAACTTCGGAATCACTGCCGTTCCTTTTGAAAAATATAAGGGAGAAGCGGCTGACATTGTAGTGGAAGCCACGGGAAAATCCGATGGGCTGACGCATGCCTTGCAGCTAATCCGCCCCGAAGGCTCTGTAATCCTGAAAACGACCTGTTATGAAGGCTCCCCGCTCAGCTCGGTCAGTGCGGTCGTGAATGAAGTGAAGATTCTAGGGTCCCGGTGCGGCCCGTTCCGCCCTGCTCTGGAAGCGCTGGCACTGGGAACAGTAGAAGTACGCCCTATGATCAGTGAAGCCTACGCACTTTCGGACGGCGTCCGGGCTTTCAGTCGTGCGAAATGTCCGGATGTTATGAAAGTACTGCTTCATATGAGATAAAAAGGCAGGGCCATCGGCAGACAGCCTTCCTTGTGCGCCCTTTCTTCTTTCGCCCGGTTTAAATTGCATATCTCCGGGCAAATCAGATACAGTGTTGGTTCATGGAACCATATCCGGATTTAACATCTTTTTTAGCAACTCTTTCCAGCGATACAGCCCCTTCAGAACGTGAACGGCTCTCGGCGATGCTGTCGATCGAAGATGCGCTTTGGCAGCAGGGTTTTTCTCATATCGCCGGAGTAGATGAAGCCGGGCGTGGTCCTCTGGCCGGTCCTATCGTGGCAGCAGCGGTTATATTGAAGTCTCCCGTCTGCGGGCTGAATGATTCAAAACGCTTAACGGAAAGAAAGCGAGCACAACTCTATGAGGAAATTATGAGAGGCGGTCATATTGTTTCCGTATCGACAATCCCGTCAAAACAAATAGACCTCTTCGGCATTCAGGCAGCAAATCAGTCTGCTATGCGGCAGGCTGTAACGGCATTATCAGTCTCTCCTGATTTTGTTCTGGTAGACGGCTATAAACTGTCCGGCTTTCAGCAGCCCGCCATGCAGGTAATTAAAGGCGATGCACGTTCCTTGAGTATTGCAGCGGCCAGCATTGTGGCGAAAGTTACCCGTGACAGATTTATGCTTGAGATAGACGAGTGCTACCCGGGCTACGGCTTTGCCCGGCACAAAGGCTATGGAACCCGACAGCATCTGGAAGCCATAAAACGGCTGGGTGCCTGCCCGGAACATCGCCAAAGTTTTGCACCTTTTACAGACAACGCTTCTTCGGAAAAGACTTTTTTGGATTTCACAACGAATCCTGGCCGGCAGGATTCTGAATAACACAAACTTTTTCGCCTGTTCAGGCATAGAAACGGACACTGAAGAGAGCCATCAGCCCTTATGACGCCCAGAAAATATTTATATAACGCCTGTTTATTCCTGCTGCTTCTCTTCAGTACCGGATGTGCTCATTTCCCAGGACAGAGCAACAGAGTATACTGGGGGAAAGTTGTGCCGATCAGACCGCAAGGCAAAGCTTACGCTCATCACATAGCGGGAGTCTTGTATGAACGGCAGGGCAAGTTCGCCGAGGCGCTGGAGTCCTGGAAAAGTGTTCTTGCCTTTGCCCCGGAAGCCCATGCTCCCCGGCTCAGAATGATCCGGCTTTATCTCACGCAAGGTGACTTAAACCAGGCTATTGCAACAGGTGAAGAGGTTCTGCGTTATTCGCCGGAGGTTGTTGAATTTTGGGTTATTCAGGGAGAAATGAAGCAGGCAGCAGGAGATTTTGACGGTGCACGGGACTGCTTCGAAAAAGCCATAGCCCTGAAGCCCGACAATATGCTCGGATACAGCGCCCTGGCTGATCTGTATGAAAAAACCAATGATCTTGTAGCTGCCATCGAACTTTATGAAAAGCTGATACAAAACAGTCCGGACAGTGCTGCTTTATATTTTCAATTGGGGATGAATCTGACAAAGATCAATGATAATGCGGGAGCATGCGCTGCCTTCACCCGGGTACTTGAATTGGAGCCCCTCGTGACCCAGGCACGCCTAATGCAAGCTATTCACCTTTCCAATCTTCACAGATTTAACGAAAGCAAAGATGCTTTTTATCTTTATTTGGCGGAGCGACCCAACGACATGCAGGCCTTGCAGTATCTCGTCGGAACAATGCTCCATTTGCGCCGGATGGAAGAAGCCCGTTCTATCATGCACCGCCTGCTGGAGAATCAGGAAGCGGGTGCGAAAAATGTTCTGCAATGGGCTCTTGTCCAGGGGCTGGAAATGAATTTTTCCGGCGCTGCGCAATCTGCTCTTGAAGGCAATGCCCCTTTCCTTGCCAGTTGTTACGGCCGTCTGGCAAATGCGGCACCCAACGAATATAGCGGTCAGGATAAAGTGTTTTTGTCTTTGGAAGAAATAGAACTGGAATGCAGCCGCATCGAGGACGCTCTTATTTCCCTGCAGGCACCTCCTCAGCTTGCAGATGCGCTTTGTTCACAGATGGCCTTCTTTCAGGAATCTCCTTCTATCGGCAGATTCACTGCATTTCTCCAGGCGCGCCTTCTTCTTTATTTGAAACGCCCCCGCGAAGCTCTTGACCTTCTTAATCAGATTCAGGCGGACGGCGAAGCGCAGAAATTTGTTCTGTACCATCAGGCAATCGCCAGTGAAGCCCTCAAGGATATGGAAAGTACAGAAAAACACCTGCTTGCCTATCTTTTTTTGGATTCGCAAAATGCGACCATGCTGAATTTTCTCGGGTATTTATATGCCGAAGAAAATCGCAATCTGGGCAAGGCGCTGAAACTGCTTACGCTGGCACTGAGCCTTTCCCCCGACGATCCTTTTTATCTGGATAGTCTGGGATGGATCCACTACCGACTGGGCAACTTTGATCAGGCGGCAGAACTGGTCAGGAAAGCCATTTACGGCATGGAGACAGACGACGCTGTCCTTCGCAGGCATCTGGGTGATATTTATGAGGCTCAGGGAAATACACAGGCAGCGCTGGAGCAATGGCGTCGCGCTCTGCGTCTGGATCCGGCGCAGGACGATCTGCGAAAAAAGATGGAACACTATCAGCCCGCGAATTAATCAAAAGGGCTGAGACAGACAGCGACTTTTCCTGAGTTCCGCCGGAAGATCTCCAACGAAGCAGACAATCTGCCGCTACTTTGAAATGATTTTGTTCCGCAGAGCCGCAAGCTGCTCTGCCAATGCCGTATTGATCAGGCTGCCTTCGTGTAGTCCTTCCTTCTGCTGCTTCGGGGCTCTCTGGCTGTCTTTGGGTGCTCTACGTTTTGTCCGGTCACCGCGTCCGCGCTCCCGCTGATCCCAAGGCTCTTTGGGGAATCGTCCTGCTCCGGTTGGACGTGTTAACGGCAGTTTTGCAACGTTTCGAATCGTAAGTCCTATTTTGCCTTTAGAAGGTTCCACTTCTTTCACCTGGACTTTAATAACTTCGCCTGTGAGGATCGAGGTTTTCAATGCTTTGATATCCAGCCGCGGCATTTCAGAGCGATGCAGCAGCCCCTCCTCAGGAAGCCCGAGGGAAACAAAGACTCCGAAATCTGTCACATTGGTGATGAGTCCTTCCAGCACCATGCCCGGCTCCAAATCCTCTATGGAATCCAGCGTCACAAAGCTTGCAGGCGCTTTGAATTTCTTTCTTGAATCTCTGCCGATACGTCCCAGATCGTAGCAGATATCTTCCAGAGTCATCACACCGATGATACCGTCAACAAAGTCTTCCAGCCTGACGCTGTTCAAAGGTTCAGTGTTCTGGGTCAGTTCGGCAACAGACAGTGAAAGTGATGCAGCCAGTTTTTCGACAGTACCATACGCCTCCGGATGAATGGATGAGGCGTCCAGGATTTGTTCGCCTCCGATAATTCTCAAAAATCCGGCGCACTGCTGGAAGATTTTGTTGTCCAAGCCCGGCACTTCCATCAGCTGCGTTCTGTTGGTGAAGCCGCCTCTTTCTTCGCGTGTTTTTACAATTGCCTGTGCCAGTCCGAACTGAAGCCCGCTGATATACCGAAGCATTTCCACAGTGGATTTATTTACGTCAAGACCGTTGCGGTTCACCGTGGATTCAATGGTTCTGTTAATGCTCGCCAGAAGCCGCCGCCTGTTTACGCCAAAAGCAATTTTGCCTGGAACGAGCAGAATCGGATCCATTTTGATCAACTCTTTTAAAGGATCCTGATGTCTCCGGGCAATGGAAACCGCAGCACGGACAGACTCTTTCAACCCGGGCAGTTCTTCGGCAGCCAGAGGTGACGATGCATAAGCCGCCAATCCTGCATCAGACACCAGTGTGGCATAACTTTGCCGGTGCCCTTTTTTCTTGAGATAGGCCTGTATAAGCCGCAGCAGGCTTCTGCCTCCCGGCCCGCTGCTTACGGCAATCCCGGCAGCGGGCGCTTTGTGCAGAAGTGCTTCCAGCGCTGCTTCAGCATCTGCATGCAAGACATCTTCATTGGGACTCTCAACCTGACGATCTTCGAGAAGGGCACCGCTTTCATCGACGAGCACGAAAGAATACTCGCCCGGAGATAAAGAGCACACGGCAATAACAGGCACTTCCCCTGCCGGTGCGGCAAGAAGTGTATTACGCACCTGCTCGCGGCATGCCTCAATAACGGCATCCTCCGCATTCCGGCGCGCCTGTGCAATGACCTCGACTTCCAGAGACGGGCGGAGCAATCTTCGGTAAGCATCGTTCACAGCACCTGTCAACTCAACGGCATATGCGCTTTCTTTGTCATTGACAAAGCGGTTGATAATACCGGCAAGCATCTTTTCATCATCGATCACGAGTTCAACCCGCAAAGCAGCTTCCCACTCACCTCTTAAGATGGTCAGGAGTTTCTCAGCATCGAGTTCCGCCAAAAGAACATTCAGATCTTTGTAGGCGTCATATTTTGATTTCTTTTCTGCCTCGGCACGGGTGGGATGCACAAGCAGGCGTCCCTCTTCCGCCAGTGCTTTACGAAGCTCTTTGCGCACATCCACATTCATGGCTATGCATTCTGCGAGAATATGCTTTGCCCCTTCCAGTGCTTCTTCGACGGAATAGATCTTCTGGTCGGCAGAAACAAAAGACTGCGCATACATTTCGGGAGGCGGCAATGAGGGCGCCTGTGCCCAGACGTAATTAGCAAGTGGCAGCAGTCCTTTCGCCACAGCTGTGGCTGCATGATTGTTCCGCTGCTTTTTATATGGAAGACTCAGATCTTCGAGTACGATCATGTCATCGCACGCATCAATGGCAGCCTGAATTTCTTCAGAGACGACTTGTTTTTCTTCCTGCCCCGGATCCGGTTTTTCCAGACTGTGCAGCAGAGATTTCTTTTTGGAGTACAGCTGGGTATAGTACTTATTGCGATCTGAAATACGCTCCAGTTTACTTTCGCTTAAACCGCCCGTGACATCCTTCCGGTACCGCATAATAAAGGACACCGTAGCGCCTGCATTCAGAAGTGATATTGCAGACTCCACCTGTTCCGGGGTAACGTTCTCGTCTGATGCAATAAGGTCGATATATCGTTTCTCAATCATGACAGACTCCATAAAGGCCGATGACAGAACACCTGGCTGCTTTGCAGTTCTGACATTGGTTCATCGTATTCTGTTTCAGCCCGGTGTTTCTGGAATAAAGACAATGCATGAAAGTTTAGCAAATTGCCGTATTTTAAGCAATATACAGTTCAGCTGTGCCGCCAGCGTGCACCATAAAGGCCTACATGCGTTCGGGGGTTTCAATGCCCAGCAGAGCAAGGCCGTTAGACAAGGTCTGCAGTACAAGAGCACATAAAAGGATTCTGGATTCCTGCTGCACCTCTGTTTTTGCGGTCAGGACAGGACACTGATGATAAAAGGTGGTGAATACATGGGCCAGATCAATCAGATAATTTCCAATTCCGGCGCAGCTTCGCAGCAGCAATGCCTCTTTTACAATATCAGGAAAATCGGCGACTTTCAGCACTAGTCTCCACTCACCTTCTTCATCAAAGGCAAAGGCACAGGAGCTCAGATCAGGAAGCGCCTGATCCCATTTTCTCAGAATGGAACGAATGCGGGCACAACAATACTGGATGTAGGGGCCTGTATCCCCCTGAAAAGACAACGCCGTCTCCATATCGAATACAACATTTTTACTCGGCTTCACCCGGAGCACGGCAAAACGGATGGCAGCAACAGCAACCTGCCTGGCAATATCCTCTCTTTCCGCTCCCGCCAAATCGGGAAACTGTTCGGTGACTTTTTCCAAAGCGATCGCTTCAGCCTGATCCAGAACAGAGGTGAGCAGAACCACCTTGCCGCTTCTCGTACTCATCTTCCCTTCTTTAAGAAGGATGTAAGAGTAATAGATGGTCTCTGGAGCCGGATATCCGGCAGCTTCAAGAATCAAGGCAAGCTGCTGTGCATAGAGTTTATGATCCTCTCCCAGAACCATTAAATTATAATCAGCGCCCTTCTCCTGTTTTTCAATGGAATAAATTAAATCCCGACACCCATACATGGACGAGCCATTGGCACGGCGCAGCACAAAAAAACGCCCTTCCTCCAGAGGATACCCAAGTTTGGACAGATCGACGACCAGACGCGCCTCTTCATCGGTAAAAAGCGCCCCTTTGCTTTGCAGTGCTTTTTCGATCACCGAAAGCCGCGGATCGTTCACATAGTTCGACTCATGATCAAAGAAATCGTATTGAGCACCTATCCGCTGCAGTACAGCAAGTTGCCCCTTTAAACACATCTCCGTTATATCGAAAAAACGTTTCCGTATCTCTTCGTCGCCGGACTCAATACGGGCAAGCAGTTCGTAGCCCCGAGCTGCAAATTCCGGATCTGCCTCGGCACGGACATTGGCTTTCACATAGATCTCAAGAATTTCATCAAAAGTAGGGTTGTCCAGTTCTTCCATCATCAGCACAAGCAGTGCGATCTGCCTGCCCATGTCATTCACATAATAATGGACATCAACATCATAATCTTCAAAACGAAGCAGGCGAACCAGGCTGTCCCCTATCATGGCACAGCGCCCCCTGCCCACATGAGGGCTGGCATTGGGATTAATACTCGTATGCTCTATAAGAACTTTTTTACCGGCGCCACTCGCATTGCTTCCCCATTTTTCCTTTTTTGCAAATGCACGGGAGAAAAGCTGTTTCGCAAAATAATCACGCTTAAGAATAAGATTCAAATACGGTCCTGCTAGCGAAACAGATTCCGCTATTGCAGAAAAATCCACGCTGTCTGCCACCTCTTTGGCTAAAACGACGGGAGGCTTGCGAAGCTTTTTAGCAAGTTGAAACATAGGCACAGAGACATCGCCCAGTTCCGGAGACGGTGGTACTGTACATTGTATGTCTGCATCTTCAACATCCGGGAATCCGGAAACAATTAGTCGGGCAATCATTTCTTGCAAAATCAAAGCATCTTCTCCAGTTAAAAGTTGAACAGCATGCAGAAATACCCCTTCAAGGGGCAACACCTTTGGCGGCTTCCTCTTTCATTTTCTCAAGGGCACGCTTCTCCAACTCTTTTTCGTAAAGGTCAGCTCCGGCAATGTATCTTTCCTCTATCTGCACGAGATGAAAACCAAAATTGGTAAGGATCACATCACTGATAGCCCCGATATTGCCTGTCCAGCAATATTCATCAAAAGGCGCTGCGTAAATCCCTTTAGGTGCCCATCCCAAATCACCGCCCCTTTTTGCAGACGCAGTGTCATCCGAATACTTTCGCGCCAGCTTATCAAAACTTTCTCCTGCCTCGAGCCGTTTTTTCAGCTCAAGGATACGGTCGTGCGCCTTCCCGCGGTCAACCGGATCGGCCGGGTCAAACGAAACCAGAATATGGCGCACATGAACGCTGGTCGTCAAAGGCTTGGTGGTTCTCCCGGAGTATAAAAAAAACATCATGGCAACAATCAGAATCCCCACCCCAAGCCAGATGAGTTTCGTATAGTCTCTGGGGTCTTCCGCAACAGTTTCTTCGTTCCAGTTTTTGAGTTTCTCTTGTATATCCATCATACACTCCATTCAGTCCCGGTACCTCGGCAGTGATCTGTCAAAGGTCAAGCATGGATCCATACAATCTCCCGTAAAACGAAATTACAATATAGCCGATCACGGCTCCGACTACCAGGGTTATAAGAACCTGCATGACCCGCATTCCCACTTTAAGCGCACTGCTCGCTTCTGCCAGATGGTATTCAGACAGCTTTTTGCACGTCGCTTCGAGCTCACCGGATAATTCACCCACACCGACCATTTCATGGTCAACACGGGTAAAACTTTTACAGCGTGCAAAAGCTTCCGCAAGTGTTTTTCCTTGAACAATAAAAGGAATCGCCTGAAGCAGATCGCGTTCCATAATGCGATTCAATGTCAATGCGGCACTTCTGCTTATGCATTGTTTTATTTCGATACCGGCGCCCAGCAAAAGAGCAAAACATTGAAAAAAACGGGCCATGGAAAATTTTCTGGAAATCTGGTTTATTGGCCAGACATGATTTTTTACAATAGAAATTCCAGAATCGAGCATCCCGAAACGCTTCAGGATGAAAATCACTGCAATCACTGCCAGTGCGATCAGATGGCTTTTTATCTGAAAAGAAGCATAGGAAGACAGGTAATCCGCAAATACGATGCGTCCTCTTGACGGATCCAGAATGGTTTTCATGATATTCAGGGCAAAAGTGCCCAGATACCAGGCGCTCAGCAGCTGCAAACCGGGATAGACCATGGCAACTTTTGCCGCCCGGGCGATCTTTGCCATTTCTTCATAATGATCCGCGAGTTCATTAAGCAGCGCACCCAGTTTTCCTCCCGTTTCGCCTGCTGCGAGCACCACAATAAACAGATCCGGAAAGGTTGCTTCCTGCGCGCGTGCAGCATCGGCAAGGGTGGCGCCGTTGCGAATCAGCTCCGCCATGGTAAGCAACGCACGCCGTGCACGTATTGACGCACCGCGGTCTACAACAAGTTGCAATGCGGAAATAATAGGAAGCCCGGCGTTGTAAGCGGTGCTTAACTGCCGACACACTACAGCCATCTCACGGATGGACAGTTTTGAAGAAAAAAGCACGGTCATAAGAGGAGACTTTTTCAAGCCGTCAGAAGAAAAGAGAAAAGAAATCAGTCAATTTGCTGTGCTTCAAGCCATCGCGTGCAATCCAGAGCAGCCATGCAACCGCTGCCTGCTGCCGTGATTGCCTGCCTGTAGATCCGGTCCTGCACATCACCACAGGCAAAGACCCCTTCGCAATTGGTGTAAGAGCTGTCTGGTCGGGTAACGAGATAGCCTGCGTCGTCCATATCGAGCACTCCCGCGAACAAGTCTGTATTCGGTTTATGCCCGATAGCTGCAAAATATCCGACACACGCCAGTGTACGTTCTTCGCCACTTTGCGTGTCTTTCAGCACAACAGCGGACACCCCTTTTTCATCATCGCCAAGAATATCTGTTACAACAGAATTCCATTCAACTGTGATTTTGGGATGGCTGATCACACGATCACTCATGATCTTACTGGCACGAAAAGAGTCTCTCCGATGGATAACATGCACGCGCCCGGCGAAATTGGCAAGAAACAAGGCCTCTTCCGCTGCTGTATCTCCACCCCCGACCACAACGACTACATTGTTGCGGAATCGGGGAAGTGCCCCGTCACAGGTAGCGCAGGCAGAAACACCGTTATTCAGAAAGCGTTTTTCTGCATCCAGCCCGAGATATTTCGCTGTGGCACCTGTCGCCACAATCACAGCATGGCTGCTGATTTCTGTCTCTCCGCAGAAAAGGCGCAAAGGCCTGTCGGCGAAATTCACACGTGTTACTGTTTTATATTCAAACCGCGCACCAAAACGTTCCGCCTGTTTTTTCAGGTCAGCCATCAGTTCAGCGCCGGAAATTCCTTCCGGGTAACCTGGAAAATTTTCCACTTCCGTTGTGGTCATCAATTGACCGCCCGGAAGAATATCCTGACTGAATTCACCTTCCAGCACCACCGGTGACAGATCAGCCCGGGCAGTGTACAGCGCTGCTGTACAGGCTGCGGGACCGCCTCCGATAATCACAACTTTTTCCATTATCCTTACTCCTTGTTACAGAACGCCACCTCCAGGCACCTGGCAACACCCAAGTCCGGGAAAAAATCAGCTCGTCGGCGTATGCTCGGCATTCTGCAGACTTTACAGCCTACTTATCTTCTTCTGATCCTGATGCATCGGCAGTTTCGGCTGCTGCTGCAGCGTCCGCTCCGGCACTCTCGCCGGGCGACGAGTCTGCTGCTGAAGCGGCGGCATCCACAGGTGCAGTCTCTTTCTCAGGCTCCCGCTCTTCAATCGCATATTTTCCCCGGCTCAGCACACGATCCAACACATCGTTATTCTGCTTGTATGCCACGCTGGCAAGCATTCTTTCTCTGAGATCTTTCATGAAATCGGACATGATTTCATACTCGGCATTTTGGGCGAGCCGCGCTTCAATGTTTTTCAATTCATCCGAAAGAGCGGCTAATTCCTCTTCAGTTGGCTCTGTTTTTTCGACGAGCTCAAAGAACCAGGCATCGCCAAAAAAGCCCTTGATCGGACCGGCTATATCGCCGGGCAGGGCATCCTGCAAAGCAGCAACAATCTCATTGGCCTGCACATAGATCTTCTGCTGGAATAACGTATCCTTACGGGTAAAGGCCTCAGGTGTCTCTCCGGTCTCCTGAACTATGTCAGGAAATGCGCCTGCCAGGCTGTCAATTTTTAATTTGCTTTCTTTAATCTGTTTGGCATACTCATCTATCCGTGCCAAATAAGCTTCAGAGCGTTTTTCCTGAGCAATGAAATTATCTCTGGCATCCTGTTCGACTTCCGCAAACTCAGGAATTGTACCGGGTGCCGTCTCAATGATGTGCGTAATAAACAAGTTATCCCGACCCTTGAGGACTGTCCAGGGAGTATCTTTCTGGGCAATCACTTGCGAGCGGAATGTAAACAAATCATTCATGGACAGAGGTTCTATTTCCGTACTGGTACGCCCGAAGAAGGAAGTCTGCTGCAGGGACAAACCGGCCGCTGCTGCTGCGGACGCAGCATCTTCGCCATCCTGAATTTTTTTAGCAATTTCGCCAAGTGCCTTTTCACGAATAGCAGCTTCTTCAGGAGTCATCATGGCAGGAACTACAATCTGCCTTCCGTGCACTTCTTTTTCTTCCGTATCGGGGTTGATTCGTATTTCTTCGTTTTTGAAAATATGGTACCCCAGCGGTCCCCATACAGGGTCGCTCACTGCTCCCGGTTCCAAGGCGTACAGAGCCTTCATATAGGGCGCTGCGTCCGGATTTACAGGACTCCACCCCAGATCGCTGCTGTCTTCCTCATCCTGCCCGGAATATTCTTTGGCAACAGCGACAAAATCTTCACCAGCCCGAATGCGTGCAACAAGTTCATTTGCCTGCTCCGGCACATCCGGAGTCAGAGAATAGGCTATAAATTCAGCCTTGTACTGTTCCGGCAGTCTGTATGCCTCCGGATTTTCGTCATAGTGCTTGCGCGCATCATCGTCGGACACCGCCACTTGCGGCTCAATTTTTGCGAACTTAACTTTAATTTTGATGTTATCGGATTTCAGCTCATTTTGTGCTTTTGCGGCGATTATCCGGTGTGCAGGCGCAGACACAGCGGAAAGATACATCTGGCGACCCACTACTTCTTCAAGTTCGTCGTAAATCTCGTTCCACCGTTCAACACTGGCTATCCATTCATTCCATATCTCATGGTTGAAAACACCGTTTTCATCCTGAAACATCCCCCATTGCTGCATCTGCTTTTCCAGAACCCGTTTGTCAACTGAAAAATTGCGCTGAGCTGCCCGGATTCTGAGCAGGGAGGCATCCACAAGCTGTTCAAGTACTGCCTGCGCCGTGCCGTCTTTATCGAGATCGGTGTAGGAAGGACGATCACCGCCCTGGCGGCTTCTTGCTTGCGCCGCAGCATCCAGCCCGCGCCTGAACTCCGATTCTTTAATGGGAACGCCGCCGACCTGCGCCAGCACCGCACTGTCGGCAGCCTGATTGCCGTGGGGCGATGTCGGTTTACCCCACATAAAAACAAAGGGTATGCCGATAAAAATAAAAATAAAAAAGAAAATTAACCGCCGATGTTTACGCATCCAATCTTGCATGCCGGATTCTCCGATCCTGTAGTGTGCACAAAACGGGAAAAAAAAGAAAATACAGCGGAATGACAAAGAGAAGTCAGGGAAACTTCTTACCGCTGCTGTCTTTAATGTAGCATATTTACTGTTGACACCTCAACTGAGAACGGCTTAAAAATAGGCTGAAATTCCCTACAACGGAAAAAGGCGATGCTTCGCCGTCCTTCTCACTCCGTTGCGAATCCTTCCTTTATACTGTTACCATATCCGGAAGTATCAGGCAGAAGTGCGCAGCGCCGTCCGGGTGCATTTTTTCAATATCGGAGTTTTATATGAAAATAACTATTCTAGGCTGCGGATATCAGGGACTGGTTACAGGAACCTGCTTTGCTGAAAATGGACATTCGGTCGTTTGCCTTGACAAGAATCCGGCTGTAATCAATCAGTTGCAGGCGGGAAAACTCCCGATCCATGAACCGGGTCTGGAAGAGCTGATCATCCGAAATCTTGAAGAGGAGCGTTTGAGCTTTACAACAGATCTGTCGGCAGCGCTAGACGGCAGCCTCATGGTGTTTCTGTGTGTGGGCAGCCCTGCCGACCGGTTGGGGCAGGTGGACTTAAGCAATGTCCTGAGCGTTACCGAAGAGATTGCGAAAAAACGCACTGGTTATCAAATTATTGTCAACAAAAGCACCTGTCCTCCGGGCACAGCCAAAAAGATCGAAGAGATCTGGAAAATCAGACAGGCCGGGGACGTGGTGGTCAATCCTGATTTTATGAAAGAAGGCTCCGCTGTCGATGACTTCCTGCGCCCTGACCGCATTATTGTAGGATGCCGGGATGTCCGTGTTCAGGAAATGATGCGCGAACTGTACAGCCCTTTTTTGAGGACAGGCAAACCGTTTCTGGCAATGAGTCCGGAAAGCGCAGAGATGGCAAAATACGCAACCAACGCCATGCTGGCATCCCGCATCTCGCTCATGAACCAGCTGGCTGATTTATGCGAAGCATACGACTGTGACATTGCGGACATACGGGAGGCGGTCGGTATGGACAGCCGCATCGGGCCTACTTTTCTTTTTCCCGGTATTGGCTTTGGCGGTTCAGGGCTTCCCCGCGATGTGGCGGTATGCGAACGACTCGCCCGGGAAGCGGGGCTGGAGCACGACTTACTGACCGCCATCAGCGCAGTAAACAACCGGCGGCGACAACAATTTCTTGCAAAGATACTGGACTATTACGGCTCAAAAATAAGCAGCAAACGCCTTGCTCTTTGGGGTGTCAGTTTCAAGGCAAGAACTGATGATATCCGGGACGCACCTTCTCTGGATATTATTGAAGGATTGTGTGCCGCCGGTGCGGAAGTCGTCGTCTATGACCCGGTGGCGGGACAAAAAGTATCGGCGCGCTACGGAAACCGCATTCAAATGGCGCCCAAGTATTACAGCGCCCTTGAAAATGCGGACGGCCTGGTTATTCTGACGGAATGGAACGAGTTCAGGCGCCCCGATTATGCCCGCATGGCTTCGCTTCTGCGGGAGCCTGTTATCTTTGACGGGAGAAATCTGTACACGCCGGTCGTTATGCAAGAACATGGATTTAAATATTTCAGCATAGGCAGAAAATCCGTATAATTATACGGCTGTTCCGCAGAAATCCCGTTGTGCCGGGCGAAGGTCGGTATTTTCTGCGTACCTGCAAGCACAGCATTTTTCGGTGGGCGTATAAGTGGTATCTGATACACAAATAAAGAAAGGACACAGCCGGACACACGGCACCCTTTCTTTCGTTGAGGCAATCCCCGTTAATTTGCCTTGCAAGCGGGAGGCGTGATAGTCTCATTCCACGCCAAAATTAAGGTAACTGTATGGCTGAAACTAAAAGATTTCTATGGCAGTGCGTCGAGCACTGGGCGTCTGTCAAGGGAGATGCAGAAGCCCTGGTGTTTGAAGACACGCGCCTCAGCTGGGCAGAGCTGGCCCGTCAAGTGGATCAGGCTGCCCGGGCATTTCTCGCTTTAGGAGTAGGTCGCGGCGACTGTGTGGCGTGTATTTCTTCTGCCCGCCCTGAATTTGTGATATCTTTTTTAGCCGCATCAAAAATCTCCGCCCTCTGGACAGGCATATCGCCCCGATATACCGTAGGAGAAATGGGCCGTATCCTCAGAGGATGCCGCCCGACTGTACTGATCACGCAGGAACGCTATCACAACACAAACCTGCTTGAGCGGGCTTTTACCTTCAATTTCGAACTGGCAAGCATTGAGCACATTATCCTGATTGATGGAGAGCATGGCGATGCGCCGTCTTTTCATACAATCCTGAAAAAAGACTATTCAGATACTGCATCCCTTTATGAAGAACGTCTGGCTGCGGCCTCTCCTGGTGACAATGCGCTGCTTATGTACACTTCCGGTTCTTCCGGTAATCCTAAAGGCGTACTCCACACCCATTCAAGTGTCATCAGCAATGTTTCACAGCAGCACACACTGTACAACATTCATAAAAACAGCAGGATCCTGCTTCATTTTCCAATCAACCATGTGGCAGCTGATGTTGAAATCAGCTACTGTGCTCTTTTTGCAGGCGCCACAATAGTCATGCAGCCGGACTTTAACGCAAAAGCAAGCCTGGAGATCATCGAAAAAGAAAATATCACGGTACTGGGACAGGTTCCGGCCATGTATATCCTGCAGTTACGGGAACCGTCCTTTCATTTAACCAGATGGGATTCTGTGGAAACCTTCGTCTGGGGCGGCTCCCCTGCTTCCAAAGAGATGCTGGAGGCGTTGCACCGCATCTGCAGCCGGACAGGTGCCATTCTGGTGACCGGATACGGTTCCACAGAATTGTGCGGTTTTGTCACGGCGACGCAAAAAAAAGCGCCTTTCCCCGTTTCAGACCAGTCTACCGGGCCTGTCTATCCTAATTGTGAATTACGGATAGTTGACGAGCAGCGCAACCCACTCCCGCCAGGTCAGATTGGCGAAATCGCTGTTCGCGGCCCTGTTGTTATGAAAGGGTATCTGAACGAGCCGATTCAGACAGCGGCAGTTCTCGATGCTGCGGGCTGGTACTATACCCATGATTTAGGCAGTCTTGATAAGGAAGGCAATCTGACGCTGCATGGGCGGCGCACCGACATGATTAAAACAGGCGGAGAAAATATTTTTCCATTTGAAATTGAGTTGACTCTGGAATCGCATCCGCAAATACTTTTCGCCGCCATTACCGCCGTGCCGGATGATGTATTCACCGAAGTGTGCCATGCCCATGTGATGACTGTTCCAGGATCAAAGTTAACGGAGATGCAGCTGCTCAGCTGGTGCCGGGATCATCTCGCCCACTTCAAAATTCCGCAGCGTGTCTTTTTTTACGCAACCTTGCCACTGCTCCCCAATGGCAAAGTGGACAAGTTAAAACTTATAGAAATAAACCCGCTCTAAAGATTTTTTTAAGGAAAAGGGACTGTTGATTCCCCATAAAGGATATCTTATGAAACGCCAAATGTTTTTGAGTCTTGTGTTCGTCTTTGCTGTCGCCTTATATGGTCATGCAGCCACTTTTCAGGAAGATGTGGATTTTCTGAAGCAATACCTGGATGTAATTGTACTCAAAAGTCCGGACGGGCAGGCACAGGTTGCTGTGGTGCCCGCTTATCAGGGCCGGGTCATGACCAGTACGGCATCCGGTGCCAACGGCCCAAGTTTCGGCTGGATTAACAGAGAACTGATTGCATCAAAAAAATTTGAGCCCCATATCAATGCCTTCGGCGGAGAAGATCGTTTCTGGCTCGGTCCTGAAGGCGGGCAGTTCTCCATCTTCTTTGAAGCCGGTGCTCCTTTCGATCTTGAGCACTGGCAAACGCCACCTGTCATTGATACGGTTGCTTATGCGGTTGTCGAGCAAAGCGATTCAGAAGTGGCTTTTGAGCACCGCGCAACCATCACAAACCGTTCGGGCAGCTCCTTTGATGTAAAGATACGGCGTGTCATCCGTCTGGCGGAAAGCCTGACGGACGAGGCGCAAAGTGTTGCTTTTGAATCGGAAAACACCATCACCAATCTGGGAGATTCAGCGTGGAACGAAGAGACAGGGATGCTGTCCATCTGGATTCTTGGCATGTTCAGTCCCTCTCCGGACGCCACGATTGTCATTCCTTTCCGGGAAGGAAGTGACGAAGCTCTTGGCGCCAAGGTCAATGACAAGTATTTTGGCAAAGTGCCTGAAGACCGACTCGTCCAGAGAGACAACGTTCTGTTTTTCAGCGCAGATGGCACCATGCGGAGTAAAATCGGAATCAGCCCCAAGCGTGCAACGGAGTGGCTCGGCAGTTATGACAGCGGCTTGCAGGCGCTGACATTGGTTCAGTACACACTGCCGGGGGACACAGATAAATACGTAAACTCCATGTGGGAACTTCAGGAAGAGCCCTTTTCGGGTGATGCCATCAATGCTTACAATGACGGTCCGCCTTCGCCGGGGAAAAAGCCGATGGGACCCTTTTATGAATTGGAAAGTTCTTCTCCGGCTGCATCCCTGCAGCCGGGCGAGTCCCTGACTCATATACATCGCACACAGCACCTGATCGGACCGAAAGAGGCGCTCGAGCCTCTCGCTGTCAAATATCTGAGTGCAAAACTTGATGATATTTCCTCCGCACTGCCCCGATAAATAACTGCCTGTTTTCACTGATACAAAGATACGACTGCGTTAACATAAGCCGGAGTCGATACGTTCTTACACAGAATCCCGGCTGTGCTGTACCTGCACTGTCTCACAAGGATACATTCTATGCCAACCGCCAGATCCCTCCGTTTTGCCATTCTGCCGCTGCTGTTTCTCTCCGGAGTGCTCTGTGCATCAGCGCTGCCCGCCACCGCAGACACCGCAGCTTCTCTGGAAGAAATCTGGTTTGACAGTTGGACAGTGGAAAAATCCAATACAGTCACCATTGATCTGCCGGTTTTGCCGTCAGTTCCGGCAGCAGACAATATAGATTTGGGTATCAGCATTGCTGCGACTGTGCCGTATCAGAAAACCGCCGTTATTCTCCAGGTGCGCGATGTGCAAAATAATCTTGCGCAACGCCTCGAGTCCATTGCTGATCTTCGCCAGGGTCTGAATGATTTTCGTTTCGAATGGAGCGGCTTGTCTTTAACACCCGGGCGCTATACGTTGTCAATTCAAGTCGACTATTCAGATGCATTTCCTCCTTTATCCGCTCACACCTGCATGCGTCGTATCAGCAGTGAAGCCTGGCAGCAGAAACTGGCACAGTCCATTGAAACGCTAAGCAAACTGGAGCAGCAAAGCACGGCACTGTCTGAGGGTATTGCCAAAAAGCATGGTCAGTCACTGGTATCAACACCGTATCTCAGCCTGAGTGTCCAAACAGCACACCGTGCCATAGAAGCAGCGAAGGATGCCTTGCAGCAAGGCAACTGGTCAGTGGTTTCCCGAAATATGGAGTATTTGGAAACAGCACTTCCATCCTTACAGGCAGCCCTCGTTTTCAGCACCCAGCGACCCGAGCTGTGCATGACAGAAACCACGGATCATCTGACGTGCGAATTGCGGCAAGGCGGGTTCTATTGCTCTGATAAGGCACTTTTTCTCTTCGGCCTGGGGCTTCCCAATCCTGAAACCACCACGGAAGAACAGGCATTTTTAGAAAATCAGGCGGCACTGCTCTCGCGGTACAACCTTAATTTTTTAGTGCTGAATTGCCCCATTACGCTGGACAAATCACAAATCGCTTCTTTACTGGATCGCGCTGCCTCTGCTGCTGAGCACGAACAACTGTTCTGGGCACTGCAGTTTCAGCAGGATGAAGATGTTGAAAAGCTAATGGATGTACAACCGGCAATCATAAGCCCGGGTTTTGTAAACCTTGCTCATGTCGACTTTAACAAGGCATACAGAGATCAATTGCTTGCAGCCATGCCTCATCTCCAGAATCGATCCGGCCGCATAGCCGCTGTCAGTCTTGCCGACAATCCGCGCTTCCATTACGATGGCGAAGAAGTGCGGCAGGCGTTCATTAACACCATTAAAGAAAAGCATCCGGATCGGATGACCCTGAACCGGCTGTGGCATGCCAAACTTGCTTCTTATGATGAAATCAGTATCTGGGAGAATCCCAAAGAGCACAGCTACCATAACCAGCGCGCCTACCAATATGAATGGCAGACCTTTCACCGTTCCCTGATTGCTGATTTTTTCTCGCAGTTCAAGCAGTCACTGTCCTCTCTGGCGCCGAAAATCCCCCTGACGCTGACCCAACCCGACACTGCATTTTTGCCGGGAGAAACCCGAAGCACAGCAGGAAGATCCGATATGTCGGAGATTATGGATCTTCAGGCATGCACAGTTCGCTTTGAGCCCGGTGACGGGGTCTATGCACTGAACTATCCAATTCCCAACGCCTATCTGACTTTGATGCGCTTCTACCAGCCGGACAAAGCGCTGCTTCCTTTAAAAGGCGATATCGATGTCAGCACAATAAAAGAGTCGGAAATGCGGGTGCGTATTGTCACTGCTGCCCTCTGGGAGTCCGTCATATCGGGGGCCTCGGGCTTTGTCCTCGCTCATGACTCATCCGTTTTTGATTACCCCGATGCTTTCGAAGCCTTTGTCAGAAACACAATGGATATTAACAGGCTGGGAAATATTGTAGTCGCATTTCAACAGGACACGCCTGAAATCGGCATCCTTTTCAGTGAAGCTGCCAAAATCATGGACGACGGTGTTCCTCATCTGGAGTCTGCCCGTTTTGCCTTTGAAGGCTCTTCCTTTTCGGGATATCCCATTCATTACCTGACAGAGGGTCAAATCTTAAAAGGCGGTCTGGATAAACTTAAAGTTTTGATCATGCCGGAAACAATGGCAATATCAGATGAAGCCTTTCTGAAGATTGATGCCTATGTGGAAGCAGGCGGAATGGTCGCCCGGGTGGGCACGCCTATTCCTTATAACGAAAGCGGCATATCCCGAAATGATGTAATCCGCACAAGCCCCAATACCGTACTGGTGCGGGGAATGAATCTTCCGACTGAGTACCTGCATGCCATGGATGCGGTGCTGGATCGGGGAAAGCTCCCGCTGATTCCCCGCCCGATCAATGCCCACGGTTATCCGCTTGAAGGGGTGCGTTCCCGCTATGTCCGTATTCAAAACCAGGAGTATCTTTACATCATAAATTTGCGTCGCACTCCGGTAGGCGTCCACATCACAGGCGCATCGGAAGGCGGTCGCGATTTAATTCTTGCCCGCGATGTGGAATTTCCCCGCGAGATGGAACCGCTTGAAGTCATGCTGGTTCAGCTCGACTCTCCCGCTCCCGCCGATCTTTCAGTACAAGAATAATCGCTTCGGGGCAGCCAGCGAGGAACGTTTTTCTCTTTACTGCGTGAACCACTTTAAAAAAGGAACGAATCTTGCGAAAGAATTCATTTTTTCTTCCTTCGCGGACAGTTATTGCTGGATGCCTTTTTCTTTCACTCCTTCTCCCCTGCCTTCCGGATGTTACCGCTTCCGTTTATGCCGAGCTGATTGAAGGAGAACCGGAGCTGCATGCGCTTCCCGAAGCTCCTGCTCTACCGCCGGACATCCATTCAGAAAGTGATTTGTATATTGCAGCGGCAAAAGGTGAAATTACGCTTCTGAACCCTCAGGGTCCTGTTCCTGTCCCGGGAAACGTACTGGAAAAGAAAGATATTGAATACGGGAATGTAAACGGGCGTGCACTGCTTCTGGATCTTTACCTTCCCCGTGATCAGGACGCCGATATTCCCGGCATCCTTTTTATTCATGGCGGAGGCTGGGCAAGCGGCAATCGGAGTGATTATAAATACTACACAGTCCGTCTGGCACAAATGGGGTATGCGGTTGCAACCATTTCTTACCGCTTTGTTTCAGAGGCATCTTTTCCTGCATGCGTGGAAGACGCCAAATGTGCAGTCCGCTGGATGCGCGCCCATGCGAAAGAATATCGGATCTGCCCGGATACCATTGCTGTTGCCGGCGGTTCTGCCGGAGGACATCTTGCCATGATGACAGGGTATTCTTCAGATATTGAGGCTTTGGAAGGGACAGGCGGCTATCCGGAATTCAGCAGTGCTGTACAGGCTGTCATCAACCTTTACGGTCCCACTGATCTGACACCGGTTGAATTTCATGATCATCCTACGTTGAAAGCTTTTTTCGGAGGGAAAACTTTCAACGAGGCGCCTGAAAGTTACGCCCTCGCCTCGCCAATTCGCCATCTGGACAAAAGCGATCCACCAACGCTGGTGATTCACGGCACTGATGACTCAATTGTGCCAGTAGCTCAGGCCGATCTGCTGGTCGCTCGACTGGAAGCACTTGAAATCCCTCACGAGTATCTTCGTTTGGAGGGTTATCCCCACACATTGGATATCATTCAGGAAGTCAATCAGTGTGTGCGCTGGCATATGTATCGTTTTCTGGAGAAATATTTAAAGAAGTAAGGGGTGGCAGAGGCACGTCTCCGCGATGGTGTTTGAGTACCCTGCCTGATCTGCCCGGACCCTTTACATGACAGCACACCGCCCTGTGAGAGTCTCCATGAAAGCAGCAATCCGCGTATTCATCTGCTCATCCGACCAGGTACGCGAATCGTTCATGTCCGCTTCAAGCATAAGAGTCGGTACTCCATGCTTTTCCTCCATACGCCGGGCAAGTTCATACTGCCCAAAAGAGTAAGCGCGACAGCTGCGGTTGGAATGCATCACAAAACCATCCAGGCTGAAATCCTTTACCATACGCGTCAACTCTTTTTCACGGAAGTCCAGCCCGTGGTTTATGTATCCTCCAATATAAGTGGAGGCATAGGTAAGCAGGTGATCATTCGGATCCTGAATAGGCCCCCGGTAAGAAAAATTTTCTGTATAAGTGGACACAACGAGCGCTGCGTCAAATTCTGCAAATTTTCTGGACAGCTGGTTCATCTGATGCCAGATCGCCAGATTGTCCCATCCCAGGCGGAAGCGTTCCACCGGAACAGCCCCTATTCCCTGTTCAATCCGTTCCCGAAGTTCCGCCTCAAGCTCACGGTAATAATCCAGGCATAATTGCGTGCCGCGGAGCGTTACGATCGGTGCCATGTGTATAAAGGTATCAAAAGAATTCATTGGCGCGGGCTTGTGTGCCAGCATGCCCTGTATGCTACGCCACAAATCGGCGGCCTCACCTGACAAAGCTACCACTTCATCAAAACGGTCGTAATCAAAGGACTTGCCCGTCACCTCTTCAATGGTACCGATATAACCCTTCAACTGGTCTTTCAGATAAGATACTACATGCGCCGCATCTTCTTTTTCATACTGATACGGGACATCCAGAAGCACCAGAGGCACATCAAAATGGCGCTGCAGTTCCTGATACCATTTGGTGACGGTTCCGCAGATATTGTTGCAGCAAACCAGAAGATCCGGTTTGGGCAGGCCGCCAATCGGACTGGTACCGGTCAGGATGGCGCCTATATCTGTCCGGGCATAGGAACACAGGTCTCTTGAAAAACCAGCCTCCTCCGCAGCGGAACAAAGGGTATTGGCAAGACGTGACGCACCGCACATGGCAGCATGGTTTTCGGGATAGAGCGGTGTTATGTCAGCGGCATACAGGAACTCTACGGGAGCACCGCTTGTTATCCAAGCCATTTTCTGTCCTGACCCCTCCGCCATTTTTGCGCCCATGTAATACATGGTCATCACTTCTTTCATGCGGGAGTAGGACTTTAAGCGCGGAAGTTCTATCGTCATGAGAAGACTCCTTTTATTGCTTCAGCTCAAATGGCATGACTGAATTAAAATCTAGGATACGTTGTTTGCAACTGCAAATCAACTTGTTTTCAACGGCGGTCCTTCTCAGGCATGGAGTACAGATTGGCTCCTGCGGGCTGTTCACGTTATAATAGAGTTAAATCCGACTTCTTACTGCGTCGAAAGGATATTCTACGAACCCTATTTGCGAAATAGAACTGAACAGCCAATCCGAATCATTGGCACTGCTGGGACATAATGGTGCCATCAGAAAATTAGTTCAGACACATTTCAATGTGCGTATTGTGGATCGGGGGGCGAAAGTCACGATTTTAGGTGAACAAAATGCCGCGCGATCCGCACATGAGCTGCTGTCCGGCATGCTGGATGCCGTGAGAAAAGGCTATTCTCTTACGTTGAAAGATTTCGAATATGCGTTGACCGCATCTCCCGACACGGCAGGGACCACAACAGGAGAACTTCTCTCTGCGAAGCCGGCAGGCATTCGCCCGGATGTGAAAGTACGACCGCGAACAGATGGGCAGCGACTTTATCTGGATACGATTTACGCTCAGGACATCACATTAGTAACCGGCCCGGCAGGTACTGGAAAGACCTTTCTTGCCATGGCTGTTGCTGTGTCCGCACTGTTAAACCGGCAGGTAAGGCGCCTTGTCCTTACACGTCCAGCCGTAGAGGCCGGAGAACGATTGGGCTTTCTTCCCGGCGATCTCACTCAGAAAGTCAATCCGTATCTCAGACCTTTATATGATGCTCTTTACAGCATGGTTGATATGGATCGGATCGGCCGCCTGATTGACCAGGAGGCCATTGAAGTGGCACCACTGGCTTTTATGCGCGGACGTACTTTGGATAATGCATTTGTTATTCTTGATGAAGCTCAAAACACAACGCCTGAGCAAATGATGATGTTTTTAACCAGGTTGGGTCAGTCGTCCAAAATGGTGGTAACGGGCGACGTGACGCAGATTGACCTGCCCCGCGGCTTTAAATCCGGGCTCATTGATGCACAGGAGACGCTGCAGGGCATAGACGGTATTGGCATGGTTGCCTTAACCCGCAGTGACGTAATTCGTAATCCGCTGGTGCAAAAAGTGGTCTCAGCTTATGAGGCACGGCAATTGCAGAATAAAGCGCGCTTCGAAGAAAAAATCGAATGAGGCTTCAGATTCATCATTGATGCCCTCTTTCCCATTGGGCCTTTCCCTCAACTATCACCAAACAGCACTGTAGAACATTATGGCTTTCTCCAGCAACATCAACACCCCAACCGGCCTCAGCACAGGGGCGGATTCGGTCATTTTTAACGTTCACAACGGGCAGGATCACACTGAAAAACGAATCTTTCAGGTGCCGCTCCGTCAGATCGCCTTTGTGCTGGCTGTATTCGTGCTTTCGATTGCGGCGCTGACCCGGGAATCGCCCCGCGACCGTATCTCCCCTGAAGACCTCAAATCCACAGTGGCGCAGCGTGAAATTCGCGCTATGTTTTATTTTGAGTCCACCGACATCAAAAAAACACAGGAAGCCCGGGATCTGGAAGCCATGAAAGTGCCTGTGCACTATCGCATCCACAATGAAGCAGCAGAAGAACAAATCCGGCTCCTTCAATACAGACTGGAAATGATTCGTGAACAATGCAGCCTGGTGCCCGAGAAACTGCATGCTGCCCTGCAACGCTCGGAGCCTGCGCAAACTCCTGAATCAGTCCTCCAGCGTGAGGTCACTGCTTATGCGACCCGTCTCAAAGAAGAAACTGCGTGGGAAAGTTTTCCGGAGCCGGACCTGCTCGCCCTTTGGCTGACCCCGGACAAGGTAAATTTAACAAGTGCTCCGGGCGCTGATCTTTCCGCACCGCGTGACCCGACAGCGCTGCAGCCGGAATTTACTTTTGAACAGAGCAATAAAATGGGCGCCATGGCTCTCTCTTCTTTGCGATTTGTCCTTTTTACAGGCATCCGGCACAGCGTGTCTTCAAACATAGATCTGGCACGGCATATCGTCATTCTTCGTGACAGGAACCTGCCCGAACTTCCCATTACAACCGACACCAGTTTTGGAGAAGTACCTGACCTTGCTAAAGCAGCAACGCTGCTGAATCAGCGGCTTACTGAATCTGCCAAAACGCTTGCCAGCGAAATGGGGATGCCGGAAGCGTGGGCCCGTATCCACGATGCCTCACAAGCCCTGGTTGAGCCTCTCCTTATTGCTACGCTGCAGGAAGACAGGCAATCCACTGAAAACGCACGTGCTGTTGCCATGGAATCGGTGGCACCCGTTCTAAAAGAGATCGAGGCAGGCGAAATTATTCAGGATGCAGGAAAACGTTGGACGGAGCAGTCCCGTATCGATGCGCAATCCTACATGCATGTTCTGTCCGATGAACAGCATCCCTACAAAAAAATCCTGAATACCCTTACAGCGCATTTTATTCTGGTGCTTCTTGTCTTCTGGGCATTATACAAACGCCTTCATTTTCAAGTGGACCAGCGCGGTCTGTCATCGAGAACCGTTTTCAATCTTTCGCTGCTGATCTTATGTGGCACTTTAATCATCGGGCGAATCAGCTCTTACTTTGAACCGTCGGGCTATGTATTGCCGGTGGCGGCAGGCGGCATTCTTTTTGCCATTCTGGCAGGTCCGCAGCGGGCGGCCTTTTTCGGCGTACTTCTTGCAGCAATGATTTCCGCCCAGTACCAGTATAATTGGCGGCTGCTGCTGGTGCAGGGTGCCATGATTATTGCCGGGGCTTTCAGCATTTACAAGGTTCGCAAAAGAAATGATATGACCGCTGCCGCTCTGATCGCCACTTTTGTGGGGCTGTTATGTGCAGGCGCCGGTCTGCTTGCTTCAGATCTTCTCTTTGGAGAGATCTTCATGCGCCGCAGTTTTCTGATACTGCTGAATGGCGGCTTATGCGTTCTGGTGGTGCCTGCACTGCTGCCCTGGCTGGAACGTCTGTTTGATATTACCACCGATATGCAGCTTCTTGAGTACAGCGATCTCAACAATGAGCTGCTGCGTAAACTCGCTATCGCGGCACCCGCCTCCTATGCACACAGTCTCCTGCTGGGACAGATCGCCGAAGCCGCTGCCGACGCCATAGGCGCCAACGGGCTTCAGGCCCGGGTATGCGCCTACTATCACGACATAGGCAAGCGGCATAAACCCGAGCACTTTACAGAAAACCAGGGCGGCCGGAAAAACATCCACGACAATATGCCGCCGGAAATCAGTGCGCGTATGATTCGGCAGCATGTTATAGAAGGTGCACGGGAAGCCCGGGAGCACAATCTTCCGAAGCCCGTGATCGACGGCATTCTCGAGCATCACGGCACCTGCAGAATCAGTTTTTTTTATGATTTGGCGCAAAAAACAAACCCCGGAGAAATTATCGCGGACGATGAATTCCGTTACCCGGGCCCAAAACCGCAATGTCCGGAAACGGCTATCCTCATGATTTGCGATGCATCAGAATCAGGAGCCCGCTCTATTCTCAATCCGACACAGGAAAAAGTGCGCCAGTTTGTTGACACAATAATTAAGGCACGGGCTGAAGACAATCAGTTTGACAACTGCGACCTTACCCTCAAGCAGCTGCGCATCATCAGGGACGTGGTCGCCCGCTCCATTTTCAACGCAATGCACACACGCATCGCCTATCCGGGACAAAACGCCCACAAAAAAGAAGAACCGCAGCCCTTGCAGGACAATACCTCTCAGAAAAACAGTCAGGAGGCGTCCGTACCCACATGATCACACTTGATATCAAAAACGAATCGACTGTACACCGGATTATTCAAAAAAAGACATTGCTGCGCCTTCTGGAATGTATTGTGACAGGTGAAGGCATTAAAGATCCTCTGGAAGTCAGCGTGCTTTTCTGCGATGATGCATTTATGACTTCTCTGAACAAACAGTACAGAAATGTCGCTTCAACGACAGATGTGCTTGCTTTTCCCATGGATGCGCAAATCCCGTCGGATAGTGTCCGGGTGCTCGGCGATATCGTTGTTTCCATGGATGTGCTGCGAACCCGGTGCAATGACGTCCGGGAAGCAATGAGACAGGAACTGCTGCTTCTGGTATGCCATGGCATGCTGCACCTGCTCGGATACGATCATGATACACCGGAAAAACGTACACTGATGCAGCAAAAGCAGGCGCTGTATCTTGAACTGCCTTTCGATACTGTTTGGCATTCATGATATAATAGGTATTCTCTGGATAAACAGGACAATATGCAGGAACAGGAGCACAGTATTTCCTTGGATGACGATACCAGCGGGGACCCTCCGCGAATAGCAAGACTTGGGTTCACAGGCCGGAGTGCCTTTCAGGCTTTTGTTCTGATCTTTTCCCTTCTCCTCTTCTGCAGTTTGGCTACCAGAGCCAATGGTGCAGCAGATACCGGCGGAACAGGGCACTTCTCTCATCCCTGGCATGAAATTATTACTCCTTCGGTAATATTTGCCAGTTTTTTCCTGATACTCTGCTCTTTCTTCTTTTCCTCCTGCGAGGCCTCTTTTCTGTCTCTAAGCAAAGTGCAGCTGCGTGCCCTTCGGGAAACAGGCAGCTGGATTCACGGCCTGACCGCTCAGTTGCTGGACAAGCCTGCCAGCCTTCTCACCACTATCCTGATGGGAAACACCATCGTGAATGTGCTGCTAAGTATTACTTTTGCAGGCCCGATGACCGCTGTTCTGCAGAAGAGCTTCCTTCTTTCCGGGACTTCTGCTTATTTGTTGACGGTCGCTGTAACTACTGCCATTCTGCTTTTCTTCTGTGAAAGTCTGCCCAAAATGCTCGCAGTGGCTCATCCACGAACCTTTGCCATTGCCGCCGCCGTACCGATTTATTGCGTGGAAATGCTCATGACGCCTTTTCGGCTCTTCTCCATGAGCCTGGTCGGATATCTTTTTAAAGTAACCCGCCTCAGTCAGGTGCCGCCCGCTGTTTTTCTCACGGATGAGGAATTTAAAATCCTTCTCTCTGAAGGAGAGGCTGCAGGTGCTATTGAAGAAGATGAGCGGCAGATGATTCAGGGAATTCTTGAATTTCAGGATGTGACACTACGGGAAATTCTTTCTCCCCGGCCGGACATTGTCGCTATCCGGGAATCAGCCACAGTACGCGAGGCGCTTGCCATCGTACGGGAACACGAATATTCACGCATGCCCGTTTATAAAGACAGTCTCGATCGCATTTGCGGCATTTTGTATGCCAAAGATCTGCTCCCTGTCACAGAAGACGGAGAGCAGGACAGCCCGGTCACCCAATATATGCGCCGGGCACACTTTGTCCCGGAAACCATGACCGTGGCAGATTTTGTATCCATGGCTCAGAGGCTTCATATTCATATTGCCATCGTTGTGGATGAGTACGGCGGTACGGAAGGCCTGGTAACGCTGCAGGATGCACTGAGAGAAGTGGTGGGCGATATTGGCGAAGAGGACGACGTGGAGCCTCCTTTGTGCGTTGACGGTCCGGATAATTCAAAGCTGATCGCCGGCAATTTCCCTCTGTCCGACTTTGCCGAAATGATGGGGCTTACATTGAAAAATGAAGAGCACACCACCCTTGGCGGGTTCCTTCAATCTCAATCTGAAACAATTCTTGCTGTCGGAGATCATATCGCCTATGAGGGATTATGCTTCCGTGTTGAAGAAATCGATAAGAAGCGCATCACGCTTGTACGGGTGATGCATGAACCCTGCACTGCGCCGGAAGAATAGTCGGGCCCTATGGATATTTTTATTTTCCTAATGTGTGTACTTGGATCCTTTTTTTTCGCTGCCTACGAGACCTGTTTCTATTCTGCGAATCTGATCAGAATCCGACACCTGGCTGAAAAGGAGAATAACAAAACAGCGGTACGGCTGCTGGCTCATTACAAAGATCCGGGACGACTGATCACACTGATGCTGGTAGGCACCAATCTTGTCCTCGTTATCGGCACTATTTCTCTCAGCCGGGCAGTCGGTGCCGGATGGACAACACTGATCGCTACCCCGGTTTATCTTTTTGTCGGAGAAATTGTCCCGAAAAGTATCGCCCGGCACTTTCCTATGCAGATGGTACTGCCTCTTTTTCCGCTTGTCACTTTTTTTGATCGTCTGCTGGCGCCGATCACCTGGCCCATCGTCCAACTCTCTAAATTGGTGCTCAAAATGCTGGGCCGGGAAGGTGAGCACATGAAGCCGCTGGCGGGATCCAGAGAAGACGTGCGCATTCTGGTAGATGAAAGTCATGATCAGGGTGCGCTTGACCCCGAAGAGCATGAGATGATCCATTCAGTCATCGCCCTGCAGAACCAGAGTGCCAAGGAAGTCATGGTGCCGCGCATGCAAATGCTTGCCTTGCCCGAGTCTGCTACACGTCATGAATTAACTGCTTTTTTCATCGAAAGCGGCAGAACACGCCTGCCCGTGTATGCGGATACTGTTGACCAGATTGTCGGCGTTGTCAATGCCTTTGACCTGATTAAAGACACAAGAACCGATCGTCAGGACATCGCCCGTTTTATTAAACCTATCATTCATGTGCCGGACACAATGAAATTGGACGACGTGCTGAAAGTGATGCGGGATGCCCGTCAATCTGTTGCCATTGTAACCGATGAGCACGGGGGTACTGATGGACTGATAACGCTGGAAGATATACTTGAACAGATATTCGGCGAAATCCATGATGAATACGACCTGGCGCCGACACAACTCAAAAAAATCGGACCCGACGCCTATTTTGTTGACGCACAGATGCCATTGGAGGCGTTTTGCGAAGCGCTGCATATTCCGCTGATAGAAAACGGGGCAGAAACAGTGGGCGGCTGGGTAACCCGTCTTGCCGGATGTATACCTGAGCGGGGGCAGGTCATTCCCTGGGAGAACCATACAATCATTATTCTTGAGGGTGCTCCCAACTATATCTCCAGTATCCGGCTGGAATTGAATCAGGAGAAAGCACCCGAACATGACCAAGCATAACGCCTGCTTTACCCGATATGCGCTTCGTCCCGTTCGGCCGTTTCTCACGGTCTGTAAGCCTTCTGCCCTTCTTTGGCTGTTGCCTGCTGTTCTTTTAGTATCTCTCACAGGCTGCGTCCATCTGGGAACGCCTTTTGAACCCGTCGAACTTCCTGCCGGTGCCCCCTCCGTTCGGGATGTCCTTGCGAGTCTGACTGAAAATGAGGCCCGGCTTCATAATTTCAAAGCGACCGGAACCATTATGGTTAAACTCCCGGAAATGGAGGGGATACAGGTTTCCCGGGAAAGCGTTGTGTCTTTCGCCGCCCCGGATTCCCTCTATGTCCTTGGAAGAAGGTACGGAACCCGTATACTCAACCTCATTTATGATAAAGACTCTTTCCTCATAGAATTTCCCACGCGGCGCGAATATTACTACCGCCCATCGGAAGAAAGCCTGGGTTCCGTTACCACTGCTGATATTGTGCGGGAAATGTTTCAGCCTGAAGACTGGAAACAATTGAATCCACGCCTGATTCAAATGACCGCATATGACGAAGAAAAGCAAACAGCCACCCTTGTACTCTGGGAAGGAAGCGGCGTTGCCTTAAGGCATAAACGAACACTTAAACTGCAGGGTGCGCCCTGGGTCGTGCTGGAGAATATTCTCTATAATGAATCAGGTGTTCCCGTCGCCCGAACAAACAAAAGCCACTATTACAACAACAATGACCTACACTATCCTACTCAGATAGAGTGCACTTTCCCGCAGGAAGATGTGTGGATGCGCTTCATCATGAGAAAAGTTGAAACCAACGGCGAGATTGACCCCGCACTCTTTGATATCCCTGCCAAGCTGTCGGACCTTATATACAAAAAACATAAGCAGGTGGATCTGTTCCGAAGCGACATTACTTCCCTTGACGATCTTTCTGCAGGTACGGCGGAAGAAAACCAGGATCCGGTGCCATGACCGCCGCTTTCGAAGCCTTTCATCTGACAGGCTCCACACCTGAAGAAATGGCAGAACTGCTTTCGGAGCCACCCCGTCTGGGGCGCCAGATTTTCACCTGGATTCATCGGAAGCGTGTTTTTAACTGCAGCGCCATGACTGATCTTCCCCTCCAGTTAAGAAACCGTCTCAATGCTCAGGAAACTCTTTTTGCGCTGAAAGTGATAGAAAAAAAGCAGTCAAAGCAAAACGGAACCTGCAAACTTCTGCTGGAATGTGGGGACGGCGAGCTCATTGAATCTGTGCTGCTCAGGCACAAAGACCGACTGACCTTCTGCCTGTCATCGCAGGCCGGATGTGCGTTAAATTGCTCGTTTTGCGCCACAGGCCAGTCCGGATTCCGGCGCAGCCTCTCCGCTGCAGAAATGGTTGAGCAGGCGCTTCATCTCGCCTGTGCAGGAAATTTGCAGTCGAACAGCACACCTAATCTTGTGTACATGGGCATGGGCGAACCCTTTCAAAACTATGATGCCGTAATGAAAAGTATCGCCCTGCTGATGAATCCGCTGGGGATGGGTATCGGAGCCCGGAAAATCACTATTTCCACCGCAGGCGATATACCGGGAATAGACCGACTGGCTGAAGAACCCCGCCAACTGCGACTAAGCGTTTCTCTTCATGCCGCACATGATGATCTGCGTTCCGCACTGGTTCCTTTAAATAAAAAATACCCGCTTCAAGATTTGCACGATGCTTTGCAGCGGTACCAGAACCGTCGGGGAAGGCAGATCACCATTGAATGGACACTTTTGGAGAATACGAATGACTCTCCGGAAGAGGCGCTCCGCCTGGTTTCATTTCTAAAAGGGTTGGATGCGGTCGTGAATGTAATTCCGTGGAACCCGGTATCCGGGTTGCCGTTTACTCCCTCTCCCCAAAAAAGGCAGGACAGGTTTATGAGCGTGCTGGAACATGCCGGAATTACAGCGACCTTGCGCCAGGAAAGAGGGGGCGACATTGATGCGGCATGCGGGCAATTGCGTATGCGCCGTAACCGTTCGTTTCGCGAGAAAAGTTAATACGCTATTATTTGCTGGAATGAATGCTTTCCCCGCCCGCAAAGCAAATAAGATGATCGTTATGCTTGGATAAAAACATATCGTTTCAACTGCATATTTTATACACCGCATATACATTTTTACTCTTAACAACAGATTTGCTTTGTTTATTCCATTTTATATATTATCTGTAAGGTAATAATAACTTAAGTCTGAGTGGAGACGGACACCGTGGCTGACTTTCTTCAACATACCTGGCTGAGGCGGCTTTTTTACGCATCCCTGTTTTTCGGCATTTCTTCGGGTCTTGGTCTCGGAGTAGGAACTTACACGTTCTTTTATGCCAAAGGCTTATCCTACATGAACGATGATGCGGAAACATGCGCCAATTGCCATGTGATGAAGGAGTACTACGACGGTTGGGTTAAATCCAGTCACAAGGCTGTTGCCGTCTGTAATGACTGCCATACTCCCCATAATTTTTTTGGAAAATACTGGGTAAAAGCGATGAATGGCATGCATCATTCCTATGCTTTTACCACCGGGTTCTTCCCCGACAACATTCAAATCAGACCAGGGAACCGTCAGGTGACCGAGGGCGCATGCCGTTATTGTCACAGCAAAATCGTTGAGGAAGTGGATCGTTTCGGACACGGGCCTCAGGCTTTGGACTGCATTAGATGCCACACTTCTGTGGGTCATTTAAAATAGTATCATTGGTTTATGTAGTTTTTATCGGGAAAGGAATCACAGCGTTATGAGCTCCAGCAACAGGTCCGATTATTCCGCAGCATTGCCGTGGCGGCGTATTCTGATTGTTATTATTGTTACCGGTGCACTGGCTGCAGGGGCGACTCTGGGAGTCACCGGGCTCCTCATCAACATCTTCCAACGCCAGCAGGAAGCGAAGAACCCCTTCATGCGTGTCGTTGAAGTGACCGATGAAACAACCGATCCTGCGCAATGGGGCATGAATTTCCCCATGCAGTATGATCAGTATAAGCAGACTGTTGATATGGAGCGCACTAATTTCGGCGGCAGTGAAGCGGTACCCCACACTCCTACCGATGAAGATCCCCGCACAGTGACAGCCAAGAGCAAACTGGAAACAATCCCTCTTCTCAAACGCCTTTGGGCAGGCTATGCCTTTTCCATCGACTACAGGGAAAAGCGCGGTCATGCCTATATGCTTGATGACCAGACCTTCACGCAGCGCCAGAAAGTGCAGCAGTACGGAAACTGCATGAACTGCCATGCCTCCATGTATACAGTGTATAAAGAGATTGGCAATGGCGATCTTCAGGCCGGTTTTGAAAAAATCAACCCCATGAAGTATCAGGATGCCCGAAAACTGGTAGAACATCCTGTGGCCTGTATTGATTGCCACGACCCGGAAACCATGCAGCTTCGCATTACCCGCCCGTCTTTCATGACCGGCATCCGTGCCGCAAAACTTGCGGAAGAAGGTATTGCCGATTATGACGTGAACACCATGGCAACGCGCCAGGAAATGCGCACTTTTGTATGTGCCCAATGCCACGTCGAATACTATTTTGCTCCGGATGAAAGCCGCCGCCTCACCTTCCCCTGGTATAAAGGCCGCCGGGCAGATCAGATTCTCGACTATTACAGTGAAATCGGCTTTACAGACTGGACACACAAAGAAACCGGCGCCCAGATGCTCAAGGCACAGCACCCGGAATTTGAAATGTGGAGCCAGGGCACCCATTCGGCAGCAGGGGTCGCTTGTGCAGATTGCCATATGCCTTACATGCGTCAGGGCGGCCTGAAGATCAGTGATCACCATGTACGCAGCCCGCTGTTGAACATCAATAACTCCTGCCAGACATGCCATAAAGTATCGGAAGAAGAACTCCTGCAGCGGGTAAACCGCATTCAGGAACGCACTGTGGAAATGTGCAATATGGCTCTTGAGGGGCTTGCCACCTTCATCGACGATCTCGTAGAAGCAAAAGATGGTGGTCTGGCTGAAGCGCAATTGCATGAGGCCTATCAGTGCCAGCGCGGTGCCAGCTTCCTTATCGACATTGTACAGTCTGAAAACTCTCACGGATTCCATGCTCCCCAGGAATCAGCCCGTCTTCTTTTTAAAGCAATGGATTATCTGCGCCGCGGTGAAATCGCGCTGCAGGCAAAAGAAATAGCAGCAAAGGAAGAAGCCCCCTCATCTTTGGAAGCAACAGAGACCGCTTCTTGAGCGCCCGACCAAAATAGTACCTGTGTAAAAAGAACATGCCTCCTGCCGTACAGATGCGGCAGGAGGCTTTTTAAATCCTGCATTGTCGACTGTCATTATCGCAACTACAGTATTACCGATGTACTCTCAGATTCATTCTCTTTAATTTATTTTCATGCCGTTTTTTATACGACTCTTTGCGGTTTTCTAAATAGGTTCCTTGCGAAGTCTGCAGATCATTGACTATTCGAGAAGAAAAACAACAGCATTGGTTAAGATAAAGGGCACGCAAAAAGACTGTGCTCCTCTATTTCTGTTACGGCGTCAATTCGGTTAAAATAAACCCACGCAGCCTTTCTGCTCTCTGTTGTAAATCTTTTTTTGCATAGGGTCACACTACAGAATCCATGTCAGAGCCTTTTTCGTCAAAGTCAGAAGCACGGCTTTTTTATCTGGAAAAAAGGAGATCCCTTTCTTCCGAAGACTGGCAGGCAAAAAGCGGAAGCATCTTCCAGCGTATCATCAATTCTTCCTTCTATCAGGAAAGTAATGCCGTGCTGTGCTACATCTCATCTAAGGACAATGAAGTTGACACACATGCACTTCTTGCCATTGCCGCAAAGAGCGGAAAACGTGTTCTGGTTCCCTATACCGCCCACTGCCTCCCGGGCACTATGCGCTGGGCTGAGATGCAGCCGGGGGCTGAACTCGTTAGAAGCGCTTTCGGCTTGCTAGAGCCTGCTCCCGGAACAGTGGCTTTGCGCACGCCCCCGCCAGGCTCCCTCTGTATCATCCCGGGAATTGCGTTCACACGGGAAGGGCATCGTTTGGGATATGGCGGCGGGTATTATGATCGATTTTTAAAAAGCCACAAGGGCGTTCGGGTAGCATTGGGATTTGATTTACAAATAGCAGACTCGCTCCCCTTCGATAATTTTGACGAAACAGTGCATTATCTGGTTACCGAGACTGAGGTTATCCACGCGTCAAAAGAAAGCCGTTGAAGGGCGCAGAGCGTCTCCTTTTCTACGGCATACGTTCCTCTCTCACAGTAATAAAAAAGCCCGAAGACCAGATAGGACCTTCGGGCTGTAGTTTTTTATTTTAAGGAAGAGAATTACGGTTCCCGACGCCACTTCCACTGAAGTTCTTTTACCGCCTGGGGATGACGTGTGTCATAAAGGGTGGTTTCCCAGGCGTCTGCTTTCATCTCTTTGGGCGGCACATCTTCCAGGACCTGCTGCTGATGCGGACTTAACTGGTAATCTTGTTCATTCACAACTGAGCATGTAAGGAACACAAGAAGATCGTTAATCTGTTCGGTTCGGCTATTGGAACGGAAAGCAAAATTAATAATAGGCAAATCACCCAGCACCGGAATTTTCTTAGCTGTTGATGTGCCTTGAGACTTCCTCAGCCCACCGATAAAAATCGTCTGGCCTGTCTGCATGCGCATGGTTGATGCAACTTCACGCTTGTCTTCAATAGGGACACCCTGAAATTCGCCGGAAACATAACTTTCTTTGCCTTCCAGCTTGCAAATGATCGTATTATCATGCGTTACTCGTGGGGTAACTGTCAGAACTGTACCAATTTCTTTAAAGCGCGTATTGGTTTGGGAACCGCCCGCATTTGTCTGCGACAACTCAATATAGGGGATTTCCTGAGCGATGGAAATATTAGCGGATTCATTTTCTACTGTAAGCAGCATAGGATTGGAGAGCAGGCGACCATTTCTGTTACGAACCTCCGCCTGAATAAGCCCGCTCCAGTCGATATGATCACCCAGAAGGCTGAAGGTAAGCATTCCTGCAGGCTGCCGCAGTGCCTCAAGGTCCGCACCAAGAGCAAGTTCCTGAATATTTCCTAAGCTCTTACCTTCTTCTCCCAGCAATGCCTGGCGTCTGGACATACGATGAAGAGAATTCATCAGCCATTTTACACCTGTGTCGGCATCATCAGAAAGCAGCGCTTCAACAACCATGGAGTCAATTAAAACCTGCTTGGTGGGAATATCCAGGGTTTTAATCAGATCCGAAATCTGCTCTACCACCACAGGAAGATCCGTGATAATCAGATGGCGTGCACGCTCATCAGCAGACGCCTTCCCTATACGGGGGCTCAGCATTTTATCAATGACAGGCACCAACTTCTGGGGTTCGCAATAATTAAGACTGATGGCACGTGTTTCAGTGGGAAGAACAGGCTCAGCCACGTCAAGCTGATGAGCCATGGCAGCGAGTTCGTCGACTCTGGCTTTTGGTGCGCTGATAATAAGAACGTTGGTTGCCTTGTTTGAAGATATGCTGATTTGCGCTTCTTCGCGGGCACCTTTGGTCACGTCCGTGAGTACCTTCCGAACATCGTCAACATTGGCGTTGTCCATGGCAACCATGACTGTTTTCCGGTTAACCGATGCTGCTTCTTCATAAGGCACGACAAAGAAAATTCCGTCCTCTTCGATCAGGCCCAGACCATTCATGCGCAAAACAGTTTCCATGGCTACATGAAGCGGAACCTGATAAAGATTCGCTGTCACAGAACCTTTCAGATCTGCGCCGGCAATAATATTAATGTTCGCTTTAAGTGCAAGAATGGCAACCACATGGCTTAAATCGGTATTTCTGAAATCCAGATTAACCAGATCGTTCAATGAGCCTGATTTCGGTGCACGGTTCGGCGCCTGCGCAGGATCTGATCCGTCTTTAGAAAACAAAGCCGTATCGCTGGAACCGGAGGGCGCCCCTGCCGTCACTGATCCACCGCCCGGCGTTTCCGAGCCGTCAGATAAAGTCCTCAGTTGCGAAACCAGGGAAGCATTGGCATCTTTTACATCCTGAGACGTCTGCACACGCGGGGCAGGCGGAAGCGGACCTTCCTCTTCCTCTGCTACTTCCTGTGCCGCATCCACCTTAGGTGCTGGCTCTCTTTCCGGAAGGTCAGGCGCGTCGGCAGCCGCATCGTCACCGGGTGCCGCCGCATTCTGATTGTCAACGCCGTCCGCTGCCTCATAGGTATCGGCCACTTCGGACGGATCGTTCATCTGAAGCACTGCCAGAACCTTCTGTTCCATGCCGGACACTGGCCCCAAGTCCTTGTCAATAATCTGCAAAGACACGGCTTCCGGGTCTTTAGTTGCTGTCATTTCCTGCTCATTGACAAAGTCAACCAGCATAGATTTCAGCATATCTGCCTTCTGCGCATGAGCAGTTCCCGGTGAATTATTGGCAGGCAACTGAATCACCTGCTGTGCAAGGGGCGCGCTGCTTTCCAATAACGCACTGGGCTTTGCCTGAAGTTCCATTTCCGCCCAAGCAACTGCCGCCAACAACAGAACGGCCACACTTAGGCCTACCGCCTTAACATGCCGGTGGTAACGCATAAATCAGAACTCCTTCATTTCCACAGGGATTATGGCTTCGCCAACCTTGAACAAAACACGTAATGGCTCAATAGAATGCACAACTGCACCATTAGGAAATTCATAGCCGACATGAACAACAATATCATCCACAATAGCAACGGGAAACTGTTTATCCCAAATAATTCCACTTACGACGCGCGTTGCCGTGGTCCCCCGTTGTACATATGCCAGTGCGTCCGTCTCATCAGCGGCTGCTGATTCTGCCGCCAGTCCGGGAGGAAGATTCCCGACCAATGGTGCCATGGGATCTCTCGCCGTCCTGGACAAAGCATAATCAAAAGGTACCACCTCAACCGTGGCAATCAACGCGGCAATATCAATTGAGGCAAGAGCAGCCGCATCGGCTACTGGTGCTCCCTTTGCATTTGAGGAACTTTTCTTGCTGGTCGTTTTTGATTTCTCGGCTGTTTTGGTGTCTGCAGACCTGCCACCGCTGCTGGAGCCGCTGAGACCGAATTGGTAAACAAGAACACCTATCAGCACGACCCCGAGGACGGCAGCCATAATGATCTGTTTTTTATTTTGTTCATTCATTCTTTGATTTCCGGTTCATTCAGGAATCTGAAAGTGCTGAGAACAAAAGTTGCCTTGGAAATGCCTTCAATTTCTTCGTCAATATCCAAGTCGGAAATTTTGAGATAACGCTCGTCTCTCTCAAGCATATTAATAAAAGAAACGATCTGATGAAACTGTCCGTCCGTAATGGCTTTGTACGGGATCACTTCCATATCATTATTTAAGGTCTTCCGGGTAGGCAAAGAAGACAATTGTACGCGCAGCCCCATCTCATAACCAAGTTTTTCAAAGCGCGCCAAAAGTGCCGGGATCTTGCGTTCTTCAGGCAGTCTGTCTTCAAAAGACTCAACCAGATGGTTCATTTCCTGCGCCTCTTTACGGAGATCCTCAATCCCATCCGTAAGAGCGTGCGCTTCTTTCAGTTCTTTACTGATCCGCACAGCTTCAGCTTCCTGTGCCTTGATTCTATTTTGGAGCTTTGTATACCCGAAAAGATAAAAGGCAACAAAAAGCAGGGCTGTTACACCGAGGGTGATACCCACGAATGCCCAATCCTGCCGGGTAATCTTTCCTTTTGCTAGTACTGCCATATGTAATTCCTGTTTTGTGATTGTGGCTGCTTAAAGCGCCTCGTCAGTGCGTAACAGGGTCAACCTCCAATTATATATTCAAAAGTAAATTCGCGGACGGGATGTCCGTTAAAATCGGTATCCACGATTTTTGAATTGTACAGCATAAAATAATTTGAAAAATCTTTGTCATTGGTGGTGCGTGCCGCAAGCGTGGAGGTACTGCTTAACCCGTGCTCGTCATCAATTGCATATCCGGACACTTCCAGGATCTGTTTATCCACGGAAACACGGGTCATCCGAACCGCTCCTGTCTTGGCATCCACAACCGGTGCACCTGTCTTCTTATCAAGGGTCGGCTTTTCTTCAGCAAACTTTTTGGAAGTAATGCGTATCCGCTTGTACCAGATGTTTTCAGGCGTCAGTGTTGCCAGCCGGTGCAATTGTTCAGACCACACTGTTTTGCCTTCCAGGATCTCCTGAATTGCAAGGATTTTCCTCTGGAGCAAAGATTTCTGCTTAATCAGTTCTTTATGCTCTTCCACAGCCTCCTGCAGCCCGTCAAGTTCTTTTGTCATCTTTTGAACTTTGCCGTCAACGATAAGCAACTCCGTACGCTGACCAATAAAAATGTTGTACATAAAGACCAGCGCACCCGCCAGAATCAGCAGACTGACTATATGGGGGATCGGCGTCCGTTGTACCGGCCTCAGCTCTTTTGGCAACAAATTTATTTTTATCATGCTGCTGTGACCTTTATAGTTCCGCCATTCCGCGTGCTGCCAGACCGACAGCGACAGCAAATTGTGCGGGGTGGGCATGAAAAGCACTTAGAGAAGCCTCTTCTGAAACTAGAAGGGCACTTGCCGCCGGATTAACAATTTCTATATCACTGAAATTAAGCACTTCCTGTAGACTTTCAACCAAAGGCGCAAAAGCGACCGGACCACCGCTGATTAAGATACGGTCTACAGGCTGCTCATACAACTGATGCTCGTAATAGTCAAAGGAACGGCGCAGTTCGACGCCCAGTCTGTTCAAGGGCGAGGCTACCAGGTCGGACAGTGTCGCCGATTTACCGTAGCCACTGTCCATGTAACTCAATTCAGACTCCATATATCCTTGTTCGTCGTCATGACCACCCATGTATGCTTCTGCCTGCGGAATATCTTCAAGGAAAGGCGTTTCCATGTAAGCAAAACTGCTTTCCGCACCGCCTGCTTCCTGTGCTTCAGGAACAGACACATGGTCGATGGCATAATTTTCAATGGTTGACAGTGCCTGCTCGTAGTTAGAGCGCATGCCCTTGGCAACAGATTGAATCAGTTCCCGGGCTCCCCAGTTCACGTCACGAATGAAATTGGAAACACCGTTTTTGACAAATTGAATGCTAGACGAGTTCAGTCCAATATTAATCAGCGCAACTGTTTCGCCCTTCTGGAAAAAGTCGCATGCTTCCGCGGCATCGGCAAGCGCCAGGGAGTCAACCCCCAAAACACCGCACTCCAACCCCGCCGCACGCATCACCTGAAGGCGCACGTCAACCACTTCTTTACGCGCCGCCACGAGGAGCACTCTGGTAATATGGCGGCCTTCCTCCGAGTATTCCTCCAGCACGACCCAATCCAGAAAAACATCTTTCAGATCGTAGGGAATGCTGTTGGTTGCCTCTTTCGCTACCGCTCCCTGAAGCCGTTCTTTCGACACATCGGTCAAACGCGGATACCGAACAACAACAGTCTGACCGGCGAGGGCGCCGACGATGAGACTTTGCTGAACCGGCATTCTTTCAAGTGTTCTGCGAACAGCCTCTTCCTGCGCTTTGACCGGGTCAAGATTTAAGAGATTGCGGTCAATAGGACACATTGCAGCCTGCTCTATCTTGAGACGGCCCGAAATGCGAGTCATCAAAACAGATTTTACTGCATGCGTGCCGATGTCAACGCCGATGACTTTTCTTGGTTTTCTGAAGCCCAAATGCCGGTACCTCCTGTATACGTTTTCCGGTATCACAGATGGACAAAATTTTTATCATCTCCGGATGCAGAACCAGGGACTCAGATCATAATAAATATGCCCGACTTCTCTGTTGCGATCTATCATGACTTCCAGAAATTACATTTCAGTCAACACTTAAATGTGAGATGGTGAAACTTGTTCCTGATAAGCATCACACATCATAAACTCTCTATTCTTTACTAATAGCATAAATTCCGAAAGTGTCAAGAGTTATTATACTCTCACCCCAAGGCTTTGTCAAGAACTTTCCAAGATTAGTTCGCACGGAAAACGCCATGCCTAACAATACTTTTCACAGACGAAAAATTGGTGATATAAATGCAGCTATGCTATGCTGATTTTTAAGACCCGGAAAAGATAACAGACCATGCCTGCCACTGGAAAAAAAAATTTCTCTAAAACCGCCTCAAACGAAAATGGACGGATCCTTCCCTTTTTAATTGCCGACGCTGCATACCTCCTTATAGTTTATGGATGGCTTGTCACCATGCAACCGGTCGGATTGTCGTACCGGCAGGCGGCGACACCCGACGAAATACATTTGCTCCCCCGCCTTATCTTTCAGCAGATGCACCGATGGTTTGGCGACTCGATGCCCGGATATCTAGTTGTAAATTTTCTGCTGCTCTACGGCTGCATGGTTCTTATTTTCTTTTTAACCCGCCTTATTACGCGAGGCCCCTGGTGGCTTGGTTCCGTCTCTGCCGTACTCTTTATGGCAAATCCCATAAAAAGCACAGCCCTTTTGTCGATAGGCGGCATTCAATGGCTTTTGCCCGGTCTCTTGGGTTTGGCAGTTCTTCTCCTTTACGCACTGTGCAGATCGGGGTCCATGATCGGGCACAAGTGGCTTCCTTTTTTGACCTATCTGCTCGTATCCGTATTTACGCCTTCCAATATTCCGCTCTTTGCCGTCATTTTTGTGCTAGAGGAAATTTGCTTTAAAAAAGCAGAACGATCCGTTACCCGCCACCATATTTATATTGCAGCGGCAGGCATTCTACTATTGTTTTTTAGCGGACAGATTTTTCTCCCCCATGCCCTTTCTTTGCATGCTATGTTTATTCCCCTGCTTCTTCTCCTGAATCCCATCGGCTTCCTTTCATCTACATTTTCTTTTTTTTCTTATTACACCATCGCTTTTTATATTGGCCTTGCTGCAGGTTTGACACTGCTTTGTTTTTTCATGCGACGGTACAGGCATCCTGCATTTATTTTCGGAATTCTGGGCGCTTTTGCCTTCAGGATCGGTCAGGGCTCGCTGCCCATCGATTTAGTTACCTTAGAAAACAGTTCTACGCTGCTGATTCCGACAGCACTTGCTGCCGTCGGCGCCGCCGGTTTTTTTCTGGCTCTTTCTGAAATACCGCACTGGAACACTTCTGTCGTACGTTTGTCAACTCTGGTCTGCTGTGCTGCCATGCTGTGTCAGATCTGGGTTAACTTACAGTGGTACCGTGCAGGGGCGGACATAGCACGTTTTCGCACAGCAGCCAGGATCAGCGCAGAAGAGCACCCCGGTCAGTATCTTGCCGTTTTCCCCGATATCGACTACGTCGGCTTTGTCCCCTATTTTCTCTCGGAAACGCTGCGCCCGATTGACAGAAATACGTCCGCCCTTCCTGTTTATTCCCCGGCTTCTTTTTCTGTAATGCCACCGCTGCGGGCGGAAGTGTTGGTGTACGCGCCGAATCTGGCAGTTGCATCCATTACAGGCTTCGATGAAAAAGGAAAGCCTGATTTCCGCCCTCTTTCCCACGACTGGTGGAGGCAGCGCCTCTTTCGTTCAGGCTCCCGGGTGTTGACAAGAGAAGCCGGGGACCACCTCTTTCCTCTGCACAGAATCCCCTTCCCCTGAGCCCTTGATTTTCATTCCTGCTCCGGCGATATCACACCGGCGGGAAACGGTCAAGCAGTTCTTTCAACGAGGAGGTGATCCTTTCAAGTGCCGTCAGTATTTCTCGAACATCCTGCTCATACTGTTTTTTTGTCTCAGCTGTCTCTACAGCATAGTCATATGCGGTCGCCAGGGCATTGCGCTGCGTATTCACTGTTTCATACGTCGCCCCGATTTTCTTCAGTCTGGCACTTATCTCAGCGGCAAGCTGCTCTGTCGTTTCTTCATCAATGTAAAGAGGGACCTGCAATCTATTGCCTGCAATCTCCACCTGCTGTTTTGGATTCAGAATACTCATAATCTCAATGCATCCGCCAGACTTTTCGTTAAGATCAGAATTCGTTTGGCATGCTCTGCAGCCTGCATGTTTTTCTGCCGCAGCTCTTCATTCTCCTGTTTCAGTTCGGCAAGATTATCAAGATTTTCTTCCATTGTTTTGATTTTCCTTGCCATCATCCATTTTTCTTTCTGGTCTTCTTCATTCTTTATCCGGCTGCTGGCGAGCTGAGTGCCGTAACTGGTCAGGGTCTTTTCCAACTGATCGGCCAGCACATTTATCTGCTCAATATAGTTCTGAAGAAATTGGTTCAACGAAGTTCAGCCTCAAAATCTTTCCGGAGCCGCGACACAATCCGGTCCATAGTTTTTTGGGTGTCTTTGTCGGTGAGGGTTCGGTCGGGCGACTGAAAAAGCAGGCTCAAGGCAATGCTTTTTTTATCTGAAGGCAGGGGCTTTCCGCTGTAAACGTCGAAAACATTCACAGCCGTGAGCAAAGGTCCGGCTGCCTGTTTCGTCGCCGCCACCAGATCTTTTGCGGGAACAGCCCGATCGACAACCACGGCAAGATCCCGAAGAGACGCCGGATACTGCGGGATAGCAGTAAATTGCGCCGGCTCCGTCTTTTTCGCGAGGAGGATTTCCAAGTTAATTTCCAACACATAGGTGTTTTCCGGCAAGCCAAAGGTTTTTACAACTTCATCTGCCACCTTCCCGATGCATCCTAAAATGTGTTTGCGCCATTTTATTTCTGCGAACTGCCCTTTCTGAAAACCGGAAGACGCACTTTCTTCCAGCGTCAACTCTTTCCCGAAAAAACGGGCAATTACGTCCAGACAGCCTTTAATATCGTAGAAATCATAAGAGCACTCCGCACGGCTCCAGTGCCCGGGCGCATTGCCGCTCAAAAGAATCCCTGCGTACATAGGCTCAGCGGGCAGAATTTCGTCTGCGCTATTTCTGTACACAGGCCCCAGTTCGAAAATCCTCAGATCACGCCTTCCTCGTTTAGCGTTATATGCCGCCGTCCCGAAAAGCCCGGGCAGCAGAGAAAAACGCATGACAGCATAATTTTCAGATAAGGGGTTGGACAGATAGACCTGATCTGCCGGTGATACAGGCAGACCGGCATCAACAGCACCTTCGGGGCTGCCGAATGACCAATTCATCACTTCCGTAAGCCCTTGCCCCGCCAGATACCGTCTGAAATTGCGCAAAATAGTCGCATGGGGAGCAAAAACACTTTCGGCCTGGCGAACCGGAGGCATGGTGACGGGGATATTTTCATATCCGAAGAGGCGTGCCACCTCTTCAATTAAATCAGCTTCATGCCTGATGTCATGCCGCCAGGAAGGAATTTTAAAAGTGGCAGATGCGTCCGTTTCGGACTCAAGTTCACAGCCCAGGCTCACAAGAAAACGCTTCTGTTCTGCCGGCGCCACGTTCACACCGACACGGGACACAGTACGCTCGTATCGAAGCGTAACGGCAGGATACGCTCTTTGTTGGGGCCAGGCATCCAAAATACCGGGTGCCACTTCCGCATCTGCCAATTCCTGCATGAGCCGTGCAGCCCTGTTGAGCGCATAAGGAAGCATCTGCATGTCGGCGCCACGCTGGAATCGCTGAGACGCTTCCGTCGATAAAGACAGACGGCGTGAAGTGCTGCGGACACATCGAGATTCAAACCAGGCACTCTCAAGAAGGATCGTTGTTGTAGTCTTTTCCACCTCACTGTCGGCACCGCCCATAATTCCGGCTACTGCCTGTGCATTTTCTGCATCGGCAATGACCAGCATGTCCTCCTGAAGCTGTCGCTCAGTTCCGTCGAGAGTGGTTATTTTTTCATCGGCGCGGGCGCGGCGGACAACTATGCGGTTCTCTTTCAGTTTTTCATAATCGAAAGCATGGAGCGGATGCCCTGTTTCCATGAGAATATAGTTCGTAATATCCACCACATTGTTGATGGGCCGTTGTCCGGCGGCAATCAGCCGGGCACACAGCCAGGGCGGCGAGGGTTTTATGACAACATTGCGCAGTATGCGCCCCGCATAGCGCGGACAGAGGTCTGGTGCCTCGATAGTAATGGAGGACCAGGCAGCAGCAGGCTCTCCTGATTCTTTGACTTCGGCATCGGGCAGCGTCATCTGAAGTCCGTAAAAAGCAGCAAGTTCCCGCGCCACACCAATCATGCTTGCCCAGTCCCCCCGGTTGGGAGTGACTTCTATTTCAAATACCACATCATTCAGTCCGAGAAAGTCCCGTATATCCTGACCGATGGGCGCATTTTTATCCAGAATCAGAAGCCCGGCGTGCTCCTCGCCCAGTCCCAGTTCACGGGCGGAGCACATCATACCGCAGGATTGAATTCCCCTCATTTTTCGGCTGCCAATTTTAAACCCGCCCGGCAGCGTGGCACCATCGATAGCGGTGGGCACTTTATCTCCAACCTTCATATTGGTCGCGCCGCAAATGATTTGCAGCGCTTCACCCTGTCCCGCATCGGTACGGCAAACAACCAGTTTGTCCGCTTCAGGGTGCGGTTGAATATCCAGAATGCGCCCGACAAAAACATTTTCTATGTCTTGCCCCGGGCGGCGCACCGCCTCTATTTCGAGTCCAAGCATCGTAAGGTGTTCGGCAATCTCATCAGCATCCGCTTCAAGCGGCAGTAGCTCTTTCAGCCAGTTCAGTGAAATTTGCATATTAAAACTGCTCCAGAAATCTCATATCGTTTTCATACAGGTGAGTAATGCTGCTGATACCATGGCGCACCATGGCAATCCTGTCAATACCCAGGCCGAAAGCATATCCCGAGTACTCTTCATAATCGTAGGAAACATTCTTAAAGACTTCAGGATGCACCATCCCGCATCCGAGGATCTCAAGCCATTTGCTTTTTACTTCTCCCGTATGACGATCCCGTGCTGTCCACAGAATATCCACTTCCGCACTAGGCTCGGTAAAGGGGAAAAAGTGAGGTCGAAACCGGACCTGTATATCAGGGCCGAAAAAACTATGTATAAAGTGCATCAGCGTTCCTTTTAAATCAGAAAAGGTAATGCCTTTATCGACCAGCAGCCCTTCCATCTGCACGAACATGGGGCTGTGCGTAGCATCCAGATCCACACGATAGACCCGACCGGGTGCTATAACCGCCACGGGCGGGCGGGTCTGCTCCATTACCCTGATCTGTACAGGTGACGTCTGTGTTCTCAAAACCACACCCGGTTTGACAAAAAAAGTATCATGAGAATCCCGCGCCGGATGGTCATCGGGTGTATTCAAGGCATCAAAGTTGTAATATTCCGTTTCAACGTCGGGCCCTAATGCGAGCTGAAAGCCCATTTGGATAAAAATATCCGAAATTTCATCGGCAATCTGATTGAGCACATGGACGTGTCCCGGAGGAACCGCCCTGCCGGGCAGACTCATATCGACCCGTTGTTCCTGTGCTTTTTGCTCACGAAGCGCTGCTTCCAGTTCTGTTTTACGCGCATCAATACGCTGCGCAAACTGATCCTTCAGAAGGTTCGCCATCTGCCCGAGCGACCGTCTGTCTTCCGGAGACGCACTGCCCAGCCCCTTCAATATCTCTGTAATACGCCCTTTTCTCCCGAGATAGGCAACACGCACCTCCTCCAGTGATTTGAGATCCGATGCTTCCGCAATACGTGCGCTTCCATCCAGTTCCAATTGCTTCAATTCTTCTTTCATACAGAAGTACCTTATTACAGTTGCCTGACAGCATTTTACCCTGTTGCTGCAGAACAATCCTTTTTTTACACAAACAACGCTCTGCCAATACGAACCTGTGTGGAGCCTTCTTCAATGGCGATTTCAAAATCATCGGTCATGCCCATGCTGCATACAGGCAGATTATGAGCAACACACAGTTTTTTTAAACCGGCAAAGCATCGGCGCAGCACTTTTTCTTCAGCCTCCCAGGGTGCCATAGTCATAAGCCCCTGCAAAGACAGGCGATCCATTCGACGAATCCTTTCCACAGCTTCAGAGAGAAGTGATTCGTCAAAGCCATGCTTGCTTTCTTCACCGGACACATTTACTTCCACTAAAATTTCCAAGTGGCAGTCCAATTCTTCGCATCGCTTCTGCAGCACTTCAGCCGCCCGCACTCTGTCAACAGCATCAGCAACCGTAAAACGGGCGGCAATATCCCGTGCCTTTCGGGTCTGCACCGGTGCGAGATAGTGCCATCGGATATCTGACGGGCACTGCTTTATTTTTTCCAATGCAACGTCCAGACGATTTTCACCAAAATCACGGATGCCCAATTCATATAAAGCCAGGATCTCGTCAAGACCCACACTTTTCGTTACCGCAACGAGAGTCACGTCTTCCGCAGAACGGTTCACCCGTTCCGCTGCTTCTTTTATCCGACACCCGATGGTATTCAGGTTCAAGGCAATGCGTTCTTTCATCGATGTGACTCTTTCGCTCTCCCTCTCCGCCAGTTTCAGAGGCAGTGGCGCACTTCCCACACTTCAACGCCAAAGAAAACAATCCTTTTTCTGCATCAACGGGCAGAAAAACTGCAACTCTTAACTATTTTTTATTCCTGTAAAGGATACATGGCAAAGCCGATAAAAAGCAAAAAAGCGGAACTTTGCTTTCCAATTGAACTGTGCGCCGGCAACAGGTATACTTCGGTTGTGGCCGTCTGTTGCACAAATCTGTATATCAGCGCATAACGGCTCTTTTCTCTACGAAAACAACACATATTCCGATGAGACGCGAACAAGTCCCGTCAGAAAGCATTTTTCTTTCATGCCTTTTATTGCCGTATCACAATCTGCTGAAATACCTGCCACAGCCATTGTGTACCTGCCTGCATGGTGGAAAATTGCTATTTTAATCGCTGTTCTCCTCGAACTGACCGGCATCAGTTTTTTCATCAAAAAGAAATGGCTTGAAAATCAGGAAGCACTGCCCGTCAAGGTCGCACTGACACTGATGTTTATGGTTTTCTCGATCTATTTCCTTGTCGGTACTGTTCTTTACTGGGGCAGCCCGAAAGATGAACGGGCTCCTCTTCTTATGTGGCTGATCCTGTTTATCATTCCGGTGAGTGTCCAGTATTCTTTGACACTGGTCAATGCTCTCAGCTGGCGTGGCGTTCAACGATTAACACCTGTCGGCACCAAAATACCGGAAGCACCTGCTATAATTCAGACGCGCCTGCTGCTGCAGGCAGGAAAAATTACCGAAGCTCAGGACGTTTTGACTGAATTATTTCAGGACAGATCCCGGGCACTGGAATTCACCGCCCACTGGTTTCGTGAAGAGGGGAATTATGAAAAAGCCGCTTCCCTTTTAGAAGAACTGATTGAGCTTCCGGTGAAAGACCCGGATTTCTGGTCGGAAGCAGCCTACAGTCTCGGCAAGCTATATGAGTCCTTTTTAAATCAGCCGCTGAAAACGATGAGTCTTTTTCAGCGGATTGCCGCAGAATGCCCAGGCAGCCGGTTCTGCTCCCTTGCCGAAGCAGATCTCGCCCGGTTGCGTTTAATATACAGTGACCAGGGCGAGTCAGACACGGTTGCTGTACCCGCTGTACCAGGCAGCGACAGCGAGTTCTGGGAGCGGCGACGTGTTTTGCTGCGGCGACAAATGCCACCCGCTTCAAGTGCTGCTGATCAGCCAAAAGAAGCTCCGACAGACATCCGCCAGTAAAATGTTTACATTTACTGAGATTTTGTGTAAAATAAAGGAAAGAAGTTAATTTCGTTAAAGTTGGTTTCATTAAACAAGCCACCCTGTCCAAACGCAAGGGAGATTCAGGATGAGCAAAACACTGACCGCAACTGTTTTACTCGTGTTACTTGCCATTTCTCTTTCAAGTCATGCCGTGCCGCCAGCCTATGAAGGGCAGTTCGGCAATCCGGAGGAACCGGCGCTGCGTGTTGTAAAGTGGCCGTGGCTCGGTTTCAGAAAGCTTGTCTCGCGCACCCATGATGGACTGCACCGGGGAATTTACAAGCATCCGCCCGCGTCCATCTGCGAGGGAACCAAAGGTGCTGTCGTCGGTACCGGCGTTTTTATTGATCATACCGCCCGGGGCATGGTCTATGCGCCACTTCCGCCCAAAGGTCCCTTGAAAAAGAAAAGGACCTATGAGGATAATGCAACACTTTTCATCGAAATGACGCTGAACCAGCAAGGAAATACGGGAGATCTGTCGGCTGCTCAAGAACTGGCGGGCGAGCCGAAAATGCTGGAAGTCCGGGAAATCAAAGGAGATGTCCGCCGTGCGCAAAGGCGTTATGTTCCGCATCTGATGAGCTATCGCGACCGCACGCCTGCAGGACAGGGCAACCTCCTTCGCCTGGCGAAATAACAGCCCCCCTAAAAAATAAGCCGGCAGACCGTAAATGATCTGCCGGCTTTCTTCTTTTTTCTTTGTGCGCCGGATACTATTTGATCATAACTTCCTTATTAAGTCGTGAAGATTCATAAATGGCATCGATAATTTTTTGGATGCGCAGCGACTCTTCCGGCTTCACCATTACAGGAAGATCTTTTTCCACGCACTCGCAAAAATGCCTCACTTCACGACGGTGCCCATCTTCAGCGGAAAGCCAGTCCCAGGTGGTACGGGTCAATGACGAATGATCGGCACTGAAATACCCCAGAGGATTAATGCCTATGCCGCCCTTATCGCCCAGAATATACATATCTTCAATTTCGTCATGCACATTGGCTGCCCATGAAACAGACATCTGCATGGTAATACCTTTTTCAAAACGGATCAATGCTGTGGCGTAGTCTTCCACATCAAATTCTTCTGCAGGATAATGCACGCCCCAGTCCGCATTAAAAAGATCTTTTCTGTCGCCGAACTTTCGGTACACTTTTCCTGATGCCGCCACGGGTTTCGGGCAGCCCATCAACCAGACACAAAGATCCATCATATGCACTCCGATGTCAATCAGAGGCCCGCCGAGGGATTCTTTTTTAATATGAAACTGACCCCAACCCGGAATACCACGACGCCTGAGCCATTTGGTTTCCGCTGTGTAAATCTCGCCCAGAGTTCCGCTGTCCACCACTTCTTTCAGTTTTTCCGCCCGCGCTTCAAAACGCATATGCTGCGCCACCATCAATTTTCGCTCCGCTTTTTTAGAAGCGGCGATCATGGCGTCGCATTCCCGGCTGCTCATTGCCATCGGTTTTTCCACAAGTACATGGGCACCGGCATTTAATGCCGCAATGGTTGCCGGGGCATGCACACGGTTTTGCGTACAGACATCGATAATGTCAAAAGATTCTTTTTGCAGCATTTTTTTGTAATCTGCATAAGGAACGGCATTTGCACAAAGGGCAGACTCCTTCTCCCGGCGTTCCCTGATCAGGTCACATACACCGACGATCCGAACACGCCCCTCCACTTCCAGTTCGCGCCAATAAGGGAGGTGCTGTTCCCGGGCAATTGCGCCTGATCCTATAAGTCCTACCTTTAAAGGACGTGCTGTATTTGTCATAATTTTCAACTCCTCTTTCGGTTCAAGCAGTCCAAAATGCGATTGATTCGTAAGAATGGTAAAAACAAAACAATTTTCTTTTCGCAGTGAGATGGTATGCCGTGGCATTTTATGATAAAATACAGGAAGAATAAAACTTCTTGCATGTTTGCTCTGGTTGTATGAAAAAAAAGTCGTTTCAGAGGAGGACAGGTGGCGTCTGCCGTGACATGTATTATGTCCTTTTTTGTATGAAGGAAATCTATTTATGAGTAAAATTCTGATTGTTGATGATGACGTTGATCTTGCTGAACTGGTTCGCACAAAGCTAACCAAAGAGGGACATCAGGCCTTTGCCATTAATACAGGTGACGGGGCTTTTGAGTATGCCAAGCAACTTAAGCCGGACGTCATCCTGCTCGATATCATGTTGCCAGGTCAGACAGGTTATCAGATCTGCCGACGCATCCGTAAAGACCCTGAGCTTTACAGAAGTGCCGTACTTATGCTCACGGCGCTGGGTGAAGAGCCTGAGATTGTCCATGGTATGGAACAGGGTGCCGATGATTATCTGGTAAAGCCTTTCAAACTGGAAAGGCTTATGGACAAAATCACGTCTCTCAATGCCCTGCTCGCTTCGCTGGGTCACGTCAATCGCATTAGCAATATGATGGGCACAGAGGCATTTAAAAGAGAGCTCAATCACCAGTTGGCGCGAGACAGTGCCATCGCCTGCGTCTACCTGGATGTGGTGGGTTTTGAGGCCTTTTGCCGAAGCCGGAGCGCTGAGCTGCAGGAGCAAGCACTTAAGTCTATAGCCGGACTGCTGACTGCTTTGATCCGGTCTCAGGGCTTCTACGAAACCGCCGTTGCCCATATGGGGCGACAGCATTTCGTTATCATGCTGAAACTCGAAGACTATGAGCGTTTCACAGGGTTACTTGCCCAGACTTTCGATGAAGAAGTCAAGCAGCTGTACAAGCCTGAAGAACTGGAACGTGGTTACATTACCGCAATGACTCGGGACGGCAAAGAAGTGCAGGCGCCCATCATGGCATTGGCTATTGGGGTAGCCCACAACAAATTCCGGGTCTTCAAGAGCGCAAAAAAAATGTTTGAAGTACTGGCGCAGGTAAGGCAAAAAGCACAGCCCATCGACGGTACCAGCACTATTTTTGTCGACCGACGCCATACAAACCGATAGACTACAATCTCAATGCAGTATAAAGAATTTGGTCGAACAGGGCATCTTGTCTCCAGAATCGGTTTTGGCGGGATGCGCCTGGAATCCCCGGAAGACATCGACGGCATGGCAGAGGTGGTGCTCCATGCTTTTGAACAGGGCATCAACTACTTTGATACGGCTCCGGATTATCTGGATTTTCAGAGCGAGCTGATCTTCGGTCGCGCCATCGGGGAAATTAAAAAACAGGGAAAACCTTTTTTCATCTCCACCAAAACCATGGCTGCCGACCCTGATGCCGTGCGCCGGCAATGTGAAGCGTCATTGGAGCGCCTCGGCATTGATACCATCGATTTCTACCATATCTGGTGTCTTGTCAAGCCCGAAGATTTGCCCGCCAGAAAGAAAAAGGGTGTACTGAAAATCTTTCAGCAACTGAAAGAAGAAGGGCTCATCCGCCATATTTGTGTATCCACGCATTTGGAACACGGTCGCGTTGCCGCCATGCTTGAAGAAGGGGAAGATCTTTTTGACAGCATGCTTATTGGTCTGAACGTCCAGAACAGCCATCTGCGCCTCGAAGGCGTTCGGGCGGCAGCCGCCAAAAATATGGCTGTCGTCACAATGAATACATTGGGCGGTGGCGTTCTTACGGATCATAGCGACCGCTTTCAGGCAGTCTTGCGTCCCGGCGACCGATCCATCCTTGATGCGGCAATACGATTTAACTTGTCAATTCCGGAGGTTACTGTCGCACTGGTCGGCTTTCGCAACAAAAAGGATATTGATCAGGTTATCGATACGGTGAACCGCCTGCAGACGCTGTCTCAGGATGAAATTCATGAAATCTCGACAGCGATGGCGTCAGCGTATAAAGACATGTGCACCCAATGCGGCTACTGCAGTGACTGCCCGGAAGGCATCCCCGTTGTCCGACTGATGGAATCCTACAACTACGGAATGCTCAAAGGCATGGATGCCGCCCGCCGGCATATGCAGTATCACTGGAACAGCCCGGACATCAAAGCACTGCTCGCCGACTGCACCCAATGCCGCCTCTGTGAGGAACAATGCACTCAGCACCTTCCCATTCTGGAACGTTTCGAAATACTCAAACAGGAATAGCCGGTCTTCCGCCGCCTTCGCTCTTTTTGATAATGGCTGTGCAGGCATCATAAGCCTCTTCAGACGTAATCTTTTCGAGGAGTTTCTGCCCTTCCTGAGGTGAAAGGTTTTCAGTGCGGTCCGGGGATCCTGCGTAAAGGACACGACAGGGCTCACGGAAGGGATGGTGTCGCTGCGGCGATGTACCGCCAAATACGGCAACGACAGGGGTGTCCATAGCGGAAGCGATATGCATGGGGCCCGTATCTCCACCAAAATACAAAGCAGCCTGCCGGATGAGCCAGGCAAAATACTTCAGGGAAGGCATTTCCGGTGCTATGACAGGGTCTCTTTTGCACTTTGCGTGGATTTTTTCCACAATATCCCGCTGGCCGGGTCCCCAGGTTAAAAGTACATCAAAGCGACCGTCAGACAACAGCATATCCACAAGAGCGGCGTAGTAACTGAGCGGCCATTGTTTTTCCGGACGGTCTACAGGTGCATGGACAATCACGAGTTTTTTCGCACTTTGAAAGGTGTCGTGCACATAGGACTCCACCGACTCCTGAATTTCATCAGAAACAGCCAAAGTAACTTCGAGCCCGCGCCCGGATGCTCCCGCCGCTGCGGCAAGAATCAAATTTTCTTCGATGCGGTTCAGGATCTGTTTTGGAAGCGTAACACGTCGGTTGGCAAAAAGATGGCTTAATTCCTGACTGCGCGGGGCGGAAAAGGCGATACGTGATGCGGCACGGGTGGCACGCATGGCAAGCCCGCTCTTCAGAATGCCGTGAAAATCCAATACCATATCGTAGCGGCTGTTTCTCAGGTGGCGGCAGAAGCCCCGAAAAGCTTTTATACCTGCCCAGAAACTGCCAGAACGCTCAAACACGTGAATCTGATCCAGAGCGGGGTGATCAGTAATCACATCTGCGGACTTGGGTTCAACTGCCCAGTCTATCTGGGCATGTGGAAATGCGTCACGCAATGCATGCAAAGCAGGCAGTACGCGCACCACATCACCAATTGCGCCGAAACGAATGATCAGGATACGGGGGACACCGTTAAGCATGGATTCGATCTACGGGCTGCGGGTTGGAAGGATTGAGAATGCGTGCTTTCGCCCCTCCCCTGCACTTCCACACCTTCGGGAACAAAAAACATACTGGCGGAGAGGGTGGGATTCGAACCCACGGTACGTTTCCACGCACACACGCTTTCCAAGCGTGCACCTTAAGCCACTCGGTCACCTCTCCCTGCGCAGCATTATACCCCGCTTGCCGGGGCGGAAGCAAAAAGCTGCTCGGAGCGCCCTCAATCCACAGTAATCAGCAAACGAACTGCTTCCAGTTTTTTGGGCCCGATACCATGCACCTGCTGCAATTCTTCAATGGAGCGGAAAGGCTGGCTCTGGCGATAATTGTCAATTTTTTCGGCAGTTTTAGGGCCAATTCCGGGAAGGGTCTGTAATTCTGCCAGAGAAGCTGTATTCAAATTCACTTTGCCTGATCCGCTGGCGTTCCCTTCTTCAGGCACTGTCGGCGCAGAAGCGGGAATTTCCGGATTTGTCTGCATTTCAGCGGAAGATTTCTTCCCTGGCGCATGAAAAGACGGTTGCCAGCCGCTCCGTGTATATTGAGGCACATTCATTTCCGCTGCAGACAGCGCCTTTTTTGCACTGATCCGGTTATCCTCTTTCTGGACAATGCGCTGAAAAGGCACATATAAAGGCACATTATCCAGAAGCCAGGCGGCAGTGTTAATATCATTGATATCCGCCGTCTCCTGAAGCCCGCCTGCAGCCACAATAGCATCATGCACACGGCTATCCTCTTCAAAATAATAAATGCCCGGCCTCCGTACTGCACCTTCGACAGCAACGCAAAGTTTATTTTCGGGCAGAGCCGCCGTCACGGGCTCTGTTTTCGCCTCCGCTGAATATATGGCTGATCCACCCGGCTGCTCGATCCTCTCCGGGGCGGGGTCTGCTGCACTTTCGCTATGCGGCGGAAGAGTCTCCAGCGAAACAAGTTCCGGCTGTGCTTCATCCGAAGAGAATAAACCGTACCCTGCCAATAGACCCAGAAAAATCCCGGCAGAAAGGACAGCAACCCCCGAAATAATCTGTTTCCCGGTTATTGAAAAGGATTCCATGCCGACTACTCCCCGATATAAATCAGCCCAGTATATCCCGTCTCTGCTCGAATATCCAAAATCACTAAATAAAAGAAATTTTGAACCTTCATTTGCCTTTCTTCATAATGAACCTGAGCAGCCTTTTCACACAAAGCAGACCGGAGCGACAATGATTCAAAAACTGAGACTTCTTTTATCCGTATACCTACTCATCGGAACGGTGTTCGCTTCCAGTGGAATCGCCGCTGTTACCCTCTCCAATTCGCATATGCGGCTTGGCTTTGACGAAAGTACCGGCGCATTGATTGAAGCCTGTCTGGCAGAAACCGGCTTTAACCTGGTGTTGCCTCATGCCAATAATTCGCTCTGGCATCTGCTGCGCCCGGATGGAACATTTATTACCCCGGAAGACGCATGCTCTTTTTCTTTTACAAAAGCCCCTTCAGAAAACAGTGTGGAATTTCTTTGGAAGGGATTCGACGATCCCCGCAGCCGGAATCTGGAAGTGCAGGTTTCTGTCACCTTACCTGAGAATAAACAGGAAAGCCACTGGAACCTGGCACTGCATGACAGTGATGATTTTGGCTTCTATCAGATTGCGTTTCCGCGAATGACTTCTCTCGCTGCTCAAAAAAATGAAGCCCTTGCCGTGCCCTTCTGGATGGGTGAAGTAACTTCTTCCGCCCGGGAATTATTAAATCCTGCCGATGCACCGGCACTCCGCCGAAGCTGGGAATACCCGGGGCTTCTATCGCTGCAGTGCCTGACTTTCTACGGAGATCAGGGCGGGCTTATGTTGTCCACTCGGGACAGTACTGCTATCCGGCGGGAATTTGCTGTTTTCGGAGGCGAGAGGAATGCGCTGGGGATTGAGATTAGTCATCCGGTGAGCCCTGCATCGGCGAACTATCAGCTGTCCGGCGATGTCCTGCTGTCACTGTTTACCGGCGACTGGTTTGACGCCGCTCTTCTATACCGTAGAGAGCGCGACGCACTTCCTTATGCGGAACAAAGCCGTGTTCGCACAAACCAAATTCCAGACTGGGCGGAAGAAACAGGGCTTTGGATCTGGAATCGGGATGCCTCTCCGGGAGTTCTCTCCCCTGCTGCTGCTCTCCAAAAAGAAATGGCAGCACCCGTCAGTGTTTTCTGGCACTGGTGGCACGGATGCGCTTACGATGCCGGGTTTCCTGAGTACCTGCCGCCAAGAGAAGGAGCAGAGTCCTTCAAACACGCTCTGGGTGCTGCGCAAAAAGAAGGCATACACGCAATCGTTTATATGAACCAGCGCTTATGGGGCATGGATACAACGAGCTGGAAAGAAAAAGATGCGCAGCGCTACGCTGTCAAAGGGGCGGACGGCACAATTCGCCGCGAAATTTACAACACATTCACCCAATCGCCCTGCGCTTCCATGTGTATGGGGACATCTTTCTGGCGAAACACTTATGCGGACATTGCCGAAAAGGTACTGCTGGAATTGGGTGCAGACGGAATTTATATGGATCAGGCGTGTTCCAGCCTTGCCTGTTATGACCAGGAACATCCGCATCCTCCGGGCGGCGGTCCCTGGTGGATGCAGGGCTTTCAGCAATTGGCTTCGGACATCCGACAGCGCTGTCTTCCCGTCAAAGCGCCCGTTCTTGCCGGGGAAGGCTGCGGCGAAGCCTGGCTCCCCCATCTGGATCTGATGCTGAGCCTTCAGGTCAGCCTTGAACGCTATGCCGCACCCGGGCAGTGGGAACCTATTCCGTTTTTTCACGCTGTTTATCACGACTGCGCCCGTTTTTTCGGTAATTACTGTTCTCTGACCCGCCCGCCCTATGATTCATTATGGCCTAAAGAAAGTGCACCGGATCGGCCGCTGGCGCTGCTGGACAAAAAATTTGCTGCGCAATTCCGACTGGAGCAGGGACGGTCTTTTATTTGGGGGCAAATTCCCTGCATCGCCAATTTTCTGCCGGAGCAACTCACCAGCCGAAGGGAAGAGCTGTCTTTTCTAAAAACTCTTGTCCATCTTCGCCTTAAAACATTGAAATATCTGAGAGACGGCATTATGCTGGCGCCACCGGATATTGGCTCTCCCCTTATTGAAATCCCGACCTCACGCTTATCCATCTATGCCGGACAGCACGATGCGGTGCAGGAATATACACGCCTGGTTCCTTCTGTTCTGGCGGCAGCCTGGCAGGCATCGGACGGCAATGTAGCTGTTGCGCTGGTCAACATCGGAGACAGCACTGAAGAGATCGAGCTCTCTCTGGAGAGCAGCCGGTACCCGCTGGGAGAAAAAGGAAAGGTTCGACGGATCACGGCCGATACAGAGGAAGAAATGGGGCTGTGGACACAAGGGCAGGCGCTGCATGCACTCACTCTGGAGGGAAGTTCGCTTGCGGTTGTTGAATATCTTTGCGAAATGGAACCGTAACCAATACCAAAACAGAAACGGGAGTCGTGCTCATGGAGGCTTTATTTCTTTCCCTGTTATTTGCTGTCAGCACAGTGCATCTTCATGAAAATGGTACAGCGCTAACGGTAGAAACCGACTATGTGCGCTGGGACATCGGTACAAAAGGAGAAACCCGGTCTTTGCTGGATAAAAGCACGGAAGAAGAACTGATGTCCGCTGAAAATCAGAAAGCCTTTTCTTCCGTTTTATTTGAGGGAAAAGAATGGAAGGCGACTGAGATCAGCCCGTCCGAAAAGGGATATCGCATTTTATATGGAGCAAGTGGCGTGGAGGCTGAGTTCCGGATCCAATCGTACCCGCATTATTTTTCGCTGTCCGTCCACTCGCTGAATAATCCCTCGGTGGAGGCCCTGACGCTGCTTGACCTTTCTTTGAATCTTCCGGCAGGTGAAGAAGAAAAAACAACAGCTTGTGTCCTTGCCGCCAATCTCCGGACGCATGTTCCCGATCTTCCGGGGCCTGCATCGCGTCTCCGTGCCTCCGCCGTCAAGGCTTTCGGGATTGTCGGCGCACAGGTCAATATCATCCTTTGTCCGGGAGCGATGCTGCGCCCGATCATGAAAGAGGCCGTTGAAAACTCCCCTGAGCTGCCCCGGCATAAGAATCAATCTGTTCCGCCCGTGGGCGGACCCTGGGCATTGGACGCTTCGGCAAACAAAGGATCCTATCTCTTTGATTTCGGCACGCTCACTGAAGATACCGTTGATGAATGGATCGACCTCGTACAGCAGCTCGGCTTCAGGCAGATAGACTTTCATACGGGAACCTCGCTGCGCTTTGGCGATCTGACACCCAACGAAAAACTTTTCCCGGAAGGGCGGAAGAGCGTTAAAAGCGTCATTGACCGGCTGCATGGGGCAGGCATAGCTGCAGGGCTTCATACCTATGCCTTTTTTATTGCCAAGAACTCCCCTTATGTGACTCCTGTGCCTGATCCGCGGCTCGGCAAAGATGAGCAGTTTACACTTGACAAAGACCTAGGTGAGACAGGGGATGCGCTCTTCGTAGCAGAGTCGACGGAAAAGGTCAAGACAGACACAGGTTTTTTTGCCAGAAACAGTGTTACGCTCCAAGTCGAGAATGAACTGATCGTTTTCTCCGGGGTTACACGGGAGCCCCCTTTTTCTTTTACCGGCTGTGTCCGTGGCGCCCATGGTACACGGGCGTCATCTCATGCAGCGGGAACACCTGTCTACAAATTAAAGGAATGCTTCGGGCTCTTTCTGCCCGACGGCAATTCAACGCTGCTCACAGAAATTGCTGCCGTAACAGCGGACACATTCAATGAGTGCGGTTTCGACATGATTTACCTCGATGCCCTCGACGGATCCGATATTTTCGAAGGCCCGGAAAATTCCTGGTATTATGCGCCGAAGTTCGCCTTCGAAATAGCACAGCGCCTTGAGCGGCCGGCCTTGTTTGAAATGAGTACCATGTCCCATCACCTGTGGTTCATCCGGGCACGCATGGGCGCCTGGGATCACCCGGCACGGAGCCATAAGCGCTTCATAGATCTGCATTGTGAAGTGAACCGACAAAACAGCACTATGTTTCTTCCTATGAATCTGGGTTGGTGGGCTGTAAAAAATTGGCAGCCTGGAGCCGCTTCCGCCTGGTCTGAGCCCACCTGGCCGGACGACATTGAGTACCTGCTGTGTAAAGCGCTGGCAAATGGTGCGAGTCTTTCTCTCATGGGAGTCAATCCGGACAATCTCGACACAATGCCTGCTTTTGAAAGACTGCTGCCGCTCTTTAAAACCTATGAAACAGCCCGCCTCTCCGGCATGGTGGCAGAAGAAATTAAAGAGCAACTGAGAGCACCGGGGGCAGAATTTACGTTAAAAACAACAGACAACGAAAGCTTTTCCTTTTATCCCGCTGCCACATATAAGCATACAGCGGACTTTTCCGACCCATTCAGTCTTGACTGGGCTGTAGAAAATCCTTTTGATGAACAGCCGGTTCGTTTTCGTATTGAAACCCTTCTCTCTCCGGCTTCTTTCGATTCGCAGGAAGCACAAGTACTGCTGGACTACACCCGCCCGGAAGCATTGAATGTGCAGAAAAATAATGATGGTGTTTCCGCCGAAATCGCCATCACTGAAAGCCCGCTGAACGAAAATGAGCACGTAGCCGCATTCACACTGCTCAGCACCCGGGAAAATGCACGGGGTTCCTGGGCGCAAATAGGCGCCGCATTTTCGCCCCCTGTAAACGCCGGAGCCAAGGCAGGGCTCGGATGCTTTGTCTACGGCGATGGAAGCGGAGCCCTCCTCAATTTGCAGACTCTAAGTGCAGCCCATACGGCGGCAGGTGGTATCGGCGACCATTATATCCCGCTGGACTTTACCGGCTGGCGTTATATCTCTGTAGTTGAATTTGAAAGCGGCGCTATCCCGCAATGGCACTGGCCCTATGGCGACCAGTACAGTATTTACAGGGAACATGTGGACTTTGGCGCACTGGAGTCTTTTTCTTTCTGGTTCAACAATCTTCCGAAAGACAAAACGGTACACTGCAAAATCGGGCCAGTCAAAGCCCTTCCTCTTCTGGAGGGATCTTTAAAGGAATCTGCCCTGATCATTAACGGATCCACTCTTTCACTGCCAGTAACCATCTCATCGGGATGCTGCCTGGAATATGACCCGCAAAAGGGCGCATTCCTGTACAATGAAAAAGGAGAGGTGCTTGCCCAGTTTTCGCCGTCAGAGACTATACTCCTGAAGAAAGGAACAAACAGCATCCGCCTGACAGCAGCCAACGGGGCGGCGCTTCCGGCGGCCCGTGCGAGAATTACCATTTTGACAGAAGGAACTGTCCCTCTCCATTAAAATCACATGAACATAAAAGCGTCCAGACCAAAGAAATAGCCTATGCTTTCCGGGCTTTTGCCACGGTTCTCAAAGCGGAGGATGTGCTTCCCTGGCGTGCAGGCGGGCACCAAAAAGCGAAATTCTTTCTGGTTAATGCCTTTTCCGTAGAGATTAACCGGCGCTCCGAGCGGTATTCCGTCCAGAAGCACCTGAAAAGTCCCGTAATCGCGGGCACATGTCAGCATCAGCGCAAGTTCCTGTACCTGATCCTTGTCAATATCCACTTCAAGTTCCAGATACCCGTTGGGCTCCTGAGGTGTCCAGAAAATTTGCCCGCCGTTATAGCCTATTTCCGGCTGGACAGCAAAGGCTCCATGGGAGACGGAGCACTGATCAATTTTTGTTTCTGCTTCGATCAGCTCCGCCCATCCGCCGTACACACGTTCCAGAGCGGGCGCTAGCGATTCATATGCCTTATGCGGTTCTGTCTGATACCAGAAAGCAACAGAAGAAAAATCATCGTCCCGTTCTGCAAAATATGAGCTGATTGTTCCGTCCTCGTTATAAGTAACACCCATATGTTCAATTTCAAGGCGCAGTGATTTTTCAAAGACTACAGGATCCGGAATGTGCCACCGGTAGCAGGAGGTTCGTGCGAGGGATTCATAGCCCTCCATGAGAGGGGCTCCGTACCAGGGCGTTGACATTTCCCGCAATCCCCAGGCATCGCAAAAATAATCTTCGGAACCGGTACCACGAAGACGTGGCTTTTCTGCACCATCGATAAACCAGAAATCGTCGCCTTCGCCCCACCAGTGCGGGAAATGCTGACGGACATTCAGTACTGTGCCCACATAATGCCCACGCCCTTCGATATCAGCAATAAGGTAGTGTTTCCCGGATACTGCCGGATGTTCCTGCCGGTACATGGCATGGAAATAAGCGGTATTTTCCGGAAGCCGGTCAACTTTTGTCCAATCTACATAATAATAAAAAGCATGGACAGGCCCGTCACCTTCGTTAGTTACTGTAATACGCGCTGACTTTCTGAAAGGCATGGGCCAGTAGCAATTTCTGGCTCTGCCCTCAGAGGTCACCGTTACAGGAAATGATTCCATCGGATGATCCAGCCCATGCCCCATGGCAAAAAAATCACCCAGAGGCACTTCAACAGAAGGATTGCTTTCGCCATCCCAGTACATGCGCAAAACCAGCAGGCGTGAATAACCGCGATCGACAGCAGCCACGGTATTCCATATATGCTGAATCACGCCCGGTCCTTCCAAATCGGCGATAACGAGACATCCGCCGGGCGCTATAAAACGGGCATCTGCGTTCCCATTTTCCAGATCGGCATCACAGGAAGAAGAGCGCTGCGTGCTTCCTTCTTTGATCAAACTCAAATCGGACAGAAAACTATTACCCGCCTGCATCGGCGTTTGATGCTGACAGGCAGTCATACAGAAGAGGCACACGCATACTATAGGCAGAGACATTTTTATTTTCATAAATAGCATTCCTTCTGTTCCGGTTTCAGTTCGTTTGTCGCAGTCGATTTTAACATTATTCTGAAAAACCGTCAAGACAAACTTTTATCTTTTGTACAAGAGATGATTTCTATGTTATGGTGATTTTCAATAGAAAGCTGACAGACTTTTTCGGCAGACCGAAAGAAAATAGCCGTTTGAAGAAGGAACGTATTATGTCTAAAGTGAAGCTGTTCATCTGGATTCTGGCATCTGTTCTACTATGCGCACCAGTTGCTTTTTGCGATGCGGACGCAGAAAACAATGACGATTCTCTGGAAAACACACTGGACGAACTTGCTGCCTTGGGACTGGATCCCGACCTTATTGAACGGGACAGTTTTCGAAAAGGAACCGCCCCGGAAAATTTCAAAGAACGGTCAGGAGCTGAGTACAAACCGTCTCACAATGAAGAACCGAATATTCCGGCACAATGCTGGATCGAAACAGGCTACGGAACGCAGAATGCCTGCCTTTTCTGTCATAGCAATTACCTTTCCAAAGAAAAACACGGCAATAGTTATCCTATTGCCGACGACCAGATTTTTTACAGTTTCCCCACGCCTGAACTGAACCGGATTCTCTGGCGGAACACTATTTTTCCGCAGGAGATCAGCACCCGTCTTGAAAAAGAAGGAATTGTCATTCCCGATCCGGAGGATGTCAGTTACATGCGGAAAGATAACTGGAAAGAGCTTTACGACAGGGTGCGCACGAACTATCCGAAACGATGGCTCATTCCCGATGACGACGAATTTCTTCTTTTCCCGGCATTAAATCCGGCACATCTCTATCCTGAAAAACAGCCGGATCCTACAGAAGGAAACAAACACGGCTATATAGATCAGGAAGGCTTTGTCCGTGACGAGCAGAACGACTATACCGGATGGCGCGCCGTTAACTTCTTCCCTTACGGCATTTTCACCCCTCTGACCGGGAGCGTCAGCGGTATCTATATCCGGCTTCCTGAAATTTTCCGGACAGATGCCGCCATTGTCGATGTGACGTTATATAAAAAAAATCTGGATATTCTGGAACGGAACATTAAAAACCAGAAACTCACAGAGAAAGCATATCTGGGGGATGCCAGCGGCGTTCCCGTTGAAAAAGGATTTTTCCCTGCTGGCACAGAGTTTGCCCACCCGCTCCATTATGTGGATCTGAATGCGGACGGCGAATCAGGAGAACGGCTGGACGGGGTGGCGGATCAGAAGGGCTCCGATTATGAATTTCCGGGCACCCGGTCAAAACGGGTCAAAGAAATTCGTTATATGTACAAATGGAAATCTGTCACTCTGGAAGAAATCACCGAGGACGCGCATCCGGAGAATTTGGTGCTGGGTCAGGAAGGGCAAGGCTGGATTGACAATAACATGGGATGGATTATTGCCGGTTACATTGAAAATCGACAGGGAGCGCTCCGGGCACAGACTACAGAAGAGCTGATGCAATGCCTCGGCTGCCACGGCATGACCGGAAACACAGTGGACAGTGTCTGGTCTTTTCCGCGGAAACTGCCCGGCAATAAGGGGTGGCGTGACATGAATTATGGCGAATATAATTCTCAACACCCTGACAGAACCGCACTTCCTGACTACAGGCACGGAAACACTGACAGTGGAGAATTCGGATTTTTTTATAAAGTAGTGGTTGGTGCTGATCTTTTTGGGATTATGCCTGACGAAGTGGCAAATGAGCTCAGAGCTTATGCGAAAAATAAAGGCGGCAGTCTGCAGCCGGAAGAAGACCTTGACGCCATCCTTGATGATCATGGGCTTATTGAAATGCCCCGAGATCAGCGCAAAAACTTGCTGACGAAACGGCAGCAACTGATGCGCTCTTTTGTCAATGACCGTGCCTATCTTGCAAAAACGGAAGGATCAGAAGACCCGTGCATCAAGGGCACTCTTTTTTATCCTTCCGAGTCCACAATGAAAAAGAATCTTCATCTGTACCGGCAGATTGTTCTTGACCAGAGCTTTAATCTGGGCAAAGACATTTTCGGCTCTGAAGAAGGGCATGTGCCCTTCTCTTTTCGCTCTGACGGCACAGTAAAAAACATTAAAGGAGAAATCATTCCGGCGGGAGAAATAATCACCAGCCGGCCTCATGACAAAGGCGGACAAGGAACAACGCCCACCGGCATCGCTTCCGTGGATCAGGACGGCAATCTGGCGGGCACGGACGGCAACCCGGTGGATATCGATGCATCACCGGAAAAAGTCGCAGGACACCTCTCCACAGGCGGAACCTTCGAGCCTTTTTACAACCCTATACTGAGTGATATTCCTTTAACAGAACCAGGTGCAAAGTAAAAATCAGACGCGACAGATAGCGATTGCCTGACGAAGCGATTCCAGCGGATCCGGCGCTTTGGGCACAAACTCATGAGCCAGAAAACCACTGAAGCCTGTGTCTGCGATGGCAGAACAAATCCGGGGATAATTCAGTTCCTGTGTGTCATCAATCTCATTACGCCCAGGGACTCCTCCGGTATGAATATGACCGATATACTTGATGTTCTCTTCAATCGTTGCAATGACATCCCCTTCCATAATCTGCATATGGTAGATGTCATAGAGGAGTTTAAAGTTAGGTGAGTCGAGCTTTTTAGCAAGTCTGGCGCCCCAGGCAGTGTGATCACATTGATAATCTTTGTGGTTTCGCTTGCTGTTCAGCAGTTCCATACATAAAACCACTCCTGCTTTTTCTGCAAGAGTCAGAATTTTTGCAAGCCCTTTGGCGCAGTTTTCCAACCCCGTTTCATCATCCTGACCACGGCGATTGCCGGAAAAGACAACCATGTTGGGCACACCCAAGTCTCCGGCTTTGGGAATCAGACGCTGCGCATTGGCAATCAGTTCTTCGTGGTGCTCTATCCGGTTCCAGCCTTTACCGATATTGCCGGGCCCGTTTGCCATGGCGCACACCAGCCCCTCTCCTGCTACCGTCTCCCAATCCCCTTCGCTCAGCAAATCAATCCCGGTAATTCCCATAGGCTTCACCGCCTGACAGAATTCCACCAGAGGGATTTTGTCAAAACACCATTTGCTGACCGACTGTTTCAGGCGCCCGACATCCACAGCGGCCTTTTCCTGCGCCATGCCCTGAGGCATTACAAGTGCGGCACCGGATACGGCGGCAAGCGCCGCCAGCATGTTTCTTCTGGTCATCTCGGAAGTACTGTTCATAACGCAAAGCCTTCTCATGGTATTTCAGGGTAAAAACATTCAACACACACCTCATTCTATGAGAAGGCATTTCAGCAAGTCAACACCGATGCCACAGGAACAAGCGATTCTGAAACCAGTGCTTCCGACTCTGCACTCACCGGCACCGCGGAGAAAAAAAAGATACAGCGCGTCTCTTTTGTTATTATAGAGTTCAATCCGGGCAACACCATCAGTTTACACATATATGCACGAAAGGAAACCATGCGTCATACAATTTTTATCTGTACCATTTTTATCATTCTGTTTTCATCTGCCCTTTTCGCTTCAGAAAACTGGCATTTATGCGTTCTGCCTGAACCAGCCTCTGAAGAGGCTGTGCGACTGGCCGTTGAAGACCTGCGCCTTACTGCAGACTCCCTCTCCATACCGCTCACCATGGTGGAAGATGCAGAAAAAACAGAAGGCAATATCATTATCCTCAGCTATGCCCCGCAACACCCTCTTATTGCAAAGCTCATCGCTGACGGGCGCTGGGCTCCGGCACTCCCGGACAATCCGGAAGGTTTTGAAATAGCAACAGTCCCCGACGCCGGCAGAAAAATCATGCTTATCGCCGGAGCCTCTCCTGTCGGAAACGCTTACGGGCTTTATTGGCTGCGGGATCGAATGCGGGTATACCGCACCGTTCCTGACATCAACGCTGTAAGGCAGCCGCAATTTTCTGTCAGGCTCGGCGCAGCGTGGCATCGGCACGGTTACGGCGGAAGCACCAAAGAGCAGATGCGCGGAGCGCTGCGCAACAGCATCAACTGGGTTTCCGGCGCAAACATTCTGGATCTGATCCCCTGGCATGCGGAACCGGAAGCAACTGAAAATGCCCGGCATCGGGAAGAAACCCGAGAATTGATTTCCTATGCCCACAGCCTCGGCATGAAATATTTCAGCTTTTCCAATGCCTATGTGTATCATCCGTCTATTCTGGAAGAATTCGGCGCAACGCTGAACCCTGAAGATCCCCGCTTCTGGGATGCCGTGCAGGAAACATATCGCCGCCTTTTTCAGGCGCTGCCCGAGCTGGACGGCATCGAGTTGTGCAATGATGATCTCTCCGGCTTCTGGGGGAATTACCTGCCTTTTGATGTCATGCATGATGCCCCTGAATGCGACTGGTCTTATGTTAAACGGTACAACACTTTCATGCAAAAGGTGCAGGAAGTGGTATCCGGCGAATTCGGAAAGGAGCATTTTTATTTTACCTGGGGACTTCGGGAGCACGAAATCCATTGCCAGCCGGAGGTTTTTAAAGCTGTTTTCCGGGAAAATATCCCGACCGACCATTTATACCTAATGCCCAAGATCACCCGGGGAGACCGGTGGTGGCACCAGCCGTACAATGCGACCTTCAATCTGACACCTCATAAAACCGTTGTTCTTTTTGAAACCATGAACTACTATGAAGGCGGCGCATCCCGGCTCTTCCCCACTTTTTCGGGTCAGTATTTCCAGCGGGGTCTGCAGCGTTTTCTCGCGCCGGAACACAGTAATGTGGAAGGCATAGCATTGCTGTCCGGCCCGCTCCGTGAAGGCTGGAGCACGCAAGACGCATACAGTTATGTTCTTTACCGGCTCACCTGGGATGTAGACGAGCCGATGGAAGATATTGCCCTGGACTTTGCCCGCATCCATTTCGGAGAAGCAGCGGCAGCGCATATGGCGCAGATCTATCTCGCTTCACCGGCAGCGTATAAATACGGGCTTCACATCGAACCGATTTCCTACGGGCAATTCAATTCTTTTCCCCATATGCGCGTAAATACTTTTCCGGCGGAGGGCTACCCTGCTCTGGATAACGGAAAAGAACATCTGGAAAATTTGCATAAGATCTACCTGCGATGTGAACCATGGGAAGAAGCCACTCTACGAGCGCAGTATTATGGTCTGGAGCAGGCCGAATTGATGCTGCGCCATTATGACTCAGCTCGTTCCGCTATTGAAGATGACGCGCTGTCAAAGGAAGTCGGTGACCGGTTGCACATGACTAAAAACCTGATCAGAACCAATATCGGGTATGTCACCACGATGTTCGCCTACTTCAAATATAAAGAAAACGGGATCCCGGAAAACAGAGAGGCTTTGAAGAAAGCGATTGCACAGCTCGCCGAGGCAAAAAATGATTTCATAAATACACCCGGCTTCGGATTCCAGCTCTTTGCGGTCGATATACTGCAGCGCAATGCGGAAGCCCTGTACGAAAACCGAGAAGAAGCCATTCGCCACTACAATGCAACGCCCAGTCGTGAGGAACTGGATGCCCGGATTAAAAAAGAGCAGGCCGGATATCGCGAGACCTTAGCAAAAAACAAAGACAAAGCTGTGCTTTTTGCGAAGTTCGAGCTGCTGTGTGACGGCCAGGATCTGGTGATTATTCAGGGAGACCAGTATCATATTAAAAACCTGTACTGGGACGGTGCGCATCCCAGGAAAGCGGAATTTCTGACACCGCTTCCGAAAAAAGAAGTGCAGGTGGTCATTGATGATCTTGAATCACGCCCGATGCATCCCTTTATCCTTGAACAGCCCACAGCCGACAATGACTATACGGTGAAGGTGTATCTGGATGATCAGCCGGGAGGCAACGGCTGGATGAATTTTGATCTTTACTATCTGGATAAAGAAAGCGGAATGTAATTCAACGAAGTTCGGATACGAAGCAGGCTAACAGCAATTTCCATGAAAATATGCATCCTAAATGTGCTTCATGATGCTCTGGACAAGCGCATGTATCATAAGATCGCCCGAAGTTTGTCCGCTGCCGGTCATGAGATTGTCTCCATTGCTCCGCCTGCTGCATTCGCTGCCGGAAGGAATCAGGCAGAAAGCGGCGAAACATCTGTTCGATTCGTTTTTACGCCGGCTGTGCATTCTTTTTTCGGGCGGTTGCTGACTGTTCTGCGCCTGATCCGGCTGGGACTCCGCGAAAAAGCGACGCTGTACATCGCACCTGAACCGGAATCATGGGTCGCCGCTCTGTTGATTAAAGCGGCAACAGGACGAAAAGTCGCCTTTGATATGCATGAATATGTACCGGGTGAATTTGCCAAGTTTTTCCCGTCCTTTCTGAGACCACCAATGGAAAAAACAACCTGCCGGATCATGCGTCTTATGGGAAGAGCCTCCGACCTGATCATCCTGACCCGCCGGAGTTTTGAGCCTTTATGGTCCGGTATTCGGACGCCCCGGGTCGTGGTCATTAACAGCAACTGGCTGCAACCGGCATGTACCGCCGTTCCTGATGCAGTCCGGAAGATTGCAGGCGAAAGACCGACCGTTCTGCACCAGGGCATTTTCGGAGAAATCCGGGGTTCACTGCAGCTGCTGGAAGCCATGAAACTGGTGAAGGAAGTGCTGCCCGAAGTACGCTGTCTGGTGCTCGGGCGCTATGTTTATGGCGACGAAAGCGCATACAGGCAGAAAATCAAGGAATCAGGACTGGAAGACACCCTTCTGTTGCTTGATGAAGTTCCCTTCGAAGAGGTCCCCGCTTACATCAGTGCAGTGCAGGTTGGATTAATTCTGTTTCAGCCCGGCCTGCGCAATCATGAACTTGCCATGCCGCACAAACTCTTTGATTATATGCGGGAAGGCGTCCCGGTGATCGCACCTGATTTTGCGGTCGAGGTAGCGCATATCGTGAAAGAAACACAATGCGGTCTTCTGGTGGATGTCACTTCTCCCGATGCCATCGCCGATGCTGTCATCAGGCTTCTCACGAACCCAGACGAAGCACAACGCTTCGGCAGACATGGACGTGAGGCGGTAGAATCGAAATACAATTGGCAAAAAGACAGCGCCGCTTTAGTTGACGCTATTGCGGCACTGGAGTAACGGTATGGGTGGTCTTGCGGGCTATACGGGATGTTCCGATGAAAGGCTGATTCACACCATGATGCATCAGCAAAAGTGCCGCGGGATCAGGCACGCCCGTTTTTTATCCCGTCGGGACTGTACCCTGTCGGATTTTGAGCCAGAAACATCTGATTCCGGCATTCGCTCAGTTGCCGCCGTGCTTGACGGTTTTATTTCCAACAGGAAGCAATTGCAGGCAGAACTGAAAGCAGAGGGCTATCCGTACGAGTGCGGTTCAGACACTGCCCTGCTACAGCATCTCTGGACTGCCCGGGGCATTTCCATGCTCAATCGCCTGGAAGGAATGTATGCCTTCGCTTTATGGGATCCGCAAGAGTCCTGCCTTTATCTGGTTCGCGACCGCACGGGGTCGCGACCGCTCTATTACCATGAGCGGAAAGATGCTTTTTTCTTTGCCTCCACAATTAAAGGGTTGCTGGGCTACACAGGAATTAGAAAGACGCTTGATCTGGAGGGGTTGGACGACTACTTTGCATTTCTGCATCCCCTGCCGCCCAGGACGTTTTACAAAGAAATCCGTCAGGTCCCTGCAGGGCACTATGCCCGGCGGGCTTCAGGACAATTAGAAGTAAAGCGTTACTGGCACCCGATTTGTCAGCCAAAAGAAAACTGTCTGCTTGAGGAATGGGTTGTTTCAACCGATACGCTCCTGGAGAACATTATCGACACCTATGCCGACGCAGAAGCCTCCGAAGGCGCGCTGCTGAGCGGCGGGCTGGATTCCACGGTTGTACTCGCATACCTCTCGCGGCATCTCTCCGGTGTGCCGTCTTTTACCCTCGGATTCACAGAAGAGGAAGCGCACTATGACGAAAGAAGGGCTGCCCGTACCACGGCTTCACTTCTCAAAAGCGCCTGCCATGAAGTTTTCATGCACCCCGATCTTCCGAATAATGCCTCTTTTATCCTGGAGCACTTTGATGAGCCTTTCGGAAATCCAAGTGCCTTGCTCGCGGACATTCTTTTCCGTGAAGCGGCAAAATCCGTTTCTGTTGTTTTTACCGGAGACGGTGGCGATGAAGCTTTCGGCGGTTATCCGCGCTACCGAGGGCTCCTTTGGGCAGGGCTCTACAGGCATATGCCGTTTTGTCTTCGCCGTCACGTTCTGCATCCGCTGATTCATATGCTCCCCGAGCGTGCGGGCGGACTACATACATTGAGGAGGCTGCGAAGATTTTCAGAAGGCTCTTTTCTTGACCCCGTTGACTGTTATGCCCTTTGGATGGAGCACCAGAACAGTAAAGAACGTCTGGCTCTATACAACAGCAATCTCACCGAAATACTCTGCGGGCGTGATGCAACGGAACCTGTCCGCCAGTTGATGCGCCAGTGTGACAGCCTGGATATCATTACACAGGCGCTCTATGCCGACATCTCGCTTTTTCTTCCGGCAAATGTGCTGTGTTACGGAGATCGGCTGAGCCATGCTCACGGTGTGGAAATGCGTGCACCTTTGTGCGAAGGTGCGCTGTTTACCCATCTTCTGCAGGCACCGTCGTCCTTAAAAGTGCAACATTTTGCCGATAAACAGCTGCTGCGCATGATCCTGCACCGTCAGCTTCCGGAAAGAAAAATATCCAGAAAAAAAAGAGGGCTCAACCCACCCATGAGTATCTGGCTGAACAGATGGCTTGAAAAGCCCGGTGCATGGGAGCACTTTTTGCAAGAAACAACTGCCGTTGACCTCTTCGAGCCCGGAAGGGTCCGGGAACTTTTAACAGAGCATCGTTCAGGTCTGAGAGATCACAGCTGGCGATTATGGCCGCTCTACTTATTCGCACGCTGGTTCAACACCCCTGATCCTGTTCTGCCAACGTATTAACTTGCTCAAAATACCCGATTTCAGGTATTCTTAACCAGTCTATCCCTCATTGTTCCGCTGATTTTCCAGCGTCATTCTTAATTCAGGGGACAAACCATGTCTACTACAAAAGAAGTTATTTTATCCGGTATCCGCCCCACAGGCCGCCTGCACTACGGAAACTATTTCGGAGCCATCGCCCACTTTCTGCGGCTCCAGGAGCGGGACGCCAATTGCTACTATTTCATTGCCGATTACCATGCATTGACAACCATTACGGATCGGCAGGAAATTTACCGATCCACACTCGACATGCTGCGTACCTATGTTGCCTGTGGCCTTGACCCCGAAAGATCCATTATCTACCGGCAAAGCGATCTGCCCAGCACGGCTGAACTGGCGCTGCTTCTGGGAATGGTCACCAACATAGGTCATCTCGAAAGAGGAACGACCTATAAGGATAAACTCGGTCGTCTGCAGGATGATCCCAGAAGCGAGGGCAATCCGCTTTCCTATGGTCTGCTGGGATACCCCGTCCTCATGGCTGCCGACATCCTTATCGTCCGCGCCGATCTGGTACCGGTAGGGGATGATCAACGCCAACATCTGGAAATGGCGTGCGATATCGCCACAAAATTCAATCACCGTTTCGGTGAAACACTGCACATCCCGAAGCCTCTGGGCAGAGATGCCCTGCGCCTCCCCGGACTGGACGGATCAGCTAAAATGGGCAAAAGCGAGAACAACACGCTGGATCTGCTGGACGACCCTGCAACAGTACTCCGCAAGATCAAGGCGGTACCAACCACGACAGATCCCCTTCCTCTGGAAACCGAGAGCAATGCACCGGAGATAGTGCTTCCAAAAATGCCGGCGGGAGTAGCCGTGCTCTATCGTCTGCTGTCGCTTCTTGCGCCGGAAGAAGTGTATCTGGACTTTCTGGAGCAATACAGGCAGGGCGGAAAATTTTACGGCAGCCTGAAAAAAGAAGTTGCCCGCTTCGTGTCGGAATTCAATGCGCCCATTATCGAAAAATATAACGACCCCGCCCATAACGACGCTTTCATTGAAGATTTCCTTCGTGAAAATGCCAAACGGGTAACTCCGGTAGCGCTGGAAACGGTGGAAGCATGCCGGGAAGCCATGGGGATCGGTCACAGCCTTTTCAGGGCATAAAAGGAGCCGCAGCATGGATGTCATTCGCATTGGATTTATCGGACTGGGCGGCATTTGCAGACAGCGCCATGTTCCCGGCTTAAAACGTATTGCGGGCATAGAATTCCGTGCAGTGTGCAACAGCAGCAGGGCTTCTTCAGAAAAAGCCGCTGCTGAGTTCGGCATTCCAAAGATTTATGAGCAATGGGAAGATCTGGTGCAGGCAGACGACATAGACCTTGTGCTAATTGGTGCCTGGCCGTATCTGCACCATGATGCTTCTATCGCCGCACTCAAGGCAGGGAAACATGTTTTCTGTCAGGCGCGCATGGCACGAAATGCACAGGAAGCGCAAAGGATGTATACCGCCGCACAGACTGCGAAAACGCTGACAGCCGGCCTGTGCCCTGTTCCTTTCGGACTGCGCTATGACCGGACAATGACACGTCTTCTGCAAGAAGGAACGCTCGGTTCAATTCGTCTGGTGAATGTGCACAGCCTCTCGCCTTTGTGGATAGATCCGGCGGCACCGGTCAACTGGCGAAAAAACCACCATCTGTCCGGTCTGAACATGCAGACGCTGGGCATGTACATAGAAGTAATTCACCGCTGGTTCGGCTTGACAACCCGTGCATCAGCAGAAACATTTCTCTATACGCCTGTACGGAAAAATACAGACGGAACTGACTTTAAGATTGAAATTCCTGATCAGATTCTGGCAAGGACTGTCGTCGGAACAGACTTGCCCGTTACTTATGAAATCAGCGGTGTTTCCGCCCTTGCCCGTGAGACAATTGATATTTACGGCGACCGCGCCGCTCTGCATTATGATGTAGCGTCGGACAGTCTGTACCTCTACACTCAAAATAAGCGCGTACCGGTTACGCCACTGCCGGAAGAAGAGTATGATCTTGACAACTGGCGTGTGGAAGAAGATTTTATTAACGCTATACGGCAGGGGCTCCCCTATCATCCGGACTTTAAAGATGGATTGAATTATATGCAGGTAATTCAAGCCATCTATGACTCCGCAAAAAACAGCAGCGCCGCCATCGCTATTCAAAACCTTTAAAAGACGGGGTAACGGGTATGGATAAAACCGCTATCATTAATTATCTGATCAAACATGGCATCGTGGCAGTAGTCCGTGCTGATTCCGGAGAAAACCTTGTCCCGATTATTGAGGCTGTCATGGAGGGAGGCGTACGCTGCATAGAAATTACAATGACAACTCCCGGTGCGCTTGAGTGTTTGGCATTAGCTTCTGAAAAGCTGTCAGGGGCCGATGTTTCTCTCGGTGTCGGAAGCGTACTGGATGGAGAAACTGCCCGGCTTGCTATTCTTGCCGGCGCCCAGTATATTGCCAGTCCCATTACCTCTGCTGAGGTAATCAATATGGCGCACCGCTACGGCAAGCCCTGCTTGCCCGGCGCTTACACGCCAACTGAAATTTATACTGCCTGGATTCTGGGCGGCGATATCATAAAAGTCTTCCCCGCGGGATGCGGCGGTCTGGAATATATTAAAGCCGTCCGGGCCCCACTCCCCCAGATACCCCTGATTCCCACAGGCGGTGTGGATCTGAGCAATCTCGCTGATTTCATCAAAGCAGGCGTTGCGCTGATCGGAGCGGGCGGCAATCTGGTAAGTAAAAAACTGATAGAGGCAAAAGATTATCAGGGGCTTACTGAGAATGCGCGCCGCTATTCGGAGGCATTGACACAGGCACGGGAACAGCTTCATGCCTGATATGCAATCTTCATTTTCCCATCTTCGGGCTGTTTTTTTTGATTTTGACGGCGTTATTCTTGATACGGAAACGATGCTTTACAAATCCTGGTGCCATATTGCCGGATTGTACGGCGTTTCCTTTCCTCTTAAAGAATGGGCAGCCAATGCCGGCGGATACCAGTACCATATTTTTGACCCTGTCACGCATATTGAAACGGAAGCAGGCATCACACTGAACCGAACAGAAGTGAACGACCGGCGACGCGCCTGGTTTTTGGAAAAAGTGGCAGCGCTGCCCGAAGCCCCCGGCATTCGTGAATCTTTGAAGTCGGCTGCATCCATGGGGCTCCCTCTGGCTGTGGTATCCAGTTCCGGACAGGAATGGGTGGAAGGCAATCTGGAGCGGCTCGGTCTGCTTTCCTTTTTTGAAACCATCTGCTGCGGCAGCGAAGTTGATGCCGTCAAACCTGCGCCGGATGTCTATCAGCTGGCGTTGCAGCGTCTGAATCTGACCCCTGGGCAGGTCTGTACATTGGAAGATTCACCACAGGGAATTGCTGCAGCCGTCGCCGCTGGGATATACTGCATAGCGGTTCCCAATCAGGTGACCCGCGCTGCCGCATTAAAAGGGTACCAACGACGGATCGACAGCCTGACAGAAAGACCCTTCACCGAATTACTACTGGACATTGAGAAAGATCTCAGCCGTGCGCTTTGAAAGCTTTGTTGCCGCCCGCTACCTGCGGGGAAAACGCAGAACACGATTTATCAGCCTGATCACCATCATTTCCATTGCCGGAGTCAGTGTGGGGGTCACAGCGCTGATCGTGGTCATGAGTGTAATGACAGGCTTCGATAATGCGTTGCGGGAAACAATTATCGGAAACCGTGCCCACCTCACTGTTGCCAATCCGATGGGGCGGCCCATGGAGAATGTGGAGGAAGTAATAGGAGATCTTATGGACCTGAGCCCCGAGATTCTCGGAGCGGGGCCGATTATTCAGGCTGAGGCTCTCCTGAAACGCAACAAATATACAACTGGCGCTTTTCTGCTGGGTATAGATCCCGAAAAAGAGCAGGGTGTCACAGACCTTGCACAGAACCTGACCAGAAACGGCGGGCGAACCTTCGGCGAAGGCGACATGCCCGGCGACAAGGAAATTGTGCTGGGGTTCCGGCTGGCACACCGTTTGGCGGCGCGGGTGGGAAGCGAAATTGCCGTCATTACGGACAAACCAACAGTGACCCCTTTCGGAATGAGACCGGGCAATCAGGTTTTCCTCAAGGTAAGCGGTATTTCGCAGGCAAAAATGTCGGATTTCGACAACCTGTATGCTTTTGTCAATATTGAAACGGCGCGTATGCTGACAGGACGCCCGGGGGTGGACGGCATACATCTTCGTCTGTCCGATGCCTTCATCGCAGAACCCGTAGCCCGGCTCATTGAAGAACGCCTTCCCTATCGCGCTGAAACCTGGTACCAGAGTCAGGAAGCATTTTTTGAAGCGCTGAAGCAGGAAAAAGTGGTCATGTTCATTATTCTGGTGTTTATTGTTCTGGTCGCCGCTTTTAACATCACCAGCACGCTCATCATGATTGTCATGGAAAAACGCCGCGACATCGGTATCCTCCGCACCCTGGGTTCCAGCAGCCGTTCCATCCTCACCATTTTTATCCTCGAGGGGCTCATGATCGGATTAAGCGGCACTCTGATCGGTCTTATTCTGGGCGTACTTCTTGCCTACAACATTAATGCCGTAGCCGAATTTATTGCCGGACTGCTGGGTATGGACCTCTTCAACAGCACGATCTACTATTTTGACGGGATCCCGGTGGCAATTGTCGCCTGGGATATCACCTGGATTACGCTGTCGGCAATTGTCCTCACCTTTATCTCCACCCTTTATCCCGCCTGGAGTGCTTCCCGGCTCAATCCTGTGGATGCGCTGCGCTATGAATAATCAAGTCCACCCTATCCTTGCCTGCCGCAACCTCCGGAAATGTTACCGGGATGGCAGTCGCGAACTGGTCATCCTCGATGATATTTCGCTGGAAATACCGGAAGGGGAAATTGTTGCCATCAGTGGCCCTTCCGGCGTGGGCAAAAGCACCCTGCTGCATATCATGGGCACTCTGGATCAGCCCACATCAGGTCAGGTTTACTTTAAAGGAGATACCCTGGCAGACATGAGTCAGGCAAAGATCAACAGGCTGCGCAATCAGCACATAGGATTTGTTTTTCAGTTCTACCATCTGCTTCCGGAATTCACCGCCCTTGAAAATGTAATGATGCCTGCGCTCAGTCAGGGAATGCATAGGCGAAAGTGCCAGGAGCCGGCAGCGCATCTCCTCGAACAGGTCGGGTTATCAGATCGTATGACCCATAAGCCGGGACAGCTGAGCGGCGGCGAACAGCAGCGTGTCGCCATTGCCCGTGCCCTTTTTAACAAACCCGAATTACTCCTATGTGACGAACCTACCGGAAATCTCGACGAGTCAACGGGAGAAGGAATTATCGAACTTCTCTGGACGCTGAATCAGTCCAGTCACGTTTCCTTTGTAGTGGTCACCCATGATGAAACTGTGGCACAGCGGGCAGGTCGCTGGATAGCCCTTCATGATGGAAAAGCTTTTACACGCAATGGATGATCCCAGCGGGAACGTTGGAATGAGGTGACGCCATGCCGGAAGATCGGCCTTCAAAAGATACTGCAGTCCCGGAAACCCCGAGAACATTTACTCTTCGCAAAACCATCATTTACTCCCTGCTTCCGACGTTTCTTTTTCTGGGTGGTCTGGAATCATGTGCACGGCTCTATGAATTATGGCACCCGCCTCTGACTCTGGATTGCGGCTGGGGATTCAATGAAGACAGTCGCATTTTTATTCCTGCGGGCATCCAGCGCAACAAAATGACCACCCGCCCGGAAAAAGTCATTTCTTTTGTCAAACAGAGTTTTTTAATGCCCAAGCCTGCCGGTACCTACCGGATGATCATTCTCGGCGGTTCCAATGTAAATTATATGCAGATGAACCTTAAAGTCATGTGCAAGAGGCTGGAACAGTACCCTGGAGAAACGCGGCATTTTGAGATTATTAATTGCGGCGGTCTCGCTTACGGCTCCGAGCGCCTTCGGATTATGACACAGGAATTGCTGCAGTATACGCCCGACCTGATTCTCATTTACGCGGGACATAACGAGTTTGAAGAGTTAATCCACAAAAATCTGACAAACCTGAATGCACTGCCCATCCAAAAGACCGCCTATTCTCTTGCCATGCTCAGAACCTTGCGCGACTTTGTTGCAACGGTACAGCTGACTTTTCTGGATCCCCAGAAACTCCGTGAAACACTTCCACCGGAAGTGGACTGGAGTACAGGCACTTACGAATTTTCTCAGGAAGAACTCAGTGCGCATATGGAAAGATACAGAGAGAATCTGGACGCTATTGTCAGCACCTTCCGCAACAGCAATATCCCTGTGCTGATAAGCACAGTTGCCACCAACTACCGGGAGCCGGGCCTCCATCCGGCTCAGAAAATCATCCAACAGGAAATAGCCGACCTGTATGCTCAGGGGCAATACGAAGCGGGGCTCACGCTGGCAAGAGAAACCCTCAGCAGATCTGCACGGCATCAGGCATCGGACGTTGAAAACGGCATCATTCGTGACATTGCTGAAAAGCATCATTTACCGCTCATTGAAGGTGAGAAGCTGATCATGGAGGCTGAGCCTCATGGTGTTCCCGGCGAGACCCTTTTCAGTGACAGATGCCACATCACGGATACAGGCAGAAATATTATCGTAGCGGCATTTGAAAAAGAAATTCACATGATTGCAGCGCACCCTGATTCTTCGAAGTAGTGCTGCTTCAACGTCTGAGAAAGCTCTTTCATGCTTCGATGGTTTAAAAAAACTCTTTTTATCTTTCTCTGTTTCGGATTGCTGGCAGTTGTCCTGTTCTTTTTCCTTGAAGTCGCAGCACGCCTTTATCAGTCTCATATTGAAAAACACAATCCCTTCATTATCGCCGCAAATAAGGGAGAAGAACTGCCCTATCGGGAAATGCGGACAGAAAACGACTTTCAGTCGCTCCTCTCTTCAAAAATGCAGGGAAGCGACCGGAAGAATGAAAATGAACCGAAACTCCACCCCGATACCCGCATCCTTCTGAATGACTGGCTTGACTCCAAAGGTTTTTCCCCTGAAAAGCGGATGAAGCTCCGGGAGGACTTTCGCTCCTGGTCCACACAGACACGGGACTATTACGCCTGCCTCACCCACGAAGCGGTCATCGTCTTTAATGCCGAGAACACCATCCGAAACTATTTTGGCTCCGATGCTTCTTATTTTGAAGGCTACCAGCGGTCAATTACGCTGGCATATCTGCACCAGACCGGAATTCTCGGACGGATTTATGAAGCCCTAAAGGAAGTGCGGCACACGAACAAGACAGTTACCTTGACTCTCCCCTGGTCCGAGCATATTCCCGGAAGCCCGGTTTTTACTGCTTACTGTCTGCCCGGCATCAGAACCGGCTCAGGCTGGGCATACGACTATCTGTTCGTATGCATGCATCCGGATGAAATTTCCAGACAGGACAGCACGGAAATTGATTCTGCTTCAGAATGGGAAAAGAAACACTTCCGTTACAAACCGGATTTTCAGCAGGACAGCGAAGGAACTTTTGACACGAACAGCCTCGGTTTTCGCGATCAGGAAAGAAAAATGCCCAAAGAAAGGGGCACTTTCCGTATTCTGTGCATCGGTGATGATTCGACTGTGGAAGGATCGCATAACAACCGGACATATCCGGCTCTTATGGAACAAAAACTCTCTGCCACCTTCCCCGGCAAAAACATTGAAGTGATCAACGCAGGCATTGCAGGCATCACCGCTTCCGATATGACACAGCGCTTCTTTGATTATGCATCGCTGGAACCGGATCTTGTATTGCTTCAACCGGGAGCGAGTGATCTTCTGCACCTTTACAATAGAAGATGGACAAACTTTCTGCCCTCCATCTCCGTCGCCGCCCGGCTGCTTTTTTCCGGCATTTTTGCACCGTCCGCTTCCTCTTTCAGTGACTCACTCAAGCGGTCTCAAGGGACCGCTCTTGAAATCCTGTGCTTTGCTTTCACGCATACAAATATACCCGTCATGCTGCTCGCTCTGCCATATCCCGATTCGGACAGAGTGACTCGGGACGAACGGCAGTTCCTTAAATGGCAAAGCAAATCCGCTCTCTTCTTTCCCGCATTCTCATTCTCCGACTACATAGGCTTTGTGAAAACAGAAAATCTTCTTTTACAGGAAAAAGCCGCGCGATATCATATCCCCTTTGTTCCCATGGAACAAGGACTGAAGGACGATCCTGCTTTTTTTGGCGACTGTTTTCACCTGACTCAAAAAGGTATTGAGAGAAAAGCGGACATGGCGTGTGCTATTCTTGAACCGATGATCGAGAAGGGATATTCTGCTGAATAAAAAGGCTATGCTTCCATGGAACCGCACCCGCTAAGCACTAAAAGACCTCCATTGGCTGAAGGCGTTGCAGTGCTGCTTCTTGTGCTTTTCAGTCTCTTTGTCGGCGTGGCTCACCTCCGATCCATGCGCATAGACGGGCATCCTTCTTTACAGTATATTGACAATCTGTACGGTCCTGCCGTCATGCTTGCCTATGGGCACGGCTTTGTTTCGCCTGATTTTCTCCTATACCCGAAGCTTCATGAATTTCTGAAAGGAGAACGCGAGTCATTCCCCCGTGAATTGCTTCCGGATCAGATTCAGGAGGCGCCTTCAAGCGTCGCATCCTACCACCAGTATTTACTTTACGTTGTCGGTTGTTTCTGGAAAATAACCGGTGTCTCCTGGAAAAATCTGGAAATCCTTATTGCCTTCTTTCTTGTCTGGTATACCCTTGTTTTGTACGGCTTTATGCGCCTTTTTCTGGGGCGTATCTGTTCTTTTTTATTGACTGTTTTTTTTATTCTTTCCCCGGCTGTCCTCTCTATCATTCATGACCTGCGTGATTTCAGCAAAGCTCCTTTTATAGTGACGCTGCTCCTTATTTTAATCTGGCTCTATCAAACCAGACTGCCCCTTCGCCGGCTTCTCCTGATGTCTCTGTCTGTGGGAATAATTCATGGTATTGGGCTGGGTTTCAGGCAGGATCTGATTGTTCTTGTTCCCTTTTTTCTTTTTGCCCTTCTGATTATTGCCATTAAACACTTCAAAAAAGTGCAATGGCGTGTTTTTTTTCCTCCGCTTATTTTTGCTTTCGGCTTTCTGCTCTTTGCCTGGCCTATGCTCGGGCGGATGGAAGGCGGGGCGCAGCCGCAGCATATACTGGTACAGGGATTTGCTGCTGATAGAATGGATCAGCTGGGAATTTCACAACCGCCTTACCAGTCCCTGTTATCCGGTTCCGACCATTACACTTTTGCAATGCTCTCCGACTATGCGCTTCGCAAATCAGGCATGCCCATTTATTCCGGTTTAAACTCCAAGGGTGCGGAAAAAAGCGGCCAAATGTGGCTCAGAGAAAGCGTTCTGCTTTTCCCCGCTGATTTGATTGCCCGCGGTTGGGCGGCTGTGCTTAGAAACCAGCGCTATGCCGACGGATGGACACCTTCGTTTTCAGAACAGTCGGCAATACACATATTTCTGTTCAATTGCCACCATCATTTATCCGATATATTTCACAAAACAGGGCCTGTTATTGCCTTGTGCTTTCTTCTGCTCCGTTTTTGCAGAGCTCCTTTTGATGCAACAGTTCTTTTTTTCAGTGCCGTGTATCTGCTGGGGTATACAGCACTGCAATGCCATTCCCGGCATACTTTTCATCTGGCCTTCCTGCCGCTTCTGCTGTCTGCGCTCCTGCTGAAAGAATTGGCTGGTTTAATTTTCAGACCCGAAGCCAGACAAGAAAAATATCCTCTGCCTGTTAAACAGTATCTTATAAGGTGCATTGCCGGCGTTGCTCTGCTGTCCTTGATAATTGCCGCCCCGCTGTCCGCTGCACGCCTGTATCAAACTAAAGTACTGCCTCCTCTTTTTCAGAGTCTGCTGGATGCCCCAAGAATTCCTGTTAAAACAAACCCGGAAAAGCGGTACGGCTGGACTTTTTACCGAATATCCCCCAGTGCTAAAACTGTCGAATGTACAAATCTTTCATCTTTATACAAATTATTATCGAATTGTTATGAATTCACTCAAAGGGCCTGGAAGGTGCATGGGCGTTACTTCGTTGCAGAATTCGATGGAAACGCAGAACTGGACATGGTTGTGCACAAATACAGTTCCTATCTTGAATTAAATGATTTTTCACAATGTATCCGGACGCCCGTCACCAAGGGATCCGGGAAAACACGCTATTATTTTTTCCCCGCTTACGAGCTTGCTTCACCGGACCACACAACATTTACGTCCTGGTGGGGCAGGTATATGGGTCCGGCATTTCCTGACGAACTGGCTGACTCTTTCCGCGGACTCTATGAAATACAACTTCCGCAATCTATCAGCAGATTAATAAGCTTTACCTCTTTTGACGGCAAAATCCCTGACCCGTTATATTACTCTCAATCAATTTTTCCCGACCCGCTGTATTATTTTCAATACGAACAGAACAGCCATGACTATATTAATACTACCTGGGCAGCACGCCGCATGAATCGGGAAACAGAAAAGAGAAAGGCAATGCAGGCACTGGCATTGACTGCGCGTACGGAAGAAACAAAACGCTTTATTCTGTACGAATTAATTCTGACCGGAAAACTTGACGCAACCCTTCAGGGTCTTTACGATTTGTATGAACCGAAAGAAGATTATTTTTCTCTTCTAAAAAAATATCTTCTGCTGGTAAGCCAGTCGTTTTTATCCGGGCAATATAAAGAAGATATCTACTGGGAAGAGGGCTGCAGCCTGTTTTCTAAAAATGAGATGGCAACGCCCTTCCCTGAAAACAATATACTTGAAAAACTTCTTTTCCTTTACACTCTTCTTCTGGAAAGCCGCCCCGACGACACTTTGGTTATAGACAATGTGAGCACACTGCTTTTTCACAAATCTTCTCCGGAGCGCGCTGTGGACTTCTGGCGGACATTGCTGCAAAGGACTCGGGATTCGGCGTATTTTTATTTCCAGTTAGGAAACGCCTACGATGCTGTGGGCAACTATGAAAAAGCACAGATACTGTTTCGTGGGACACACAGAAAATTTCCGAAGGATAACAAAGCCGCAATCGTTTATGCTGCCGGCACTCTGGATACATTGGATCTGGAAAAGCTACAACAAATACTGGACAATGTCTGTGAAAGCGAACCCTCGCTGCGCCTTTTCGCTGCTGAGCGGCTGGAGCGAACCGCAGTTTATTTGTCAGATAAAGGGCAGCATAACAAAGCAGCGGATTTGTTGATAGCCGCCATTCGCTATGCACCTGCTCCAGATCTGGTGCGACTTAAAGCATCGCAGCAACTGGTCGGCGCCGGAAAATATATTGAAGCAGAACAACAACTCGTGCCTCTGCTCACTACAGACTATGCTGAAGAAGCGGTCCGAGTCCTATCCGTTGCAACTACTTTATCAATGGATTTCCCTGAGCAGTTGAACTACTGGGCGCTTAAATATCGAAAACACCCTGATGTAACTGCAATAATAGATATCCTGAACGGGCTGTATGCACCTGCAGCGAGAAAGATGTTCCTTTCTCAGCGGTTTAATGAACTATGGGCGATTGATCTGACCGGTCTCCCTGATTCACAAGAGAGCAGGCTCTTCAGGTGGTATCAGGACAGCGCATCTTTTCTGTTCAAGATGAAAACGGAGGCTGAATTGTCAGCTGTTTTTTCATTACTTGCTCAAGAAAAAACTCTATTCCTGTCTGACCTGCAGGAATTGACATCCGCTCTGCCCGAAGAACAGCATGCGCTGACAGAGCAGGCGCAATTGCTGCGTGTATTTTTAGAAACGATTGAGTAAGCAGGGTCTATCCCTCAATCAAAAAGATTTCTGGTGACTAAACAACTGAGTACCGGTTTTTCGGCAAAACGCAACGAACTCCTGATTCTGCTGCTGCTGTTTTTATTGAGCTTCAGCATAGGGCTTTTTCATCTTCGTTCTTTGCGCAAAGACAATCAGCCGTCACTGCAGTATATACACAGTCTTTATGGTCCGGCCGTCATGATTGCCTATGATTACGGCTTTACCCAACCCGATCTTCAATTGTTGCCGGAGCTTTACAATTTCCTGAAGGGAAATCGGGAATCTTTTTCTCCGGAATTACTTCCGGAAACAATCACCGAGCGCCCATCCTCTGTTGCTGCATACCACCGTTATTTATTATATTTGGTTGGTTATTTCTGGAAGATAACCGGCGTTTCCTGGAAACGATTTGAAATTCTCATCGCCCTGTTTCTTGCCTGGTACGCCCTTGTCCTCTACGCTTTTATGCGTCTTTTTTTTGGGAAAAAACTTTCCGCTTCCCTCTCTCTTCTATTCATCCTGTCTCCTGCCGTTCTGCTAATCCTTCCTGATTTACGCGACTTCAGCAAAGCACCTTTTATTCTCACAATTCTCTTTAATTTATTTTATCTCCTAAAAACCAGGCTATCCTGGCGCAAACTTGTCTTTATATCTTTTATGACGGGTGCCATGAATGGAATAGCCATCGGTTTTCGTCAGGATCCGCTGGTTTTCATGCCTTTGGGTGTTTTTATAACCGGTCTCATCGCTTTTCGGGATCACCGCCGCCCACGCTGGAAGGCGGTATCAGCCCCCGCTGTTTATCTGATTGGTTTCTTACTGTTGGGATCACCCATGCTCGGGCGTATGGAAGGCGGTGCGCAGCCGCAGCATGTTCTGATTCAAGGCTTTGCAGAAAATCGTATGGACCTTCTGGGAATGAAAGAAGCTCCGTATAAAACTCTGCTGTCCGGTTCGGATTTATATGTCTTCTCAACAGTTCAGGATTATGCACACCGCAAGCCCGGTCTTCCCCATAATTTTGCCTTTAATTCTTCCGAGGCACAACAAAGCGGGCATCAGTGGCTCCTTGACAGCCTGTTTCTTTTTCCCGCTGATATAGCAGCCCGTGGATGGGCTGCTGTCTGCCGAATTTTACGTTATGCTGATGCTTTTCCTCCTTCCTTCTGGGAGCCCCTCGCATTTCATCGGGCGGCGTATGGGTTGCACCGCTTTTTAGGGCACTTCTTCCATGCAGCCGGTCTTCCGCTGGCACTAATCGCTTTACTGATCCTTGCCATCCGCTCCCCGGGATATGCACTAGTAGCCTTGGGCTGTACTGCCTATATTATGGGCTACACTTCATTGCAAACAGCGTGCAGGCACAGCTTCCATCTTTCGTTTTTCCCTTTGTTAATCGCCGCTTTCCTCGTGGAACAGACCAGAGGCTATCTGACAAAGGTCTGGTCCTCTAAAACATTTGTCTGTACGATCCAACGCAAAAAGCTCCTTGCTGCTATTTTTGTTCTTTTTGCCAGTTTCTTCATTACACTAAGCCCTCTATTTCCACTCCGAATCTATCAGGCACAAAAAATTGCGCCTATCCTTAACGCCTGCCTGCAAGCTCCACTAACGCCTATTTTTGTTTCTGAAGATGAACGCTGCGGCTGGACTGTTTTTTCACCGACACGAAAACACAACTTATCCTCTAAAACCGATCTCCAGGGGCTGTATACGCTTCTTGCAGCGTGTTTTAATCCCGAGCTGAGACTGTGGAACGTTCGATCTCGTTATCTCATGGCAGAATTTGATGGCGAAATGGATTCTCCCTACCTTTTGCATATCTATGAGAGTCTTATAGACAGTTGTAATTTTTCTCAGCTTATGAGAGTTCCGCATTCCCGTAAAAAGGGAACGGTCATAAAATACTTTTTCCCGGCATATGAGTTGTTCATGATTGATGTATTCGAACAGACCCCTTTGGCACGCAATAAATTCACAGGTCTTGCTTTACCAGCTGCAGCTGCCTCCTGTTTTCGCGGATTATACGAAGTAAGCGTGCCTGAAGAGGTTACACATTTGATACAGTTCGTTGCTGTCGATGATGAATTGCCGCGCCCTCTGTACCGACGTCTGAGCTGGTATCCTGATCTTCTTTATTATTATCAGGAAGAACAAAGCAAACCGAACAGTACGCTGCTGGCTGAAGCTGCGCTGCGTTTTAATCAGTTAGATAAAGCCCGCCTCTTTTTCTCGTCAGCACTGCTGGTAGCCACAGAACCGGCTATTCAGTTTTCAGCATTGGATAAGCTGATTGCTCTGGGAGACCTTGAAGACGCATTAGAAGGTGCGCTGCGCATGCACGTGTCCCTAGAAAAAGACAAGCGCATCCTGATTGAAAAGCTAGAGTGGATTGCCAGCCTCGGTCTTTATCAGGATAAGATCGATGTCAGCGTACCGGCTTTCGATGCACTCATACAGCTGGATCCGGAACAGGATGCTGAGTTCCGCGCAATGAAAGCGGATGCCTTTGAACGGATTGCTGCGTGGGAACAGGCGTCTGCCGTCTGGCTCGACTATCTTAAGTACCACCCTCAAGATTTGGATTGTATACAAAAGACAGAAATCCTGCTGTCCTCACATTGCTCCCAGGAGCAGTCCGAGGCGTTCTGGGAAACACTTACCCGCGAACATCCCGGCCATGCACTTTTTTTCCTTCATCTTGGCAAAGCCTATGATCGAGCAGAAAAAGAGGAGGCGGCGATACGCTGTTTCTCTCACGCTCATCAGCTGGATCCTGCCAATCTGGAAATCAGCATCTATGCCGCCGCCGCCAATGCCGATGAATCTGCTACGGGCCAGTCTGCCATTGATATGCGGCACATGACACTTTCAGACGCCCATTATAAAAAGCTGGCAATAGGCCGCCTGGAGCGTTCCGCTTTCTACCGTTCACAAAAAAAAGAATTCGGAAAAGCCGCGAGCTTGCTCGAACTGGCGGCTACTCTCGCAGACGATCCCGAATCCTGCATGCTTAAGGCAAGTCATCTGTGGATTGGTGCCGGTGATTATGAGCGCGCTAAAGATGGATTTACCCGTCTTCTTTCAGGTTCGCTCATGCAGGAAGCATTGTCAGGGCTTGTACTGATCGCACAGCATCAGAATGATTTAAAAGAAAAGTTCCTTTTCTGGTCACAGCTTTCAGATCAATTTCCTGACAATTCATTTTTTAAAGATCATTGCGAAAGCATCCGAATTTCAGCAGCCCGGGCATTTCTGCTCTCAGGCGATTTTATAGCCGCCTCGGATTTATATAACAGCAGCGGTGCGGATCATCTTTCTGTGGCTGATTCGTTTTTAAAAGCAGTGACGTGTTTTATCCGGATCGACCAAGACGAGAGTGCGGCACTGCACAGTTTCAGTGAAAAATTAAATCCGGCAGAAAGCCTCAGCGTATTTGCTGATATCCTCCGCCTCATTACAGTGCTGAATAATGCCGGTCTCAGTGAAAAAGCCTTTATCCTTGCCGACTTTTTTATTTCTTTGCTGAGCGGTGCGGATCAGGATTATCTCTGGCTCCGTGATCTTAAAACACTCGATCCTGCAGCCGTTCAGGAAACCTCCACGCTGTTCCAGGAACGGGGCGGCATGTTGCTGGAAAGCGGAAAATCAGACGAAGGACTTTCTTTTTTGCAAACTGCCGCTTCTTTGCAACAGGACAACTCTTTCCTTTGGCTTACGCTCAGTCGGGCGTGTTTCACGCTCGGGCAGAAAGAAAAAGCGATCTATTTCTGCGAAAAAGCGTTGATGGCAGACCCGCTATCCCCTGCCGCCTCAGAAGCAGCGAAAATGTTGTACTGGTCTTTAAAAATACGGGACGACCGGCATTGGGCGCAATGGAGCGCTGAAAACCCAAACAACGCCCCCGCCTTTTATTACCATATTCTCAATCAGGGGCTTGCCTCGAGCGCCGGCGATGCGCTGCATTTACTGAACACCAATACCACGAAAAGCGCCGCACATAGAGATTCTGAACTCGTTTCCGGTATACTGGAGCTGATAGAAGGCAACCCGGACGCCGGGTTTGCTCTGATAACGAAGAATACCGTTAACAGCGCCTTCCTTCCTGATGTGGTGGCGTTTCTGGATGAAACTGCCACATCCTTTGCTGCAGCGGAAAAATTTGACCGGGCGGAAGTGCTGCTGCATGCGGCAACTCAGCTTGAAAAGGAAAACAAGTACTATTTTTTTCGTCTTGCAGAACTTCTGGTTCAGCAGGAGAAATACGAGGAAGCCCTTCCCTATTTGACGGGCATTCTTGAAGAAGCCCCGGATTCTTCCAAGAGCGCTGTTTTGCTGGATCAGGTTTTTGCGGCACAAAATAATCAGGAAAAGCAACGCGAGTTCTGGAAAGGGCTGTGCACGAAATACCCGGATGCGCAGGTCCCTTTGGAGCACCTCCGTAAAGCGGAGGCTGCTCCACAACCCCTAAAATAGTAAAGTCAGGAAGTGCAACTTTCATCTCAAGGAGGCAGCAATGCAGGCAAAAAAAATATCTGAACGCATCACCTGGATGGGGGCTGTAGATTGGAATCGGCGTCTTTTCGATTCTCTTATCCCCCTTCCTGAAGGTACCAGCTACAATGCTTATCTGCTCAGAGGTTCTGAGCGGTGTGCTCTGATCGATACTGTTGACCCAGCGAAATCGGATCTGCTGATGGCGCAGCTGGCAAACGTGGAAAAAATCGACTTTATAGTCTCCCAGCATTCTGAACAGGATCACGCCGGAACAATTCCCCTTGTCATGGAGAAATATCCGCAGGCAAAAGTGCTGTGTTCAGATAAGGCGCGGGACATGCTGATCGATCATCTTCATCTGGATCCCGAACGCATTCAAGCAGTTGCCGACGGAGACATCATCTCGCTGGGTGATCGAAGCTTGCGTTTTGTCTATACGCCCTGGGTGCATTGGCCGGAAACGATGTGCACGTTCTGCGAGGAAGAAGGCATCCTTTTTTCCTGCGACCTTTTCGGATCACACATTGCCACCTCCGCCCTTTATGCGGAAGAAAACCCGCAGGTCGAACTGGCGGCGAAGCGGTATTATGCTGAAATCATGATGCCGTTCCGGAGCTTTATCAAGAAGCATCTGGACAAGATACAAACGCTGAATTTTTCTATGATTGCTCCCAGCCACGGACCTGTTTACAATAAACCGGACTTCATCCTGAATGCCTACAAAAACTGGATTTCAAACGACGTTGCCAATAAAGTAGTCATCCCCTATATTTCCATGCATGGCAGCACTGAAGCGATGGTGACCCATCTGGTGAGTGCGCTTGATGCCCGGGGTATTGAAGTCCATCCCTTTGATCTTTCCGTTACGGACATAGGCGAACTGGCGATGGCGCTCGTGGATGCAGCCACAATTGTGATTGGGACACCCACTGTTCTCTTCGGACCGCATCCGCTTGTCTTTTCCGCGACCCACCTCGCAAATGCGCTCAGGCCAAAATTGCGTTTTGCCGCTATTATCGGCTCCTACGGCTGGGGCACTAAAGCAGCCGAGCAACTGACAGAGCTGATTCCGCATCTTAAGGTGGACGTACTTGGAGTTGTCATGTGTAAAGGTTTTCCGCGGGAAGAGGACATCAAGAATCTGGATACCCTCGCTCAGAATATTCTTGAACAACACAGGGGACTGGAAAAAGCAGTCGCTGAATAGAAAGATTTTTTTGAATGATAGACGCCTACTTTTTTGACTTGGATGGCACTCTGGTCGACACGGAGATTTTGTGGGTGGAAGCCACAGAAATGCTTGCCAAAGACATGGGACATCCGCTGAGTCATGAAACCGCTTTGAGGCTGGTTTACGGCATTTCCTGGCCCGGCGTTTATGAAGGACTCTTAAAAGAAATTCCCGGTATTGACTGGACCCTTGATCAGATGGGTGACATTCTTGCCCCTTATTTCCTTCAATTACGGGACAGCAGAGACGTGCGCATTCTCAGTTCCATTAAGCTTCTTAAAACGCTGGCGAAGGAGCATCCTGTCGCCATTGTTTCCGGTTCTTACTGCACAGATGTAAAGGCGGCGATTGATCTGATGGATATCATGCCCTACCTGCGATTTTATCTGGGTCATGAAGATTACCATCCCGGAAAGCCTGATCCCGCCTGCTACCTTGCCGCCGCAGCTAAAATGGGGGTATCCCCGAAAAACTGCGTCGTATTTGAAGACTCAACCGCAGGCCTTACTGCCGGCATTGACGCAGGAATGTATGCGGTTGCACTGTCCCGCCCGGGAAGGCCTGCGCAGGATTATTCCAGAGCACATCTCATTCTGGAAGATCTGGCGGATTATCATCCTTCCCGCCTGATTTGTGCTCACTGACCGCCCGTAATTTCGCTCAACGCCGATCGACTGCCTCGATCGGCTTTTATTTTAAATCCGGTATAATACTCCAACATCCTGTTTATCCTTTTCTGCAAGTGAAAGAAGAGTCATGCGCCCCATTCTGTTTGCACTATTTTTCAGTTCCTGTTTTCTTCTTTATTCTTTCCCCTCAGGCGGAACCGCTGTCAATGAAGAAGTGCATATACAGGGAAAATATCTGGACTGGTCTTTCCTCCCTGAAGACGGAGGAATTCTCAGCGGATTAAACAGAATCGGGAGTGTCTATAATCTCTCCGATACGGAAGGGCTTTTACAGGAAGGCTTCGGTGTCGGGAGTTATTATCATCCCAATCGTCGCTTGAATGAACGTCTGGAAATTCTGGACAGCAAAGCATCGCCGCTTATTTCCTCCTCCTATGAATGTGACGGTCCTAATATTAAAGGGCTCGCCGTAACAAAACTCATAGAACCAATCATTAATGAATCCTCTATCCGAGTTACCTGGACCATCAAAAATAATGGCAGTGAAAGCCAATGGATTTCTCCGTGGGTGCGAAATGCCATTCACTATCAGGAAGACTCCCGTGTAGATTTGCCGACAGTGGAAGGCATGGAATCGCCTCGTTCAGAACTGTTTTTGCCGGCTGCGAGGAACTGGGCTTCCCTGACAGACACGGCAAAGCAGGAAACAGTCTACGGAATTTTCCATGCTGATCATGTTCATGCTTTCGGCGCTGTCAGCAATGATGAAGGTCATCTGAATACTATTCACACGGCCTATGTACCCCGCTTTTTAAAACCGGGAGATGCCTGGACGACTATCTACCGGCTTAATGTTGCCCGGGGCCTTTCCCATGTTGACTTTGCAACAGATGAATTTGCGCTCCAGCTTGATTACAGCCAGAATCAATTGACCGCCCTTCTGGCACCAGCTAAGTCTATGGATGCTCTGTACCTGGATGCCCGAATTGTGGCACCCAACAAGCGAGTCTGGAAACTTCCGCGAAAAAAATTCAACGCCTCCCCTGAAAATCTGAGCCGCTTCACTTATGAGTGGGAAGCGCCTGCCGACGGAACATATGAGTTTCTGGCACAGATCAGCACAGAAAGCGGCATCCTGCCTCTGGGTGAAGACACCGGCTCTCCTCATGGTGGCATTGATGCTGTTTTCAGTGTCGGTAATGCGGGAAAAGAAAAACTCGCCCCCTGGACAGATGCGCCTTTTCTTCTGGACAGACAAGGGCGCATTATCACCCGGGATCTTGCCGTGGAAGGGGACGTCCGGATTTTCTTCGCATCATCTCTGGAAAAGATATTTCAGGAAGACAGCGTCCGTTCTTCGGGCAAAGTAAATCCAGTTCACAGGATCTGTCTGGCGCAAAATGAATCAGAATCCTTCCAACTTTGTGTCGCTCCGGCAGAAGATCCTCTGGAGGGGGTCACCGTTCACATATCTGATTTAATTCATTCCGACGGGAAAATGCGTATTAACGCATCGGATATTGACATATGCAACGTCCGTTATCACCGAATTCAGATTCCCAGCCATTATGAAGGCCCCACCGGCTGGTTTCCTGATGCATTGCCGCCGCACCGGGCTTTTGAGGCGCATCCGGGCGAAGTCACTCCTGTCTGGATTACGCTAAAAGCCCATAAAGACACAAAGCCCGGTTTATACAAAGGCATGATAGAAATCAAAGCAGGCAACGGAGGGCCCTGGAAAGTTCAGATTGAAGCGGAAGTTTTTGATTTTGCACTGCCCGACACACCGACTTTAAAAACAGACTTCGGCTTTTCTCTTGAATCCTTGGCATCGCTGCCCGGAGGGGGCAAGCCGCAACGTCAGCTCCTGCAGGCGTGGCTCGATAATGCGCTGAACCATAAGATCACTTTGCGGGAATTATGCCAGTTCCCGCGTGAATCCGGTGATTACACCGCAGCACTGTCAACGTATACACCGCATATGGAAAATTGCATCAGGAAGAGTGCGTCAACCTTTTTTGTTCCGGCAACTCTGCTTGATGCACCGGCACAGCTCGAAGCGGTAAACGCCTATGTCCGCAGCCATAATCTTACGGGAAAAGCATTCACTCAGCTCGCTTATGAACCTGAAACTCCTGCCTGGGGGCGTGTATTGGAAAGAATGCAGCAATGGAAGAATCTGGCACCGGACATTGCGGTAACTGTCAGCACAACCGGTCTGAAAGCCTTCATTCCTGAAGCGCTGGACATCTGGACACTTCATGCGCAGGTAATGGATACCACACAGAACGCTGATATTCTTGCAAGAACTTCAGAAGGCGGAGAGGTCTGGTGGTATGTCAATCATATGCCTCCCCGTCCTTATGGTAATTTCTTTATTGATTTTTCGCCCATGGAACATCGTATCCTATTTTGGCAATCCTGGGCGCTTGGCATAAAGGGAATGTATTACTGGAGTGTCAACCACTGGCAAAACCCGCAGGACCCTTTCAATTATCCTTCTGATGTTACGCCGGTCAATGGCAACGGGATGCTGTTGTACCCCGGTGACCAGGGTCCCATAAACTCGATCCGCTGGGAAGTCATTCGCGACGGTATTGAAGATTATGACTATCTCGCTCTGCTCACCGAATACAGGCGTCGCCTCTCTTCACTCCGCAATGCGGACGCTCTTATGAAACAGGCGGCCGAAGCCTATAATCTTTCCGAGATCATTCCAAGCCTGGTTTCTTATACGCAGGATCCTGTACGGCTTCAGACAAAACGAGAAGCGCTTGCCCGCTCTATTTCTGCCATGAAAAAGGCATTGGAAGACGCTCGCTGATACTTTCATGCGACCACGGAGACGGTAACCATGCACATTCGCTTCGAAAAACAAACGGCTTTGCTGCTGTTGGTAATTTTTTCGGTCTTTTTATGCCTTGGCGGCGGAGCCTATTATTATTTTTTTATCGCACCGCGTTACGGCATCTATCACGAAGACCTTCTGGCACCGGACACGGCACTGCGCGTAGTTTTTAAACCTGTCCTGGTTCAGAAATACATCAGTTCGCTTGCCCCGGCAGGGTCATCGCTTATTCCCGGAATTCCCAAAGTAAGTTCCATGCAACAGATGCATTTCCGCACGGAATGGATCCATAAAATGCCTTTTGAGTTTTCTTTTCTGCTGGATCAACGTGCATCGGATCAGCTGGGCGTTCTATTTTTTGTTAAAGAGCATCCGGCATCAGAGTCCTTTTCCGAACTGGTGGATGACGGTGGCTTCTTTCGTGCCACCCGCCCCATCGTCTGGGACCAGAACCGCATGTCCCGCTATGCCGTAAGAACGCTTACAGCAACGGGAAGCGTTCTGATTCCCCGCACGTATCAGGAAGAAACAGCAAAGCACCACCCCGTGTACTCCCCTCTTACCCCTCCTGAGGTTAAGGGACATCATTTCCTCGAAGCTGCATTAAATAATAAAAACGGCACACTAATAGAACTGCTCGGCGCTTTTTCCGCACCGTTGCGCCCCATTCTTTCGACAGATACAGAAAAAACGCTGATTTCCCTTTCGCCGAACATTGAAGGCGCTTTTTTAAAGGCATTTTTATCCGAGGCGGATTTACTGCTCATCGAAGTAACAGTCGAGTGCAGTGACAGTTCTTCAGCAGAAGAAGTTTCCAAGGCCGTTCTTGCAGCCGCTTATGATACAGCTGCTTTTGCAAAAAGGGAAGGGTTTGCGCTTTACTGGGACAGCGACATTGAGGACAACCACGTTCTGCTGACAGGCGAGTTTTCCGATTTTGAGCCTAAAATCAGGCGCGCCATGGGCGGATAATCCGTCTTCCCTTCAGACGATACCCCACCGACGTGCCCGGAAAAGGACATATAAAAAACGGCGCATCTTTATCCCGATACGCCGTCGCAAAAAACCGGAGAAGCAACGCAGCGATTAAAGCGCTTTAATCCAGACATTGCGGAATTGAACATAATGATTTCGGTGGGACTGCAGTTTCACAGACCCCGCTTCACGAGGCGGCGGCTGCAGACGATCTTTCTCCTTCCACCCGGTAATCCAGCCCAGCTCCTGATAATTATGAATCAGAATGCCGTTGTGGTATACGGTTATGCGCGGGTTGGCGAGAAGAGTGCCGTCATCGGAAAAACGTGCTGCTGTATAGCGAATGTCATAACTCTGCCACTCTCCGGGCGGAAGGCAGGCATTTACATGGGGTGCACTGAGTTTATAGAGCGCGCCACATTCATCATAGGTGCCTTCAAGACCGAAACTGTCCAGCACCTGTACTTCATAGGTATCCTGCAGAAAGACGCCGCTGTTTCCCCGGCTCTGCCCTTTTTCAGTGGGCTGCAGCGGTGTACGAAATTCCACATGCAGCTGCGCATCCAGATATTTGTTTTTGCTGACGAGATCTTCTGTGCCGGGCATAACCATCATGGCATCGCCGACGATCTGCCAGCCTTCGGAGCCGGTAAAGGCATCAAAGCCAGCACCATCAAAAAGCACGTCCGCCCCTTCCGGCGGCGGAGTCCCAAGTCCGGGATTTTCGTAAATGAAAGGCTTCATGGAAAAAGTGGAGGAACCGCTGGAACGACCGCCTGTAAGTACACCGTTTTCAATTTTTACCCGGTAATTAGCATCGGAAAATTCCAGCACACCATTTTTTACTCTGGACTCCATAACAGCAAGTACCGGGCAGCGCATAAATAATCTGGAAGCCAGGCGAAGCGTATATTTATTACGCCCGGTAGCTGTGACTTGTGCACTTATATCCGGATCAACATCTTCATCGTCGCTCCAGCGTCCGGTCCAGTTGCCTGCATAAGGGTCTCTTTCCTGCGGATAAAAATCATCCGCACCTTTCGTTTCACGGGCACAGAGAACCGGGCAAACAAGCAGCATCAGCACCAAACCGCCCGCTATTAACGTCAGAACCGCTTTATTCCGATAAAAAGCAGACACTTTCATATAAACTCCTTTATAGGATCCTGTTTTTACTATATCTTTTCATGAATGAAAATCATGAAGAAAATAAAGGCAAGGCTCAGGCCCGCCATGAAAAGATCACCGATAATGCCTCCGTGCCTGCATCCGCATCCAGGGCATTCATCGTCCGGATCGACATCCTCACCTTCTGTTACAGGATCTTCGCCTTCAGTATCGGGCTCGCCTTCCACCACTTCTCCCTCATTTTCTCCTTCGCCCGGGGCGACAGCTTTTCGAACCTGCGCTGTACGCACTGCCATGGCACGATTGCCTGAAGAATCACGGACGAAAAATTCAACGTGGTACACGCCAACGGCTGACGTATCAACGTCCGATTCAAAAAGCACATCTTTCCGCAGGTCGCCATCGCAATCATCCAGAGCGGACAACACGCCCGGATCCACATATACACTGCCTTCATCCACGATTACTTCTGCAGCGCCGCGCAGCACAATGACCGGTTTTTTCGTGTCAACTACGATCACTTTGCGGGCAACATCCAGCGTGTTGCCCAGTTCATTGGTGGCACTGTAGATAATGACATATTCGCCGGGCACAGACAGTGCTTCTTTCGGCAGTTTAGTCGCCGTAACGGGATACTCAACAGTTCCAATCTCATTGGTTGCCGTTGCGCCCGGGTCAGTAAACTGGTCACCGCACTCAACGGTCACAATAGCAGCGCCTATCAGTTTTACAATGGGCTTTTCAGGATTAAATGTAACTGTAACAGTTCGTTCGGTCTTGCTTTCGTTGCCATAAATATCTTGTACCGTATAGATAAGGATATAGGTCCCTTCCTCATTTTCATTAACAGTACCCCTCACACGTACTGCGCTGCTAAGGTCACCTATACAGGCATCAACAGCAGTATATCCTGGTTCCACAAAGGGCGTGCCTACATGAAGATCCATCGCCTCAGCGCCTTCCAAGGTAAGGACAGGCCCCTTAGAATCGATAACATGGACTGTGCGCACTTTCGTCCAATCGTACAATTGATAGCGGATGGTGTATTTTCCGGGCACCTGTGTATTGACACTTCCCTGGAGATAGTGCACAACAACTTCATCACGTAAATCATCGACACAGCTGTCGCTGGCTGTGAAGCCGGGCTCTTGGTATGGATCGCCGCATTCCACAACCATCGTGGCACTGCCCAGAAGTTTAAACTCCGGCGTTCCACAGCCGACACGGATCAATCGTGTTTTAACGGCTTCATTACCCAAAGAATCGGAAGCGCGGTAGGTGACAAAGTATCTTCCTATAACGGAAGTATCGACAGCATCCACTCCCTCAACGGATACAGAGACTGCACCTTCACAGGCATCAAAGGCGTCAGCGCCACTCTCCGTATAATTATCGCCTACAAGGAGGCTCACCGTTTCCTTGCCATTGAGGGTAATCACAGGCGCTTTTGTATCGACTACTGTAATTGTACGGGTCACTTGTGCCTGTAATCCCATATAATTGGTTACTTTGTAAGTCCGGCGCACCGTTCCCGTACTGGCAAAGCTTCCGTCATCCGTATACTCCACCGTATCATTAATTTCATCTTCTTCACACTCGTCCCATGCCTGAACACCCGGGTCAGCAAAAATCTCTCCGCATTCCGCCTCCATCACGGCATCGCCATTCAATTCGATTACAGGGCCGGGCGAAACACAGCCGACACGGACAGTACGAACAGCTTCCGCCACATTGCCGGCACTGTCCTGCACACTGTACCTGACGGAATAGTCCCCTGCTTCCGATGGGTTAAGTTCGCTGTCATCCACCAGAATGCTGCCGGTAAGATCACCATCGCAGCTGTCGGAAGCCGTTGCCCCGGGATCGGTAAAAGTACCGTTCAACGGAATATTTATAATTTCACGACCCAGTAATTGGAGAGCAGGTTTAAGGGTATCGACAACTGTGATCTTTCTTGTTACTTCCGTTTTATTGCCCTGTGAGTTTGTTACTGAATAAAGGCGTGTATACTCACCGGGGCTCTTCGTATTAACATTCCCCGCAGCAATAATTTGTGAAGTCAGATCGCCATCACACTCGTCATCGGCGGCAGCACCCGGATCTATGAAGGAAGTGCCGCATTCTACTGTCATCTCAGCATCACCGAGGAGCGCAATTCGCGCACCTGCAAGAGAGGCATAACAAAACTGCCGAACCACGGACGAACTACCCAGACTGTATCTCAGTTCATATTTCGCAGCCTTCTGATTAAATCCCTTTTCATTAAATTCTGAACCTATATATGCCAGATAGGTCGTATGAGCTGCGTTCAGCGAAGGCAAAATAAAAAGGCTTACCTTGACTTTTTTTTCGGCATCATCCAAAGGCGGGTGAATCGACAAACCCGCCTCGAAGTACACATCACCCACCGTATACCGTTGATTCGGTGCACCGTTCAAGGCTAAAGTATACCCTTCCAGGGGCTCGGACTGCGCCTGGGTGTACCCTACAATCCCGAGCAGTCCAATACAGAAAAGAGCGGTTAACACAACTAAAAGAATGGGTGTTCTCATGGCATGTATCCTTGTTTCAAAGGCGGTATACAATTCTATTACAGAACCTGATTCTGCTCTTGGAAGCAGACTGGAATGATTTCCTTCGCCCACTAATACTATACAATTGCTATTGCAATACGCAACCTGTTTTCCAGAAAAACCGCTCTCTTATCCAATCCGCCAGTCCATCACAGCATTTCCGGGCTGGCACCCGCATCCGGATTTTACAGCGATTCCATTAATCGGGCGCAATTCAGCACCTTTTCTACGAGATCCGCCGGAGTATAGAAATAATGATTTGTCGCTTCAAACCCTATGCGTGAATCGTAGCGCTGCAGTTCATACAGAGAACGGGCGCACTCCAGTTCCTGCCTCAGCAGTTCCTTCATTTCTTCACGAATCTTCTGCTGTTTCTCCTTATTGGCTTCCTTCGCCAGTTCATTCCGCTGAAGGATAAATCGCCCCTGCTGCGCAATACTCTGATAATGGAGAGCAGCTGCCTGCGCAAGATGCATTTCCTGCTGAACCGCTGTGGCATGAACATTTCCCTTTTCCAACGCACTTTCCATCAGCAGTGCACTCTCTCTAAAACCGGACGCCACTTTTTCCAGTTGATCAAGAAAAGTACCAGCCGGATAAACCACACGCCAGGCATCCAGATCATCATAAGGAAGCCCGACCATGGTCGCTTTATAGCCGGTGGGCTCGCGCCACAGAAGATTGGCAGGCCCTACCTGCAACGGTGCATTGTAAACGACCCCTCCATGATAAGGAAATTCTTTAAAGGCATCGCTCAGCTTTTTCCAGGCGTGAACCATGGTTCCGGCAGCGTCGCTTCCGAAGCGTTTTTCGGCGACACTGTGAAGTGCCTCATCGGCTGTGCGGAACCGTCCGTCCGCGAGCGGTTCACCAAGAGCATACACCACCTCCAGATTCGGTGACGGATATCCGCCCAGAGTCCATCCGAGCATCAGTCCGGAAACTCCGCTTTCCCTCAGATGCGTAATATGCTCCGCCACATTTGCCACAGCCGGAATATATGGAAGTGCTCCCAGTTCCCAGGTGGTGTTTGCCTGGATTTTCGCCACGGCACCCAGCCCGGCATTCTTCGCCGCCTCCCATTGCCGAAGGGCGCGTGGTCCCGGTCCCACCACTGAAAGAGAATATTCGCCCACTTTGGTGGACACACCGCCGACCGATACAGGAGCATCCCATTCACTGACGCTCATAAGGGATGCTCTGCGGGGCAGCAAAGCAACACACTCCTGCGCCCAGGGCTCCGCCCATCCCCAGTCCCACGCCAGAAGACGGGCATTGCTGCCTGCCCGATCCAGCCCCGATGCAATAAAAGTGTTCACGTCTGCGATTGTTTTTGCCGCACCCCGTTCAGCACATCGTGAACACATGTCCCCCCGATGATGAGACCAGCAGTTTGTCAGATTTTCCGATGCGGTAATCGTCAATATTCCGGCAAGCGCAGGGGCTGCCGACGCAATGGATGCCGTGGCATCGGTTATGTAGGACGCCACTTCCGGCCGGGCAGTACAGAGCGTGGCATATCCGTTTTCCTCTACCCCTTTCAAATCAGGGTATTTTTCAAAAAATGCCAGAGGCATGGCGCGCGGCTCGTTAAAGTAAAGATAAATACCGATGCCGAAACGGGCAGCCCGTTCCGTCATGGCACGCAGTGATTCAAGGCGCTGTTCCCATCCTTCGCTGAGCTCGGGAGCCCAGGGGAAGGGGCTTAATTTGTATAAGACTGCATGGAGCCATACGCCGTTGACGCCACTTGCGACCAGGCGCTGTAAATAGCCATCCGGAAAAGGGTCCTGTTCGAGAAAAGGATCGCCATAGAGTGCAAAGTAGGAATAGCAGAAGCGGGGATTGAACCGGTTAATCGCTTCAACCGGCTCACTATGCGTCACAGGCTCGCATAGATCCTTTATAAAAGAAAAAGGCGGTGTCTTCCAGGAGCCTGCCTCTTCTCCGAAATATTGATGTACCAGATCCTTAATTTCTTCGACCCGCAATTTGACAGAAGCATCGGGAGCATGATATTGAAGTGGAGCACAGACAGGCTTAAATCCGCCCAATTTAATCAGCAGAAAATCATCTTCACGCAGCGTGTATGCCAGCTTTTCCGCGTCCCACTCCAGCAGGGTCAGCAGCTGATCGAAAGGGAGCAGGTGCCAATTGGCCCGAATAATGGTAATATAACTGCGCGCCGATTGTTCTTTTGAAATGTCCGGAGGGTGCGGCAATCCCATGGAGCGCCCGGTCTCCAGAATCTGTGACGCATCGGTGCCGACTGCCGCTGCCATGCGCTCCAAAGGAACCAGGTTCCAGTTGCGCCAGACAAAGGCATGGAGCCGGTCCGGAAAATGAGTAAACGCCAGTGCTTCCGGCCCAGTCTCAGCAGGAAGCACGGCAGCCGTGTAGACCGCAAGTGCAAGAAAGAGAGCATGCATCCGACCGCCCTTTCCAGGCAAAGTAGTTTTGATTGGTGCAATTATAGCAGAATGCGCCGTTTCTGTAAATAGTATTCCGTCCGAGAAATTGCCGATTCGGTAGAAAACAAAGACGATTGATCGTGTCGAAACCGCTTCGACCAGAAAGCCAAACGATGAAAAAACTGTATATCCACGCCATCGTTCTTCTTGCTGCGGGAAGCTATCTCGCTCTTTTCAGTGCCTACGCCCAGCCCTCTGCTTTTTACCCGGAGCAGATCACACCCGCCGAAGTAACAAAGCCTGCGCCATCTGACCAGGCTTCATCGTCCTCTGGAACGGCAGAACCTGCAGAAGATCCTGTGGAGGCTTTTATCCGAAACCGGTCATTGCAACAGAGAATCGCTCAGCTGATGATTGTCACTCTCGAAGGAGAAAGCCGGCTTTTACTGGGCGACGTTACCTATCTCAAGTCATTCAGCCCCGGCGGGATCCTGCTTGCCCGGTCTCTGAATCCGAGCACTGCTCTAAGTTATGTTCAATCTGTCCGTAGTTTTGAAGCCGTCTCAGGCGCCCCTTTTCTCATCGGGGCGGATCTTTTTGCGCTCACCCAGCCCACACGCTCTCTTCCGTCCCAGTTCATTCAGTTGCCGACACCTTTGTCAGTGCTTGCCACATCCAGCCCCGACATTTTTCAGGATTATAGTGCTTTACTGGCGCTTTACACAGAAAGTCTCGGCTTTAATTTTTATCCCGGGCCTGCGCTGGATCTCTCCCCTCCTTTTAAAACAGCAGCGGACACCGTGCTCACTCTGGGCAGTGATCCCGTAAAAGCTGCAGGCATTGCCTCATGTTTTCAAAACGCTTTTGCAGGCACCAGAACAGCCTGGATGCCTATGGGTTTTCCGGGAGGAGGTGCCAATAGAGAAGGACGGAGTGCGGCTGTACTGACCACGCCTCTGTCCGCTCTTCTGGAACAGGACGGACTGCCTTACCGCCAGGTGATCGAACAGGGTGCGGGTATCATTCATGTGGGGAATGTGCTGGTTCCCACACTGGACACTTCGTCTCCTCCTGCGAGCCTTTCCAAAGAGGTAATGACTGATCTGCTCCGCCATCAGTTGAACTTTCAGGGCGTTATTGCCGCCGGGCCTCTGGATGAAGCATTGATTCAGGCGGAAACCGACCCTGCTGTTTCAGCCGTGATGGCATTGCTTGCCGGAGCGGATATGCTGCTGTGGCAAAGTAATTTAGTGCAGCCGGAAAAGGCAATCAAGCGTATTGCCGCCGCCGTCACCGACGGGACATTGTCGGAAGAACATATTAATGATTCTGTGCGTCGGGTTCTCCGGCTAAAAATGAATCTGGCTCAGGCAACGCCTGCTCAGCTCACCAGTAAAAACAAACGGGTCGACCTGAAAAAGCTCGGTGAATGGAGCGTGAAAGTGGAGCGCCATGCGGCAACTCTGATTAAAAATCAGGGCAACGCACTTCCTCTGGTTAAAGATGGAGGCGCACCAGTCGGAATTACAGGTGTTGTCGGTGTGGAAGAGCTGTATCAGCTCCTCGAAAAAGAAGTGAAGCGCCTTGTCAGGCAAAGCATCACGAGTGCGCGCCATGTCGGAGACATCGAACGTTTTGAAATTGACAGGCTGACACGCAACATGAAAGCACTGGGCACCATTGTGGTGATACTGACGGATCGGGTTCGCTTTGAAAGCCAGATCGAGCTGCTCCGCGCCCTCAAGCAGAACGGCGCAAAACTTGTGGTTCTCTTTCTGGGTGACCCGCGCAATGCCTGCCGATTGCAGGAGGCGGACAGCATCCTTCTTTCCTATTGCAATTCCAATGCAACGCTGCAGGCAATGCAGGCACTGGCGCCGGTACTGATGGGTAAAAGCCCGCTTCGTTTCCGAGATTTTCCGGACGAAATCAGAGTCAAAGCAGGCGAAGAACGGAGCTTTGATTCCAAAGAAATACTCTGTTCGCCGGTGGGCAGGCTTCCCATTGCACTCTCCGACCAGTATCCGGCAGGCTTTTCCCTGTCTATGGATCCAGGTCCCGCCATTAAAAAAGTGGAATGGTTTTTCGACGGAAAACGCATCAAAAAGGACAAGGTAGCGTTTACGTTTTCAACACCGGGAAAGCACACAGTATCAGTCACTGTAACCGATATGTTTAAAACGGAGCAAAGCCGGGAAATACCATTTTACGCGGAATAGAAGATTCATTATAAAACGGCATTGATCACCGCCTGAATGTCGGTAGCAGAAAGCCCCCGCCCATCCACATCCGCATCAAAGGACGTTGCTTTTCCAAGTGCGGCATTTACTACCGCCTGTACGTCTTCAGCATCCTTCGTGCCGTCCTGATTCACATCTCCGTCCGATAGAAAAATGTCTTTTCTCGTCGTGCCGCTGGACTCTACAGCAATGGCATCTGCATGGTACGTTATGTATCCGGGTGCCTGATACGTGAGGTTATAGGTGCCGGGCAACAGCAAGCGGTGATAGTTTCCTACGGCGCGGCTTGTAAAAACGGGCTGTGCCCGGTCATGTGTCATTACTTTTGCCCAGAGAGGCAGCTTCGTCGTGCGGTCTTTTACCAGCCCCCGTATCCCCATATGCACGGCACTGAGATAGGCATACATGGCATCGCGGTTTTCATCCCAGAACCGGGGCAGCTGCGATGCAGGCGGGCGTTTGTCTGCCGATATTTCCAGAGTGAGCTCCGGGCAGCCCAGGAAACGATAATGCCAGTCCATCATGCCTCCGGTTATGCTGTACCAGGCGGAGCCGTTAATAATCCCCTGCGGAAAAATCGGGCTCTGATACATGGGCGGATTGTTTCGCGAATATTCCAGAGCAAGATAGCGGAAAACATCATCATCGGGACTGATAGCCGGGGAGCCGCTTGAAATCCCGGGCGTGTTATCGTAAGGATAGTTCGCCAGAAGTGCACCGCCATGAAAGTTGGCGCATAAATTGGCGGGGTATCGAACGTGCCACCGCATGATGCAGCCATTTTCCACAGGGACTTTTTCATCGCCCAGAGGCTCACCATCGAAAAGAGTTGTGCTGTAATGCTGCCCGTAAGCGGGAAAGTTTCTGTTGAGATCCTTACCGGCGCTGTATCGCGAAACCGCAGCATGCCCATCCGGGTTCATGATAGGCACCACCCAGATTACAGTTTTGCAGATAAGGTCACTTATAAAAGGATTTTTGCCGAAATTCTCAAGCAAATCCTGAATGAAATAAAGGCACATTTCAACGCCGACAATTTCGTCTCCATGAATGGCAGCTATGTATTTCACTACAGGTTTATCTGCTTCCTGCTCCGGTGTCAGCGTGATTTTTATCGCCCAGATTTCCCGGTACTGCGGTGTCTGCCCCAATGTCCCCGTCTGCACTATATTGGGATACTGATTGGCGTAAGAGCTGAACAGCGGGCCTATCTGGTCATAACTCGTATACCCCGATGCCTTTTCGGCCGATGACCCGTCGGGTATCGTTTCAAGAAGATGCAGCGGGTAAGACAACTTTTTAAGCTGCTCCAGCTCTTCTTCATTTACATAGAAAGTGACCTTCCGGTCAACACGGTTATCAATAGTCAATCCGCAGTTAAGCAGATCAGCAAGGGCGACTTCGTCCGGAGCCGTCACCTCCACGATGTAGAAGGGCGAGGCGGAAGCGCATACGGACAGGGCAAGAACACAGACAAACATGAAAAGCGGACCCCTGCCGTAAGATGTCCGGGGCGTTACATTCATCCTTTGGTTTTTTCTCCGGCGGCACCGTCCCAAACACCTCCGGAAGAGAAGTTATACCGGTATATTTCCCGTCCTTCTTCTGAAGTCTCCTTGTCCGCTGTGAGCGTTGCGGCTTCGGCCTGGGTCGGTCTGCGTTCACTTTCATAGATACGGTAGCGATATTGAACGGTTCCGGTAAACCCCCTGTTTCTGCTGCCGGCATCAGTGGCAACTTTAGCATCCAGCGCCTGATAGGCATAATACACCTTCACCTGCTTGTAATAATTGCCGCGCCGGCCATCGCCTTCGAATTTAATTTCACCGTGGCGCCCGGCATGGTTCATCCGTTTCATCTCGGTGGTGCCCACAAGATCCAGCTGTTCAAAGGCCATGTCTGTTCGTGACACATGACCTTCAGGATGTTCTTTCAGACCGAAATCAGCCAGCACTTTGTCTGCCACGCTTCCCCCGCCGGTTTGGCAGCCTGATAAAAAAAGACACAAGACCAGGCCGCTGACACACGCTGTTGCCTTTAATCTGGAAAGCATCGTATTTCCTGAAAAGATTTCCATAGCACAACTCCTGTTCTGCATTGAAACATATGCAGATTCTATAGTTTCAGTATACCATGATTGGCAGCATCAATACAGCCCGAACATCACGCTCTGCCATAAAGCGCACATCTGTGATACAATACATTTTGAAGGCGAAGTCATCTATTTTATATTTCTTTCATCCGGCTTTTATTGCTTTTTATGATAGAAAGCGTGCACATTCAAGATTATGCCCTTATCCGGACTTTAACAATTGAGTTCGGAAAAGGCTTTAACGTGCTCACGGGCGAAACTGGCGCAGGAAAATCCATTGTTATTGGCGCTCTGAGTCTGGCATTGGGCGCACGGGCATCTTCGGAGGTTGTGAGGCGCAACGCCCCCAAGGCGGTCATTGAGGTGGTGTTCCGCATCGACAGCCCTTCTCCCGCTTTACAGGAACTTCTGGACGAAGGTGAGATTCAGCTGGAGGAAGATGCATTAATTCTGTCGCGGATTGTTTCGTCGGACGGGCGGAGCCGGGCTTTAATTAACGGCAGACCCGTCACCATCACATTATTAAGCAGCATCGGTGATGAGCTGGTCGACCTCCACGGGCAGCATGAACATCAGAGCCTATTCAGAACAGACTGCCAACTGCAGCTCCTGGACGCCTTTGCCGCAACCACGTCGCAGGCATCAGCGCTAGCCTCTCTCGTATCCGCACGAAATCGGATCCGGCGAGATCTCGACAATCTGCTTGCAAGCAGCAGAGATCAGGTGCGCCACGCCGATTTCATGCGCTTTGAAATCCAGGAAATCGATGACGCCTCCCTTGTTCCCGGCGAAGAAGAGGAACTCAAGGAGCGGTTAAAGCTAATTACCCATGCCGAGGCAATCAGATCGCTGTCTGCGGAAGCGTACAGCCGCCTCTATGACGCTGATGGCTCTTCTGCAGTAGATGCATTGGATGGCACACTCAATGCTGTTGATAAACTCTGCGACATTCTTCCGGACTTTAAATTGATTTTGAATGAACTGACGGAGGTCCGTGCACGTATTGAGAATGTTGCCGATGAAATGCGTAAACACAGCAGAGAACAGGAATATGACCCTGAAGAAATCAATCTGATTAATGAACGACTGAACCTTATCAGGGCGCTCAAAAGAAAATACGGCGCCGATATTTCCGCCATTCTCGCCTATAGGGAAAAAACTGCCGCGGCTCTCTCTGATTTTGACCATCAGGACGAGCGGATTGATGCGCTGCGGCAGGAAGAAGTAAAACTCTCCGCCCAGGCGGAAAAAGAAGCGGCCGCCCTTTCCCTCGCCAGAAAGAAAGCGGCTCAACGCATGGACAGAGAAATCACGAATGCGCTGCATAGACTCGACATGCCCCATGCTCATTTTGAAACCGCCTTCGAAACGATTCCTCTGGCAGCACGGGGGCTCGATCGTATCTCCTTTCTGCTGGCGGCAAACGCCGGAGAAGAAGCCAAATCTCTGAAACAGGTGGCGTCAGGCGGTGAAGTGTCCCGGATTATGCTCGCCATCAAGGCCGTTTTTGCACACTACGATCTGATTCCAACCTTAATTTTCGACGAAATTGACGCAGGCATCGGCGGTGCTACGGCACGCCGTGTATCCGACAGAATCCGGGAGCTTGCAGCCTCAAAACAAGTGCTGTGCATCACGCATCTGGCGCAAATTGCCGCCCCGGCGGATATGCACTATAAAGTGACGAAAGAGGAAGAAAATGGTGAGCAAACGACCACGCAAGTATTTAAAATGAATAAAGAGGAACGGGAAAAGGAAATCGCCCGGCTTCTTGACGGCTCTGTCTCTTCTGCCAGTTTGCGCCATGCAAAGGCCTTATTGAAAGAGTTTCAGTAAAGAGGTATCATACAAGTTGGTCTAATCACTGAGGAGAAAAAGATGCATAAAGATCATTCAAAGTCCAGACAAAGAAACGGGGCGCCACGGGTTCCGATCTGCAGAACCTGCGGGCTGACAAAGATCGGTGTGATGGGCTCTGCAGGAGGAAATATGGACGAAGAGATCCTGGAGCGATGCCGCACCCTCGGGCATGCCATTGCAGAAGAAGGATGCGCCATTCTTACGGGCGGCTGTCCCGGACTTCCCCATGCGGCAGTGATAGGCTGCAAAGAAAAAGGGGGGCTTACCATCGGTGTCTCGCCTGCGTTGAGCATTGAAGAGCATGTGGAATGGTATGAAAGCCCGCTGGACAATATAGATGTGATGATTTATACCGGTGCAGGGCTTATGGGCAGAGAAATTATCGGAGTGCGCAGCTGTGACATCGTTGTTATCGTAGGCGGCCGTTCCGGCACCTTAGGCGAGTTTTCCATCGCTTATGACGAAGGCCGGATGATCGCTGTTCTGACAGGTACGGGCGGTGTTGCCGATCACATACAAACTATTCTTCCGGTCATTGAAAAGCCAACAGGGAGCAGAATCTTTTTTGATGATGATCCCCGGCGCCTGATACAGCGTAGCGTCGCTTCCTTCCGCGCCGATCCTCCGATAATTGCACCCCGTGAAGCAGCAGGCTGATCAGGAATCCTTTTCTTCCTTTTTCGCCTCCAGCAGCATCCACTCGTCAAATAAATCGCGGACTTGCTGCTCGGCGTTGCTGAGCAGTGTCAATGTGCTTTGTGTTTCAGTGAAGGGGCGTTCAAAAAAGCCCGGGGCATTCACTTCCTTTTGCAACCGCTCAAGGGCGCCCTCTGCCTCAGCAATAAGGGACTCCATCATGTCCAGCCGTTTTTTTTCCTGATAGCTGAGTCCTTTTTTTCTGGATATAGGTGCAGACTTTTCACTGCTTTCTTCTTTTCGGGCGTTTCGGCGTTCTTCACGAACGCTCGTTTCCTGCCTGTCCCGATAAAGCAGGTAATCATCATAATTTCCGGCAATCTGGACGATTTGTCCTTTCTCCTCAAAAACAAGCATATGCGTGCAGAGTCTGTTGAGCAGATATCGGTCGTGGCTGACAATAAGTGCGCAACCGTCAAAGGCCTCTATGGTCTCCTCAAGGACTCGCAGCGTATAAAGATCCAGGTCATTAGTCGGCTCATCAAGAATCAGGAAGTTGCCGCCTTTCAGCAGCTTTTTGGCCAGATCAATGCGTCGTTTCTCACCGCCGGACAACCGTCCGACCGGCATATCGGCGCAGCTTTTATCAAAAAGAAAAGACTCCAGATAGGACGGAATGTGTATACGCTGGCGTCCCACATCCACATGCCGCTGGCCGTCGGAAATAAACTGCAGCACAGTGAGCTCCGGGTCCATATCTGCCAATGTCTGATCCACATAAAGAAATTGGGTGGCTGCCCCTTTGAGCAATTCTCCGGACAAAGGCTCTTCCTGTCCCATCAGCACGCGCAGGAGGGTTGATTTTCCGCAGCCATTAGGACCTACAATTCCGACACGCATTCCTTTCTGCATGAAAAGGGAAAAACGCTCAAATAACAGCCTTTCACCATAGGCATGGGTGATCAGACGGGCTTCAAGAATATCTTTTCCCAGACGTTCCGGCTCGGGAATCGCAAAAGCAAAACGCTTATCTGCCGGAGGCGGCCCCTGTGCGGCGGCATCAAAGAGCCTTCCTATCCGCGCTTTCTGTTTGGTGCCTCGTGCCTGAGGCATACGTTTATACCAGGCAAGTTCCCTGCGAATCAGCGCCTGTCTGTTTGCCTCCGTGCGCTGTTGCACCTCATCTACAGCCGCTTTATATTCGAGGAAATGGGCATAATTCCCGGGAAAACTCATAACAGAGCCGTGGCTCAACTCTACAATTCTGTTGGAAACCCGGTCAAGAAAATAACGGTCGTGCGTAACCAGCACACAGGCTCCGGAATATTTTTCCAGATAACCTTCAATCCAGGAAACGCTGTCAGCATCGATATGGTTGGTCGGCTCGTCGAGAAGCAGCACATCAGGCTGTTCGAGAAGCGTGCGCGCCAGATCCACCCGCCGCAGTTCGCCGCCGGACAGGCTGCCAAGAGTCCGCTTTAAATCGGGCAAATGCAGCTGTTCCGCCATCAGCTTTATTTCGACGACCGGATCCCATCTGCCTGCAACATCGAGCCGATGATGAATTTCCTGGCATTCCGCTTCCCATAGCAGGTATTCACGGCTGCCCTTCTCTGCAGATGCCATCTGCTCATTCAGCTGATGCCACCGCTGCAGAAGGCTGCGCCACTTGGCAACAGCACGGTTCAGCGCATCCTGCACCGTTTCTTCGCTTTCAAAATGCTGCTGCTGTTCAAGAAAAGAAACGTGTATGCCCTGAGCCCGTGTGGTGAATCCTGATTCCGGCATTACCGTACCGGCAAGAATCCTGAGCAGGGTAGATTTTCCGGATCCGTTGCGACCGATCAGGCCGATACGATCTTCTTCATGAATCGTCAGCGAAACATTTTCCAGTATCTGCTGTGCACCAAAAGACTTGCTGACTTTTTGTGCACTGAGCAACGCTTTTCCGGGGTGAGACATCAAATTTCATGTACCTTGGAGCCGATGCGTAATGTGCACCGCATATCCTTTTGCATGCATGTCTGCGCTGTATCCGCAAATGAGCCAACTGCGCACGCGGCAGAAAGCGCTCTTATACTTCCGCAGCCGCAACACATTCACGCATCTTCTGCAATCCATCCCGGGCAACTTGCTCAGCAGGCTGCTCCCAGTATTTTCGATTGAAGATTTCCAGAGAAAGCGCCTTGCCATATCCCGTGGCTTTCAGATCCTGCAGCACTTGCGTCAAGGGCAGGATACCGTCCCCGGGATACAGGCGATGTTCATCGCCCTGCTCTTCCCGGGGCACATCGCCCGGAACATCATTCCAGTGGAAATTGGCAAAGAGGCTGCCCTGCACTTTGCTGAGTCCTTCAAAGCCGGAACCGCCCCGAAACAGATGAAACGTGTCCATGATCAGGCAGGCATCCCGGTCATTGGCGTCCAGGGCAACAGCACACGCCTGACCAAAGCGGTGAACCCCTTTCATAAAACCGACAAATTCAAAAGCTACTTTTATTCCATATTCCTCACGGCCGATTTTCAATAATTCTTTGTATTGCTTCGCGCCGTAAGCAAGATCAAAATCCGGGCGATCAGGTGCAGGAATCGCTGCCACATGAATAGAACCTACAGCTGCGCACTGCCGCATACGTTCCCGGGTGATCTTCAGAGATTCCTTAAACGCGTCCTCTGTCGCCGGCATCGCATCCCAGAGACCAATGATGTTGGGAATGTAAAGCCCCATCTCGCGGATTTGTGCGCCCAACTCTTTCAGATCACCGCCGCCCTCTTCGTAGGCATTCAACTCATTAATCCAGGGCTCTATCCCGTCCCAGCCCGCCTCGGCAGTGACACGAATTTTCTCTTCCAGCGAGGCAGGACGTATGGTGCTGGTGTTCAACACAAGCGGCCAGGGACTCACACCCTCCTGATACCGTTTTTCCGCACGGGCTTCCACCGGAGAGGGTGATGTCAGAACGCCTGCTCCCAGCACAGCACCGCCTGTTACCGCTGCAGCCCGAAAAAAATCACGCCGGTTTAAATCATGTTTGGAACCCATGGTTTTTCCTTTCTCAAAAGACAAAAGGCGATCATGCCTTACAGGTGTAGGTGGGAAAAATAATATTGTTGGAAATTTCTGCGATAGGGACAGAATGCCCTAACTGCTGCAACATTGACAGCAAGAGTGTAGCATGCGTTGTCGGGGTGCTTTCAAGGCACTTTTTCTCATGCCAGGTGGCACACCAGTCGTGAATACTCCGTATCCGCACTTCCTCCATTGATAAACAGTGCATTGCTGCAGCACAGGATGCAACATCCAGCCGCATACGTTTTTTCTCTCCCCGAAAAGTCATGCGAAGCGGCACAGTATCGGCAGTAGTTGTAATAAACTCGGCCTGCAGCCCGGAAGCAAAGGACAAAGAGCTCATTAACGTGCTGTAGGCATCGCTTTGTCCCCCTGTGCAGCCGGAATAAACAGAAAAATGGTGGCTCACTTCATCGTTGGAACAAAGCGAAAGAATCATAAAAAGGCTGCGAACATGCTTTTCAAGAAGAAGCGCCGGTGCACAACAACCCTGTGAACAGTGAATTCGCTGCAAAGGTCCGTGGTCTTCCTGAGCGATAAAGCGGCGCAGCCCCTCAGTGGCCGGACTTACTGCCGTTAAAACCGCCGCTGCCTTCTTCAGTGAACACTCCGCCAGAATCCTTAGCACATGGAGGACTGAAGATTCTGTGGAAAAATCAAGCAAAACAGGCACATCTTCCATCTTCAAAGCGCGAATAAGTTCCAGTACTTCCGAAGGGGGCACAGCGAGAATAAAAGGGTGCCGCCCTGCCCATCTATCCGGAGCGGCGACATCCAGCGACGGAATGCCGTATCCGCGCGAGAGCCGCTCCCCTCGTCCGGTGTCTTTGTCATATAACGCAGCAACAGGATATCGGCACTGAAGCAGTACGTTGAGACAGCATTCGCCCCGGCTGCCTGCTCCGATCACAATACAGCCATTGCCTGCGGCGGCTTGGGGCAGCAAATTTCCGCATACCGCTACTATACCCAGCGCAGCCGAGAATCTGCCGGTGCCCACAATAAATTCTCTTCTTGAAATGTCCGGGGGTGTTATCATACTGTATCCACAAGAACGGGTTATTGGTATAAGCGGGGTACATCACAACCGCATGAAGACAGGGTAAGCATGGGCTCTGCTTACAATGACTACTTTAACCGCTTGCAGGTGAGGGATACAAATAGCCGCCCTCCTGGAGCAGAAAATCAGAAATGATTACATCTCACCAGATTGACAACGACAGACTACACATCAGCCAGGAATTCGCTAAGGATCGGTCAATAAAATATGGCAGTTTCCATCATTAAAAAAAAATATCGCCCTGCAGCAGGTGTACTGCTCAGTGCGCTTCTGCTCTCTTTGGCGTTTCCGCGGTACCATCGTTACCGGCTTGCCTTGTTTGCACTCGTTCCGCTTCTGATACACACCAAAACAGGAACAGCAAAATCGACTCTGCGACGCTTCTTTCTCTGCGGCTGGCTTTTTCATACCATCCTGCTTCAGTGGCTTTGGGCAAACATTTTCTGGGCAGGCGGCTGGGCGGTACTTGCGCAGCAGGGGCTATGCCTTATCCTTGCTCTCTTCTGGCTTCTTCCGGCGGGAGCCTGGGTGTATTTTCGTGACGCAGGGGGCAGATACACAACAGCAATAGGCTTTGCCTGCTTTTGGGTTGGGATGGAACTGCTGCAGGCACGTCTTTTTACCGGATTCGGTTGGTCGGCGCTGGGTTATACACAAGGTGCAAATCGCTATGTGGCACAGTTTGCCTCCATTGGCAGCGTTTCTCTTCTTTCCTTTTTTCTGGTGCTGATCAACACACTGATTGCCAAGATCTACACCGAAAGACAGCATTTTGTGTTACGCATCCTCTCTGTTATTCTGCTTCTCGGCGGACTGACCGCAGGCGGCTATTTCCTGTTTCAGGAGGCAGATTATGAGTCGCTCCCGCTGAATGCCGGAATTATTCAGCCTAATTTTTCACAGGAAATGAAGTGGGATTCTGATTATTACGGCGAAATGCTGCGTAAAACCGGCAACCTCACCCAGTCTCTGGTAAACCACAAAAAAGCGGACATCGTAATATGGCCGGAAGCGCTGCTTACAGTCGACTATAAAATCCCGCTGTTTCACGAAGCACTCTCGGACATTGCCCGAACCGCCGGAACCTATATTTTCACAGGAACTGTCCGGGACGATCCCTCGTCGGGGGATAGCTACAACTCAAGTGTGCTCTTCGATCCGAACGGTAAAGAAGCGGGCTGCTACGATAAAATTCGTCTCGCCGCTTTCGGTGAATATATTCCCCTGGAAAATTATATTCCTTTCGTCAGCAGAATTGCCTTCGGCGGCATCACCGCCGGCAAGGAACAGCAGGTATTTTCTCTGCATGGAAGGAAGCTTGCGCCACTCATTTGCTTTGAAGTGCTCTTCGGACCGATGGCGGAAACATTGCGGCAGAAAGGCGCCGATGCGCTTATCGTAGTGACCAATCTGGCGTGGTTCGGCAATTCCAATGCTATCCTCCAGGAACTGGAAATTGCGCGAATGCGGGCAATTGAAACAGGCCTGCCTCTGCTGCACAGCGCCAACACAGGTGTGTCCGGGGTTTTTGATCCCTACGGACGTTTTCATACCGTACATCACACAGTTGATTCCCGCGGTGCTTTGCTGGACTGGACTGAGAAAACACAACCCGAGCATGTGGTAATGAAACGCTTTGTTGATGCTTTTCCGGTGGCAGCACCTGCCCGGCGGCTTTTGCCGGGCGGTCCTGTATTTCTTCCCTGGCTCCTTTTCGGATTGGGCTTCCTGCTGATAGCGTGGCGGCAGTTCAGGCAAAGCAGTCTTTTTTCCCTGCTCGAAGGGGAAACTTCTGAAGCACAGGATGTGCGGGAATCTCCTGCTGACAGCGGCAGCGTATCAGCCGGAACACAGACCGGAGCAAAGGCAAAAGCAAAAGCACCGCCAAAAAAGAAAGCTGCCGCCCGAAAACCGGCGTCCAAACCAAAAGCTAAAGAAGAATAAGGCCTGCTGTCTTCAGAGATCTTTTCGCCATGTATCAAAAAGAGATTCCTGCCTGCCTGGGTTCTGTCAGCACCAAAGAGCCGTTGCCCATTTACCGGCAAATTGTTTTTCTAGTTGCTTTGTGTCTACTGTCCGGAACCTTGCAGCCGGGAGACCAACTGCCTTCGACCCGTGAGCTCGCCCGGCATTTAAAGGTGAATATGAATACTGCCGCGCGCGCCTATCGCCTGCTGAAAGAAAAAAACATGATTACAGTACAACGGGGCGTCGGTGTGTTTTTAAGCGATCAGGCGATTGAAAAAGGGAAAGCAGAAGCATTCGCACAAATTCACACAGCATTCCGAAAATCTTTGGCCGATGCCCTGAAAGCAGGCCTTTCGGAAAACGAAATCTTTGACCTGATCCGCAGTCTTCTTGCGGAACCAAACCGGAAATAAGATGGACTCTTTTATCCGCCCCGACAGCAGCACACCTGAATCTTTCTCATGGGTAAATGGAAAAGACGCATGGCAGATTATGCCTTCCTGCTGGCAGGAAGGACTGCCGCCTGCACACACATTCAAAGGGGACAACCTTTTGATTGTCAGCACAGCGATTTCTCATTTCAGAGATATTGAAAAATCTCCTGCTTTTCAGAAACTTCCGATGCGTCAGCGCCGGCATCTCACAAACTATTCGGATGAAAAAAGCAAAAGACATAAGAGCATGGCCTATCTCATGCGCGCCTTCCTCCAGCAGCATTTCGGCGATACCCGGATGGAAATGACAACCAGCCATTGCGGCATCTGGGTCGTCGTGGCGCTCGGACAGGAAGTATCGGGAGTGGATGTGGAGAAATTAAGCAGCCCCGCACAATACCCTTCGGTTGCGGCGAAATTATTTCCGCCCCGCTGGCAGGCACAGCTGGTACAGTTTGAAAATGATGCTGAAAGAGAGTCCCTGTTTTTTACCGCCTGCTGGACAGCGCTGGAAGCACGCTTTAAACTGGAGATGGCACCCGCCCTGCTGCCTTATCTCAAGGCGGAGCTGCAAAAAAGTGCACCGGAAAAAGACACAACGGTTCTGAATCATTTTTGGGTTGATGAAGGCTATATCGGGTGCCTTGCCCGATGTAAAGGGGGGAGCATCCCGCTGCTGCACAGGCTCAAGGCCGATGTCATTCTGTATCCGGATCAGGAACTACCCCGGTAATGTATCTGCCTCTGAAAAAACTCCAGAAGCCCCGCCGGTGTGTCTACAATGTGAGCCGCTTTACCGCTGCGTAATCGGGCTGTATCATGCCAGCCCCAGCCTGCACCGACCGCCACAGCCCCCGCTCTTCGTGCCTCAAGCATATCCCCCCGGGTATCACCGATATAATAGGGTTTATGCGCCGGAAAAAGTCTTCGTGCGCGCCGGATTCTTTTGACTTTACTGGGTTCGATGTCGCTTCCAATCGCATCATAGATCAGGGCAAGCCCATGGTCGGCAACAAATTTCTGCACTACAGCAGTTGCATTGGAAGTAATGATAATCGTCGGGAACCGGGCACTTAGTGTCGCCAGAATCGCAGGCATCTCGGGAAAGGGACTGATCCGGGCATTTGCCTTTTCCATTTGCGGCATAAAATCAACGGCCAGTTTTTTTAGTTGGGTCAGTGAAAACCCGGCACGAAGCGCCTGAACCAGCAGGTTTCTGTCAAAGAGTTTCAGAAAACTTTCCCGTGAATTGAACTGACCATAGCCCATCTGAGCGCATGCCTTAAGAAATTCTTCAAAATACACCTGAAAAGAATCGGCGATCACACCATCATAATCGAAAAGAAGCAACGGAATTTCTGTGTGCAAAGAGTCAGCCATTTTATTCGCCCTGCATGAACTCATCCAGTCGTGCCGCTTCCACGATCCTGTACTGGTATCCCTGCTCAGTCAAAAACATCTGACGCTTCAATGCAAAATCCTGATCACAGGTATCTTTACTGACCAGAGAGTAAAAGCACGCCTGAGGGGATGCCGAGACTTTGGGCCGCAGGATACGCCCCAGCCGCTGCGCTTCCTCCTGCCGCGAACCGAAGGTGCCGCTCACCTGAATTGCCACATTGGCATCAGGAAGATCAATGGCAAAATTAGCGACTTTGGATACAATGATCAGTTTGATGTCTCCTTTTCGAAATGCGGCATAAAGTTCCTGCCGTCTGCCTACCGGCGTCTGCCCTGTAATGATGGGTGCCTTGAAGTGCCGTGCAATTTCTTTCAACTGGCTCAGGTACTGACCTATAACGAGAATATTGTCTTCTTTATGGCTTTCAATCAGTTTTTCGCACAGCACTATCTTTTCAGGATTGGTGGAAGCGATTCTGAATTTGTTCCTTTTCGGGGCCACCGCATATTCGAACCGCAGGTTATCAGGCAAAGGCACACGAATTTCGGCACAAGCCGCTTCTGCAATCCAGCCCTGTTTTTCCAGAACCTTCCAGGGCACATCATATTTTTTTGGGCCGATCAGACTGAACACTTCCTCTTCCTGACCGTCTTCACGAACCAGCGTGGCAGTGAGCCCCAGCCGGCGCTTTGCCTGAATGGAAGCCGTCGCCCGAAAAACCGGCGCCGGAAGGGTGTGCACTTCGTCATAGACCACGAGCCCCCACAGCGCTTTGTCAAACAGATCAAAGTGTGTGAATGGACTGTTTTTTGTTTTGCGGTAAGTCAGCACCTGATAGGTCGCAATCGTTACAGGCCGCACTTCTTTTTTGTCGCCGCTGTACTCCCCGATGTCATCTTCACGCAATGTGGTCTTATCCAGCAGCTCGCTTTTCCACTGGCGAAGCGCTACCGTATTGGTGGCAAGGATAAGGGTATGGCTTTTGACTGCCGCTATGGCGCCGATAGCGACGATGGTTTTGCCTGCGCCGCAGGGCAGCACAATCACACCGCTTCCGCCCTGATTGGATCCATTCAGATAGAAGGCATCCACAGATTCTTTCTGATACTGGCGCAGACCGAAAGGCCGTCCGGAAAGTGTTGTTTCCCGAACCGCGATTTCCAGCGGCGCACCGTCAGCATAGCCCGCAAGATCTTCAACAGGAAATCCTATTTTTATAAGCGCCGACTTCAGATTTCCCCGGTTTTCCGCTTTGACAGAAAGGGTATGCGTGTCTTCTGCCGGAAAAACCAGATCTTTAATCTGCCGATGGCTGAGCAATTCACGGATAAGCAGCGGATGATCTGCTGACAGCACAAGACCGCCGTCATCCTTGCGATACAGCTTGATGCGCCCGTAACGGGACATCTGATCCTGAATATCCGCAAGAATATTCTGCGGTATTTCATAGCGGCTGAAGCGTTTAAGCGAATCAACCACCTCAGTGGCAGACAGGCCCAGAGAAGCGGCATTCCATAGCGAGAGCGGGCTTAATTTGTATGTGTGGATATGCTCCGGCGATTTAACCAGCTCGGAAAAAGAGGCCAGGCAATCCCTTGCCTCTTCGAATAACGGCCCGTCCGTTTCGAGCAGTATGGATCTGTCTGACTGAACAATAACGGGTTTTTCTTCATAACGTGTCATCTGGTTGTCCGGAGAGGAGCTGCCCCTCTTTCATCAGTTACTGCTTTCACAACAAAAATCGATACAGAGAAAGGAATTCGGGAAATCTTTTGCCTGCAGGACAGAAGTGCTCATCCTTTCGGGAGAAACGCTAATTCACTTCACCGGAAAACGGATCATACTCCCAGTGCTTCCCGGGGTAAGGATGCGCCGGAATTTCATTAAGCTCCCCTGCTTCCACCAGCGCCTGCAGGGAAGTTGGGTAAGCGATGTGCTTCGCATGATACCTGTCCACAGCGTTAATCAGTGTATTTCTGGCGCGTATAACCTCATCTTCAAGCAGCGTCGTGTTATAAGATTTTCCGGCAGCATCCAGAAAAAACGTACCGCCCAGCGGATCTTCAGGCAGATACGGGATGATGCCTGCCTGAAGAAGAGTCTCCAGAGAGGCGGGATAACGGCCCTTTTCCTGATAAAACCGCTGCGCCTGCTTATCCAGAACACCGCAAATTTTGCGCAGTTCTATCTCGATCAATTTTCTCTGTCCCAGTTCGCTTAAAAAACTGTCCGGGCTGGCAGCCATTTCCTGCCACATGCCCTGCTCCACTTCGAGCAGATTAAATTCGTCCTGTAATTTCGCCGTTAAGTTTACAATCCCGCCCGGCGCCCTGCCTGTTGCCGTCGCCAGCGTTAACAGCTTCGTAGCAAGATATTTGGAATTCGGCTCTTCACCTTTGTTCAGCAGGTAGACCATTGCCGCTTCATACGGAAGCTGCCAGGCATGAGGATTAATGGAAATTCCGGCATAGGCAAGCGACAGGCTGGCTTCAGGGTCGGCACGTAAAGCAGCGAGAAACATGGCGCCGAAGCGATAGACGGCAACGTAGTATGGATCCAGCCGTGTCGCCGTTGTCAGCATATGCTCCATCCATTTGAAAACCCGCTTGCCCCTGTGTTCATGAGCTGTATATTGGATGCAGTGAAGCCAGATAAAGTCGGCGATAACACAATTCAGACCCGCTGTGAAATAGGTGAGCAATTTTTCATTGGGCAGATAAAGGACTTCATCCGTTGCCAGGGTGCGCCTCTGCGTATCAGCCAGACGAAGAAAGGAAACTGCCAGACCGAAGAAGAGAGAAAGCGCCAGAAAAACGCTGATAATACGTACAGATCGGGTCATACATCACGCCTCTCAAAAGCCAGGCAGGCAAGGATCAGCAGAAAAAGAGTCCAGCTGATGCCATATGCCACAGCATAGAAAACATACGGCCACGTGACAGGGACCATATTTGCCGCTTCAGACTGAACATTAAACAGATTTAAATTCGGGATTACATAGTAAAGTGTTTCCAGAACCTGCTTTGCCCGGGTGCCGTCAAACTGGGGAGGCAGATCGCGCAGCACATCTGTCGCATGCCCGCCCACATAGAAAGAAAAAACGATCAGCGCCCCCAAAATCGGGGATACAACAGTCGACAGAAGAATTGCAAAAGCCGTAATCAGGAGCAGTTTTATGTAAATTAAAAGGATTGCCTGAAACCAGATCAGCCCGATTGCAGCACCCGCAATCTTCAGGTAAAGGGTCGAGCCTGCAGCCATAATAATTAAGGATACGCCCAGTAGAGCGACAAGTCCCAGGTACTTGCCGGTTACAAATTCATAGCGCTTCATAGGCTGAGAAAGGATGGTATACAGGGTTTTCTTATCCATTTCCTTGTACACAAGCGTTGCACCCACAAAGATGGCAATAAGCGCACCGAAAACAGACATTGCCGCCAGAGAAATGTCTTTGATAATCTTTATATCCTGACCGATGCTGATCCATCCGAGCACTTTGGAACCGAGTATGGTCGCCAGTGCAAAGAAAAGGAGCACATAAAGGACTTTGTCGCGGATGGATTCCCTGAAGGTATTCTGTGCGATGGTTACAATTCTATTCATGATCTGCTCCATCCTTTCCGGAAGGATTTTGCTCCCGCTGCTGTAATTTTGTGAAAAAGTCTTCCAGAGACTCCAGAACCGGAATCAGCGACAACAGCATGCCGCCTTTTTGTTGTATCTCTGCTATAAGAGGCGGTGCTTCCGCCACTTCAGGAAGAATGAAGGTAACCTGATGTTCTTCACCTCTTCTGCATTCAATGCCTCTGGCTGTAATGGCGTTGACATCCTCATCTTTCAAGCCCGAACAGCAGAGTTCAACAGCCTTCTGCGCCCCCGCTGTAAGGTCTTTGATCCTGCCTGAAGCTGCCAATACCCCGGAAACCAGAATGCCTACCCGGTCAGAAATTTCTTCAACATCTGTCAGAATATGAGAACTGAAGAAAACAGTTTTCCCTTCCGCCCGGAGACGCAGCATAATCTCGCGCACCATTCGCCTGCCATAAGGGTCAAGACCGCTCATAGGCTCATCCAGCAGCAGGAGCGGCGGGTTGCCGATCAGCGCCACGCCAAGCCCCACACGCTGCCGCATGCCTTTTGAAAAGCCACGGATGCGCCTGTCGGCAAACTCATCCAAAAAAAGCATCTCCGAAATACGCAGCCATTCTTTCCGGATCGCATCTTTGCTCAATCCCCGGAGTTTGCCGTAAAACGCAATGGTTTCGCGCGGTGTAAGGTATTCGTAAAAATAAGGATGCTCCGGAAGATATCCTATACGGGCACGGGCGGACGGCAAAACGGCATCTTCGCCAAATATTTCCGCTCTGCCTTTGGTCGCCTGAATCAATCCTGTCAGCAGTTTAATCGCCGTGGTCTTGCCGGCACCGTTCCTGCCGAGAAAACCGTAGATCTCATTCTCCTGCACTTCCATATTCACATTACGGAGAGAATGGACGGTGGCTTTTCCGAGGCTTTTATAAGTTTTGCTCAAGTCATGGGTCACAATGGCGGACATACTGTTCTATCACTCCTATACTCAGCTGTTCTGATCCGGCGCCGTATTGGTTTTCGGTGGCTTCGCTTTCCGTCCGCGTTTTTTCGGTGCAAGGCTCCGGTTGTATTTCTGCTCAAGTTCCTGAAAAAATGCGGCTCTTCCGAAGGGGCGCCCGGTGCGGGTGCGCATCTGCAGCTCCTCTTCGAGAAGATCCGCTTGCGGATTGGTATGAAGAAATGCACTCCAGTGGCTCCTCATTTCAGGCGATGGAAAATGAGCGGTCAAAAAGGGATGCTCATTTTCTGTAGTGTGGGCGGCGGCGCTTGACCATCGATAATCCTCCGCACGTTCCGCCAGCCTCTGCCGACAGGGAAGGAATTCCACAATGCGTGCGGCAAATTCCACAAGCGGATCATCAAGAACGCAGCTTTGAAATCGGCCACGCCAGATTGTGCCGCTGTGACCATTCAACGCATTGTAATACCCCGAATAGGTTGCATGAATATCCCGAATCATATTGCTCAATGCCCGGGCATTGGGTGGCACCACAAGCAGATGTATGCTGTCCGGAAGAATGCAATACGCCCAGATATCCACACGCTCCAGCTTCGCATGTTTCGCCAGGAGACCGATATATTTTTCAAAATCCTGGTCCGCTGTAAAAATCGGTTTTTTCAGGCAACTGCGCTGTACTACATGGTGAACATATCCGCCGAGAACAAAACGAGCCATACGGGCCATGACACTTGTCTCCTTCATTATTTCCGGAAATGAAAACCGCTTTCAGAATCAGACCGGGCAGCTGTAAATAACCTCATTACCCGCATAAGGATCAACGATTGTAATGCCTGATTCGTTAAATAGCGCTGTTACCGGAGCACCTTTCCCTGATTCCAGGCAGGCAAAATTACGGGCTGCCACTTCACGGGCAGCATGCACAATCAAAACCGACAGGCGTCCTTGTTTAGCATTGGGGTAATAGTCTTCTACATCTTCCAGCGTTTTATTCAAAAATTTCACTTCGGCTATTTTTTCAAGGCACACGGCAACGCTGTCAACACCGTAGCCGCAATAAGCCAGGCTGCCGTCCGGGCGCAGGACATTTCGTGTCATGTGCACATTCGCTGTTCTCATGCCGTCTTTTTCAGAAACGAACCGCAGGCCTCTGTACTGTGTATCGGATTCAACCAGACCGTGTGTGCCGAATATCCGGCTCTCCTGATTCACAGGCGCTTCAAAGGAATCAGGCAGGATCCAGTTATTATGAAAATCAATACTCATTCCGTTATCAAACTGAATTTTCACCTGAACCGCATCAAAAGCATCCATGCCGTATTCCTGGCGGAGTTTCTTTTTTTGACCCACCGCGTGGAGAGACACCGGCTTCACATCCATCATGGATATAAAAAGATCGGTCCAATGACAGCCGACATAACTGAAAGGATCGCTCTTTTCGGCCCACGCTTTAAACACTTCCGTTGAAACAGCAAGAGGCTCCTCGAGGAGAGCCACGCCGTACAGGGGCTCACCGATTTTATGCAATACATCATCCCGTATGCGGAGATGATCGGGGTCATAGCGCTTATGCATATCCACGCCTACAACACGCCCTGCCCGTTTTGACGCTGCCAGAATTGCATCGGCTTCTGCCGCATCCAACGCCATGGGCTTTTCCATGATTACATGTGCGCCTGCCTCGAGGGCTGCAAGCGCCGGAGCCGTATGCAGATGATCCGGCGTGGCGATGGCAAGGACATCCAGATCAGGAAAATCCCGAAGAATATCCACCCAGGGAGTCTCTCCGTGGTAAATAGCGAAATCCAGACCTAAGGCCCGATATTCTGCCAGACGCGCCTTTGCGGAGGTTTCGGTCCGGGTACCGAGCGCCACAAAATCGATCTCTATATCGCCCAATGCCCGTGCCATGGAATCGAGGCCCAAACGACCGAGCCAGGGCAGAAATCCATATTGCGCAAACTGGCAATAGGCCCGCATGTGAACATCTCCGCCAAACATGCCTGCGCCCACAAGAGCGATGGATAAACGTTTCTTCAAGGATAGCGCCTTTCTATAAATTGCTACGGCCTACTTGCCCCGTCATGGTTCAAAAACAAGGACTGCGGACAAACCTGTCCCTGAATATTTATATTTTAGCACAGACGCCTTAAAAAGGAAGTATGCGCGACGGTCCGGCTTTTTCCAGTTTCTTTTTTTCTGCTATGATGGTGGGAGTGAATTTCTCTGATGATCCGCAATTTAGAGAAGGACTTTGATACATGACAAGCAAACTTGTGGAAGCTCTACAACTTAAACTGCAGCCGGTTTCTTTGCTTTGGCAGGACGAGAAGCCTGAGAAGGCATTGGAATTTAAAGAAGGCAAATGGGGCTGTCTCATGTTTCATCTTGTTGCCGCAGCGAAGGGGAAAACTGCTGTCGTTTCACGAACCAGCTACGGGTGCTACGGTGGCGGTGTCGGCATGGGGCTTGGCAATTGCTACGAACAGTATCCGGGCGGCACAGAAGGCTTTTATCGCTTCCTGTCAGAAGGAAACCGGGGAGTAGCCGGAGCGGAGCACATTGCGGAAGCCCTTGAAAAAGCGGGCAACAAGACTATGGCGCATGAGTTTCTGTACGGAGAGCGGTATCTTAAAAATGCGGATGCGGCACGACGTTTTGTCGATACCATGGCACCCCGGGAAATTCCGGCGGCCTATGTCGTTATGCGCCCTATGGAGGAGGGAGATCCGGACAACCCTCAGGTAAAGAGCATTACCTTTTTTGTAAACGCAGATCAGCTCGCCGCGCTAACAGTTCTCAGTCACTACGACACGCCTGATCGCGAGCGAGTCATTGCGCCTTTTGCCGCCGGATGCCAGGCAACGGCCCTGGCTCTTTATAAAGAACACGGGAAAGAGTTCCCCCGGGCTATCATCGGCTTAATGGATCTGGCGGCACGCAAAAACACACGCCATCTGCTTCCGCCGGATATGCTTTCTTTTTCACTGATCCCGGCAATGTTCAAAGAACTTGAGTCGCATGTAGCGGGCAGTTTTCTGGAAACGGAGAACTGGCGGAACCTGATCGGAAGCGCAGACTGAAGAAACAGAAGCTACTTTTTACGCAGCGCCTGTATCTCTTTTTCATATTCGGCTACAAGCGGATAATTCTTCTCTGTTCCCAGACTTTCAAGCTCTTCCAGCAGTTCACGCTGTTTTCTGGAGAGTTTCTGCGGTGTTTCCACCTGAACAATCACGAATTGATCCCCCTGACGGTACCCCCGGGTATCAGGGAAACCCAGGCCGCGCATTCGTAGCTGGGCGCCTGACTGCGTTCCGGCCGGTATCTTAAGCTCCCCCATCCCTGTGAGGGTCGGCACGCGAATAGAGGCCCCCGCGGCAGCCTGTGTAAAAGACACAACTGCCTGACAATACACATCTTCGTTGCGTCGTTCAAAGAAGGGATGGGGCGCAATCCTGATACGAATGTAGAGGTCTCCCCGGGGCCCTCCGCGCAGCCCGGCTTCTCCTTCACCGGCAAGACGGAGACGATTGTCTGTATTCACTCCTGCGGGAATATTAACACTGATCTCCCGTTTCGTACGCACCTGCCCCTGCCCTTTGCAGTTCTGGCAGGGCCGGGGAATATACTGACCTGTCCCGGAGCAGCGCGGACAGGGTCTTGTCATGCTGAAAAAGCCCTGTGAGCTGCGTATCTGCCCAGATCCCTGGCACTGGGAGCACGTCTCCGGACTCGAACCTTTGGCGGCACCGCTGCCATTACAGTCCGAGCAGGTTTCTTTGCGGGAGAAGCTGATTTTTTTGCTGAGAGGTTTTACGGCCTCCTCCATAGAAATCTGCAGTTCATATTCCAGATCATGCCCGGGCTGAGGGCGGTTGGAGCGCTGCCTTCCGCCCTGCTGCCCGAAAAGCATATCAAAAATATCACCGAAGCCGCCGCCGAAACCACCGCCGAAGCCCCCTTCAAAACCGCCGAAAGGCTGTCCGTCCGTGCTGCCGAACTGATCATACTGCTGCCGTTTCTCGGGATTTTTCAGTATGTCATAGGCGGCATTAATCTCCTTCAGTTTGTCTTCTGCAGCTTTATCGCCTCCCGTCTTGTCGGGATGATATTTATGGGCAAGCTTCAGGTACGCCTTCCGGATTTCTTCCTGGCTGGCTGTTTTGGGCACGCCCAGTATTTCATATAAATCTTTTGCAGCAGGCATAACAATGACTTTCCTGCAGAGTTTCTCTACCGCTTCTGCGGTGTATGTTCAATCCCAACAAAACGATGGCGCAGACCAAATCAATTATTACTGCTGTCGTCATCATCCATTACTGTAAAGTCGGCATCTGTTGTATTGTTGGCGCCCGCATCTTCGGGCCGTACATATTCAGCACCGCCCTGATGACTTCCTCCGGCAGCATTCTGCGCCTGCGACGCTTCTCTATACAGCACTTCCGCAAGTTTATGAGCAGCTGTATTTGCCTTTTCGAGCGCCGATTCAATTGCTTTGACATCGTCGCCTTTAAGCGCCTCTTTCAGTGCACTTATGGCGGATTCAAGATTCGCTCTGTCCTGCGCTTCCATCTTGTCGCCATGCTCTTTCAGGCTTTTTTCTGTGGAGTACACCATTGCGTCGGCGTTATTCCGGACTTCAACGAGTTTACGGCGTTCTTTGTCCTCTTCGGCGTGCTTTTCAGCATCACGCATCATTTTGTCGATGTCTTCTTCAGAAAGACCGCTGGAAGACTCAATGCGGATCGCCTGCTCTTTGCCTGTTCCAAGATCCTTTGCCGAAACATTCACAATCCCATTGGCATCAATGTCGAAGGACACCTCGATTTGGGGAATGCCCCGGGGCGCCGGCGGAATACCTAAAAGATCAAACTTGCCCAGCGTGCGGTTATCGGCTGCCATTTCGCGCTCACCCTGGAGCACATGAATAGTAACGGCTTCCTGATTATCCGCTGCCGTGGAAAAAACCTGACGCTTGGTTACCGGGATGGTGGTATTGCGTTCAATCAGTTTTGTGGTAACACCGCCGAGGGTTTCAATACCCAGCGACAGGGGGGTAACATCCAGAAGCAGAACGTCCTTAACATCGCCGGAAAGAACGCCCGCCTGAATGGCAGCACCCAGTGCGACCACTTCATCGGGGTTCACACCGCGGTGCGGCTCTTTGCTGAACACTTCTTTTACGATACGACCCACCGCCGGCATGCGTGTCATACCACCGACAAGAATTACTTCGTTGATGTCGCGTGCCTGCAGTCCGGCGTCTTCCAGAGCACGGAAGCAGGGATTTTTGGTGCGCTGCAGCAGTGCGTCGCAAAGCTGCTCGAGTTTCGCCCGGCTGAGCGTGTAATTCATATGCTTGGGTCCTGCCTGATCCGCCGTAATAAAGGGCAGGTTAATGTCAGTGGTAGCGGCGCTGGAGAGTTCACATTTTGCCTTTTCCGCCGCTTCTTTCAGGCGCTGCAGCGCCATGGGATCCTTCCGCAGATCAATACCCTGATCACGGAGAAACTCTTCTGCCAGCCAGTCGATCACCTTCTGGTCAAAATCGTCTCCGCCAAGATGGGTATCACCGTTGGTGCTGAGCACTTCGAAACTGTCATCACCGATGGAAAGGACGGAAACGTCAAAGGTTCCGCCGCCCAGGTCGTAGACTACAACTTTTTCATCTTTCTTTTTTTCCATGCCATAGGCGAGGGCGGCAGCAGTCGGCTCGTTGATGATGCGCAGCACTTCAAGACCGGCAATACGCCCGGCATCTTTCGTCGCCTGGCGCTGTGAGTCGTTAAAATATGCCGGGACTGTAATCACCGCTTGAGATACTGTTTCACCCAGATAGGCCTCTGCCGTCTCTTTCATTTTCTGAAGAACCATGGCGGAAATTTCAGGAGGACGATAGGATTTCCCCTGAATGTTGACCTGCAGGTCGCCCGAGGCACTGGAAGTCACGCTGAAAGGAACGATCTTTTCTTCTTCCGCAACTTCGCTGTGCCGCCGCCCCATAAAGCGCTTGATACTGAAAATCGTGTTTTGCGGATTCGTAACCGCCTGACGTTTGGCAACAGCACCCACAAGCCGTTCTCCGTCTTTATTGAACGCAACAACAGAAGGCGTGGTACGGTTACCCTCGGCATTGGTGATAACAACAGGCTCACCGCCTTCCATCACGGCAACACAGGAATTGGTCGTTCCCAGATCGATTCCGATAACTTTTCCCATGGTTAAATCTCTCCTTTACGTGTGTATCAGCACACTATCAGTCATGGTTTCCCTCTGATTCGGAAAACGCTGTTTCATCATTTATCTGTTCAGAAGCGGCCTCATCTTTCTGCGATGACTCGGCTGCAATTTCACAACTTACAATCACTTTCGCAGGGCGCAGCAGCTGCTCCTTCAGCAGATACCCACGCTCATATTCTTCCAACACAATACCCGGGGCGCAGTCGGCGGGCGTCATGGCAAGTGCTTCATGGTAGTGGGGGTCAAAATGCGCCCCCTTCGCTTCTACGGGCTTCAGACCTTCAGCACTCAAAACATCCAGCAGCTGCTTCTGAATCATGACCACCCCTTCAGCCAGGGGATTTCCGGAATCCGCATGGGCGAGCGCCCGTTCAAAATTATCAAGTACGGGAAGCAATGCTCTGATTAAATTCGCCGATGCTGTTTCGCGCAGCTGATCCATATCCCGAAGGCTGCGCTTTCTGTAGTTGTCGAAATCAGCGCGAGCACGCAAAAGCTGGTCAAGAAGCGCATCACGTTCCCGCGTCATCTGATCCAGTGCGTTTTGGCACAGATCCACTTCGGAATCCGCTGCAGGCTGTGCAGGAGAGCTCACCGCATCGGGTGCGTCTGCCTCTTCTGCATTTTGTGGCACTTCCTCCGGTATCCCGTCAGGTGTTTCGTCACCCTTTTTTCGTGCCTCTTCTTCTGCTATTTTGCGCTCCAGTATTTTTTCAAATTCAGTTTTATCCATCGAATCACTCATCTGTTAACAGTATTTTTTCCAACTTCATTTGCGGTTATCGCATCAACCGGGTCAGAAAACGCCCTACTACTTCGGAAGTATGCTGCACAATGGCCGTCAACTTTGAATAAGGCATCCGGCGCGGCCCGAGAATGCCGATGAGCCCGACAGGCTTTCCATCCACCCGATAAGGCGAGGCAACTACCCCGATACCGTCGACCCCTACCGCTTCGTCGTTCTCACGGCTGATAAACACAGCAGGACTGCCGTCTTCTGATACAGCCTTTCTTAAAAGCGAAATAAGCCGATCATGCTCATCGAGAAGCCCGAAGACTTCCCGCGCCTGCTCTATGCTCTGAAATTCCGGATGTTCAAAAAGATGTACAGCACCTTCCAGAAACAACTTTTTCTCCCGGCGCTGAGGCAGCATATCAAGGATACTCAGCACACTGTGCGCCAGGTCACGCTGCTCGGAAAGCTCATCTCCAAGCTTTTCACTAATAGTGCTCGACAGTGTTCCCAGCGTTGCGCCTTGAAAATTTTGATTTAAAAAATTACTCAGCCGCATCAGCTGCTCACTGCTTGCAGTCGGCTTTACAGCCGTGGCAAGAGAGTGAACGGAGCCGAAATTATCAACCAGCAGCACGGCAACACGCTCGTCACTGACGCGCATCAACTCAAAACGCTGCGCTCTTGCCTGTTCCACATCCAGTGCCTCAACAAGCCCGGCATGATGTGAAACGAGAGCAAGCAGGTGGCTGGTGCGGCGAAGCACGTCGTCCACATCATTTAACTGCTTTTCATACTCTCCTTCGATGCGGCGACGCTCCGACTGGGTCAGCTGCTGCACTTTCATCAGGTAATCGACATAATACCGATAACCTGCATCGGTAGGAATCCTGCCTGAACTGGTGTGAACCTGCTGGAGATAGCCCTGCTCTTCCAGATCAGCCATTACATTTCTAACCGTAGCAGCGCTCAGATCCAGACCGAAACGTTTGACTACAGTCCGGGAGCCGACAGGCTCCGCCGTAGCAACATAACTGTTAATGATTGCCTGAAGGATCACCTGTTCCCGTTCATTGAGCGGAACAGAGCGGGTCACCTGGTTTTTTCCTGACATTTTGGGTACTCCTGTGGCATGGCATGATACCACTACCTTCCGCAGGATGGTGCATTTAGCACTCAATAAAGGAGAGTGCTAACAGTTGTAGTGTACCATATATTAAAGCGTGCGTCAAGAATAGTGCCACTCTATGCGTAAAGATGGAGACGGAACAGGGCACGAAATCCGGATTCCCGGGGGTAAAATTTTTATCCTCTGTAAATCGGAGACATTCAGGCTTCACATCTGCAGCAGGGGCAGGTTCTGTCCTGTAGTGCTTACTTTTCCGGCAAGCCGCCGGCATAATAGCGCAGGATACCGCCACGTCTGTCGTGCACCGTGCGCCCCTGTGCTTCCAGCAATTCCAGATGGCCGGTTGTCGCCGACAGGCAGTAGTAAAGGTAGGCATCGGACAAATGAGGAAAGAGCCGCTGCGTCAGCTCAAATGGTGTGGCACTGCCTCCATTAAACAGAGCGAGTATTTTTCGGCTTCTGCTCTCCAGATGCTCCAGTGTCCGCTCAATGTTTTTCGCATGATCGGTAAAAGGTGTATTGTGCCCGGCAAAACACCAGGTAATGGGCAGTTCCTTTGTTTTCAGAAGAGATTCCCGGTACTGAATCAGGCTTTTTTCACGTTCCCCCGCCTCATTTTTTCGCCTGAGCAGCGGATTCGATGTGATTTTATGGATCAGGTGATCACCGGTAAAAGCCCATTTTTCCTTGTCATGAACCAGTACGGTATCGCTCACCGAGTGACCGGGCCGAAAGAAAGCACGGAAAGGCCCTGCAAATCCTCCGTCTTCCAGCAGTTCGTCCACCGTGAAATCATCCAGATAGCGCCGGAAATTATGGCGTTCATCACATAATCGGGCATTCAGACCGGCAGGTACCCCCAGTTCAAAAAGCACCTCTCCGAGATTGGCACGGGTAAATTCTTCCTGAAAAAACAAGGGAATCTGCTGAAGCACTACCGGGTTGGCATAAATAACAGCGCCGGACAGATCTTTTATTTTTCTGGACAGCCCTATATGATCCAGATGGTGGTGCGTAAGAATAATTTTTTCAATATCGCGAGGGTCGCGCCCCAGTTTTTTCATACCGACAAGAAACGCTTCCCACGCTTCCGGGGTGTTGGTTCCCGTATCAATCAGATAAAGCGCATCGCTCTCATAGAGATACAGATTCGCCGGCCCAACCGGAAAGGGCGTAGGAGTCGGAATCGTATGCAACCCCCGTACATCAGGAAAAAGGGCATCAGTCATCAGAATCCGAAATCCGTCAAATCATTCATAAGTACAATACCGCCCGAAGGCTCGAGAAATGAAAAGTAATAATCGATGAGCTCCGGTCCGACAAACATAAAAATCAAGGCGCCAACGGCAAGATAAGGACCAAAGGGAAGATAGTGCCCCTGAAGCGTGATGTTCTCTTCCGGATCGCCACCTTCCTGATCCTGTTTCTCTTTGCCGTCATTGCCATCGGTTGTTTCACCACGCAGTTTAAAATAAAGAATCACGGCAATTCCGGCAAAGCTGCCGATGAAGGAAGCAATGACCAGCGTACCCAATGCCCCCTGCCATCCGAGAAAAGCGCCAACCATGGCAAGCAGTTTTACATCTCCGAAGCCCATACCCGGCTTTTTCAGCAGGTACACCGTGATCCGGTCAAGCAGAAAAAGAATGCCGCCGCCGAGAAGCACGCCGAGAAGGGAATCCGTCACATCGGTCACACGCAGCCCCGACGCCTCTCCCCAGGCTGTTCCTGCAAGAGCTAGCAGCACTCCAAAGGGGATGCCCGGAAAGGTAATCTCATTGGGGATCGTCCAGTCAGCCAGATCCTGAAAGGTAACAATGACCATGGAGGCGCAAAAGAGCATGTAGACGGGCGTGGCGGCTGAAAAACCGAAACGCCAGAAGGTGAGCGTGAAGAGAAGACCGGTCAGTGCTTCCACAACAGGATAAACAACGCTGATCGGCTGTGCGCAATGCCTGCATTTTGCTCCCAGTATCAGCCAGCTGACAAGGGGGATGTTGTCATACCAGGCAATGGCATTCATGCATTTAGGGCATCGCGACCGCGGTTTTATGACCGATTCGCCTGAAGGCCATCTGCCGATACACACGTTGCAGAAACTGCCGACTGTGATGCCGAAAAGGAAGGCAAACAGCAGAAACAGCCCTTGAAATGATTGCAATGCGTCTATAGCCATGATTTTCCTTTTGATTGCCCCGTTTGAAGAAAGTATACGGTTAACTGCGCTATCAGCGCAACTTGAAGGAAAAGCCACCATGGGCGCACAGTTGCGTCGGTGCGCTATTCTGATGCTATGATTGTGCCCGTCCAAGAGTGAAACAGCATTCCTTGCATATCCGGCGGCACGCCGTTTTTTCAGCCTGCACGCCCTGTGAATGCGCATGCAAACAAAACCAATTCAACCCTGCCAGAAAAGGAGTAGCACTATGGCTGCCGGAATCCGTGTAACTGTATGGAACGAAGGAATACATGAAAAAGAGATGCCCCGATGCCAGGAGATCTATCCGCTGGGCATGGGAGGCACTATCGGTGCTTACCTGCGACAGCAACCGGGCATTGCCTCAGTGCATTGTTCGCAGCTGGATGATCCGGAGCAGGGTCTTTCGGACGAAATTCTGGATAACACCGATGTCATGACCTGGTGGGGTCACAAAGCGCATGATCAGGTTACCGATGAAAATGCCCGTCGGGTTCAGGAACGTGTTTTAAAAGGCATGGGACTGATTGTTCTGCATTCGGGCCACTACTCAAAGCCCTTCACCTCTCTCATGGGAACACGCTGCAATCTTAAATGGCGTGAACACGGGGAGCATGGCGAAAAAGAACGGATCTGGGTAGTGGATCCGGCGCACCCCATCGTAGAAGGGCTGCCGGAATACATCGAGCTGCCGAACACGGAAATGTACGGAGAACCTTTCGGCATCCCCCAGCCCGATCAGCTGGTATTTATCAGCTGGTTTCAGGGCGGCGAAGTATTCCGGAGCGGCTGCTGCTGGCATAAAGAAGCGGGGCGGGTCTTTTACTTTAAACCCGGGCACGAAAGTTTTCCCATTTACCATAACGAATATGTGATGAAAGTAATCTACAACGCCGTTAAATGGGCAGCGCCCGTGCGCATGGCAAATGGGTACACGCAAGGCAATTACCAGCCTCTGGAAAAACTGGACTGATCTGATCCGCTCCTCCCCTCAGGAGGGTGTGGGAACCGGGCGTGTGCGGCCTGCCTTTTTGCATATGGCATCAAAAAGAGCCGATACAGCCGGCAGACCATGATCATTAAAATTGCCGGGGTTGTGCCAGAACTCCTCTACACAGCCCCGGTTCTCTTTTTCATAGTGCATCACTTTCAGCATCATCTGCGCTTTATCCAGAGCACGGAGCAGCCGGGCTTCCGGGCTTTTCCCTTCTGCAAACTCGGCATGAAGCCCCGAATAATAGTCCGGGAAAGCGGAAAACAGCTCATCAAAAATCCCCTGCTCCGCCTGTTCTTTCGCTTCCCCCAGCCACCTGCTTGCCACAGGCATGGGCACATCCATGAGCTGTGCTTCGGGTAGATCATGCACAAGTGCCATGGCAAGCGCTTTGCCGAGATCATACCCTTCAGGGTATTCCCGGATGAAAAGCAATGCGAGAAAAGCCATAAAATGGCTGTGAGCCGCCACGCTTTCAGGATCGGGCACCCCTCGGAGAAGAAAACCGGCACGGGGCACCCGGTCAAGAGAATGGATTTTCCAGAACAAAGCAACCACAGCTTCAGCAAATTGATCGGTTGAATGCAAGACAAAGACCTTTCGGGAGATACAACGAAAGAAGAGAGCGGCAAGAAAAAGAACGAAGTTATCCGGGAAGCGTATCATCCAACGCTTTGAACTGCTCGGCAAGAGAACGAAGCGTTTTCTGACTTTCTCCCTGCAGCGCAGCCGCATGCTCCGCGCTGCTTCTCGCGAGAATAGCCGTTATCTCAGCATTGGCAGCATGCAGGCTTTCTTCATCAAGCGACAGAATGTCCTGATCGGCAAAAGCAAGAAGTTCCTGGATCTTCTCTTCTATACTGCTGAATTGAGATTGCTGCAGTGCTTTATAACTTTCCACCCGATTCATCATAGCCGCCGCTGTCTTTTTCCAGGATTCAGTTTCTGCGCGCGCCTTTTGTATTTCCTTAAGTGCCCGATTAAAGTGTTCCCGGGAAACGGAAGAGACTGTATCAGCCTGAGGCACCGCCGGAGCGACGGCATCTTCTTTAGGTGCCGCCGCGGCTCCTCCTTTTTCCGCTTCGAGCAGGGCCTTGTCTTTCTGTAAGCGGGTCACTTTTGATTTCAGCTCTAAAATCTGATCGAGAGCGGCTTCAGGGATAATCGTGCCTTCCGCTTTCGGAAGTGCCTTGATCCCTGCAATAGCGCCGGCATTCAAAAGTGCCTTGAATTTTCCGCTGAATCCGGAAAGAACATTCGGATGAATCCGGGTCGCGAGTACGGCGTTATGGCCGTGCTGAATAAGAGCGAGTACTGTTTTTTCGAGATCTGCGGCGTGTTGTGCAAAACCATGCAGGTCATCCACCAGAAGGACAATGGGCGGTTGGGCTTTTAATTTATCTTCATCTGAAGAAAGTCTCTTCACTTTGTCGGGGAAATCACGGGGAGAAATTAACGCCAGGCGAACAACGCTGTTCCGGTCACGAAAATAATTCACAATCGCCCAGAGAAGGTGTGTTTTGCCTGATCCCGATTCACCCAGAAACACAACGGGCCTCGGAAGCTCAGGTTGCATTCTTGCGACTTCCCGGGCTATTTCATAGGCACCCTGATTGCTTTTATGAGGTATAAAGGTATCGAAAGTCAGCCTTTTCATAGGCATCGCTTCCTTCATGTTGACGTGAAACGTCGGGTTGCGCAGACAGGAATCTTTCAAAAGACGCCGACAGCAAGGATGATGAAACGATTATACCGGGATGTAATAGACGTGTCAACGCTTCTGATTGCGGGCGCGCGTTGACAGAAAAACACTTTCTCCCATAGGCACCCCGCAATGGCGGGCAATCACATCACATTTAATTTTCAGAAGAAGATAGACATCGCCTTCGAAGTCATCCACTGTTTCATAATTGCCCTGACCCTTGCCGAGAATTATATCGGCTTCCTCCATTCTCTTTCGAAATTCAGGAGGAATGAGATTCAGCGGAGAACCGACAAAAGCCCCGCCGTTGTCGATTACTTCGCACAGTGAAGTGAGTCCCACCTGTTCCGCATCCTCCAGACATGCATCGTTAATGATGGGTGCGGCTTTCACAACAGCAGTCACCTTAGTCCGCTTCTGCAGTTCCCGGATAAGCGGCTTGTCAAAGACGATTTCACCCGCATTGTCAAGCAGGTACAGCAGATGCTCGCAGGACTCCAGACTTCGCATAAAGCGGTCGCTATGGTCTATGGCGGGAACGGTATTCATCGCCTTCATGATCTCCTGGCGGGGATCAATTTCGTGGACATGCATAATACCAAGGTCTATGATATTGCCGGCAGCGGCAAGGCGTATTGCCGTCAGAAGCGGTGTTCCGCTGGAAGCAACCAGGGCATCAAGCTCCGGTTCCAGTTCCAACGCCATGGCATTCTGTTCCGCTTTGATGGCTTTGTAGGGATCCGGATTTCCGGACAACTCTCGTGCATAGCGGTACAAACCCAGGGAAAGAACAGCGGGCGACTCGTTTAAATCCATTCCGGGAATATCGCCGGCAACGGCATCCATCACCTGACGGTGCACAGCAGGATCATCACATGCCATACGGGCGGCACGAAGTGCCTGCCGGAGCGAACACTCCAAACACTCCAATTCAGCTTTCACATCTACCTTTCAATCACAGATCAATCTAATTCAAAAAGTTGAATCGGACTGTTTTATTTTTCCTTCAGAGAACGAAGAACACCGACACTCATAAAGCTCAGCGCCAGCAGAAGCCAATCCGCGAGAAATGCTTTGGGCGATGCCTTGGAAGAACTGAAGCAGCCGGAGATCCCGGCGCCATCATCTTCCTCATCTTCCGCCTCGCCTTCTTGCGCAACGTCTTCCCCTTCGACAGGCTGCACTTCACCCTCGACAGGCTGCACTTCACCCTCTGCAGGCTGCACTTCACCCTCGACAGGCTGCACTTCCCCTTCGACAGGCTGCACTTCACCCTCGACAGGCTGCACTTCACCTTCCGCAGGCTGCACTTCACCCTCCGCAGGCTGCACTTCACCCTCCGCAGGCTGCACTTCACCCTCCGCTTCTGTCATCGTCAATACAATATCCAGAGCCAGAAGATTCGCAACTCCGAACAGGCCTCTTTTAAGCTCCACTGCCTCTGCATAGCTTTGAAATGCAGGATGTGCCACATGAATGGTATATTTCCCAAGAGGGATTGACGAAAAGAGGTATGTCCCGGATATATCGTCGCTTGTTGTCTCATATCCGCCCGGTGTAAGACGTACCACCGCTTTTCCCACCGGCAACCAGGTCGCGTTGTTTCTGATTATTCCGGTAATAACACCTTTTTCTCCGTTGTCGGGCACCGTTTCGCCTTCGGCAGGCTGCACTTCGCCCTCTTCCGGAGACTCCTCGCCTTCTACGTCGCCTGTTTCGCCTTCGGCAGGCGCCACTTCGCCCTCGACAGGCTGCTCTTCGCCCTCGACAGGCTGCTCTTCGCCCTCTATTGTATTTTCAGCAGTCAGGGGAACATCTATCACATCACCGAAACCGCTCTCAAGAAAAAGATCTGTACTGTAGGTCTGGTATCCCTCTTTTGTTACGGCTAGCCTGTAGTTCCCTGCGGGAATTTCATTGAACATAAAGGTCCCCAGAATATCCAAAGAAACCTCTTGGAAATCTCCAGGAGTCAAGGTAACCAGTGCGCCGGAGATCGGAAACCCTGTATCCTGATCACGAACAACGCCGGCAAGCGTCACGAGAGCCGGAGATTCGCCTTCCACCTCGCCTTCTTCCACTGCTTCAGGCTGGAGCAAAAGGTCGAGAGTCGTGATCGGCAGATTGATGCGTATGATCTGTGTCAATGGCTCGTAGCCCTCGAGGACAACCTGAAGTGTATAGCGACCATAAGGGATGTCAGAAAACCCGAAGGTGCCGACCAGCGCCAGACTCGTATCGGAGAATCCGCCAGGGGTCAGCGTCACAACTGCTTCAGAGAGAGGAAGGTTGGTAGCTGCATCACGCACCACACCGCCTATAACACCTTTCGGCAATTCAATTTCTTCTGTTGCCACCTGCGCCTTGTAATCAGCGCAATCCAGCTGCCCGTTAACCACCGTGTCCAACTGCAGAAACAGAAGAGGCGGCACAAAAGGAACTTCAGTAAACTGGATTGCATTATCCTGATTCTGGTCTATGAGATTCATCAGATTAATCGGTATGGACAGCAATGTGGCATGCAGTTCCACGGCGGAAACCATCTCGTCTTTATCAACGTCAAGCATGTTAAATACAGCCGTGAACACTTCTTCGTCAGATCCCAGATCGCCGGCTTCAGAAATTCCGGTCATTATTTCTTCCCGGGTGAGCATTTCATCATTATTCTGATCCAGATAGAGGACGCCACCCCGGGCAACAATTGCCATAATTTCCTCGGTGCCGCATTCTTCTCCATCCCCCTGGCTGTACGGCTCTGTCAGAAAATCGAAGTCTTCGCAGTCAATGACATCATTGTGATTATGATCCAGGATATCAAAGATCTCGCGGGGCACATCCTCTCCCACTTCTTCGTATTGGATCAGACCGTCCTTGTTCGTGTCGACCATTTTCAGAGGGTTCAATACCTTAATATAGACGTTGACATAGTGGCGGCCGATACCGTTTTTATACCCCGCCACATAGTCACCGACGGGACCTTGCGCCAGTTCCGGAGAAATTACGGCTATTTCTTCGCGCGTGATTTTATCGTTCCGGTCAAGGTCAAAAACCACAAATACCAGCTGAGTCAAGACAGGATATACCTGCTCCGGCGTCAGCTTGCAGGGCTCTTCAGCGGATGCAGAGAGAGGCGCCATCAGAAGGGAGAGGAGCAGCATGACACTGAGAAATCTTGCGGAAACGGATGAGATCATTTCTCTTTCCTTAGTTAATGAGGGTCTTTCAGGAACAGTTCCCTGAACTTTTCCGGTCAGGAAGTGCCTCTATCGTAGCCGGACAGGGATCTGCTGTTCTTTACACAGCATAAAAATTTGAGATGATATGTCTGTCCCCACCTGCGCCGAACACCCTTCTCAATATTATTATATCTATGAATTTTGAATTTTGCAATAAGTTCATACTCAAAATTGGCGAACACTTTGCCGGGCAGATTGTCAGGCTCAATTGACAATAGAAGCACGGCAATAATATAGTATGCTTTCAGCAGTTCTTTCGGGTTTCATGCCTTGCATGCGCATAAAGCACCTTCCGCCTCTTTTCAGGGTAATTATGAAGAAAATAACCGTTTTAGGTTCCACAGGCAGTATCGGGCAAAATACGCTGGAAGTTGTCCGCCGGCACCCTGATCAGTTTCAGATCCATGGGCTGACCGCCCGGGGAAATGTGGAATTACTTCTGGCACAGATCAAAGAATTTCGACCGCACTATGTATCCGTTTTTGATCCGGAACTGCGCGAAGCGGTGCAGAAGCATGCCGGGCACTGTCAGGTGCTCAGCGGCCCGGAAGGGCTTGTAGAATTGGCATCGCAGCCGGTAGATCTCGTACTGAATGCAGTGGTAGGGGCGGTCGGTTTACAGCCGCTGCTCGCTGCGATCAAAGCCGGGAATCACGTGGCGGCAGCCAATAAAGAACCTCTGGTCATGGCAGGCCGGTACATCATGGAAGAAGCAGGAAAACAGGGCGTGCGCATCCTGCCTGTTGACAGCGAACACAGCGCCATCTTCCAATGCCTGGAAGGCTCCAACCATGCAGACGTACGCTGTGTGCATCTGACGGCGTCCGGAGGTCCCTTTTACAGATATTCTCCGGAGGAGATGCGACACATCTCTCCGGCGCAGGCCATGTCTCACCCCACCTGGGATATGGGCGCTAAAATCAGCGTAGATTCAGCCACGCTCATGAACAAGGGACTGGAAATAATTGAAGCCATGTGGCTGTTTGGGCTAGAATTGGAGCAGATAAGGGTGGTAATACATCCCCAGAGTATTGTTCACAGCCTCGTTGAGTTTGTGGACGGGTCTTTTTTAGCGCAGTTGGGGCGGGCAGACATGAAGCTGCCTATTGCCTATGCTCTCAACTATCCCTCCCGTCTGACGTTATCCGATGAAAGAATGGATTTGGCGACAATTGGCACCCTGACCTTTGACAAACCGGACTGCAAAACATTTCCCTGTTTGGCTCTGGCTCAGGAAGCAGCACAGGAGGGAGGCACAGCACCCGCTATTCTGAATGCCGCCAATGAAGAAGCGGTAGCCGCTTTTTGTAACGCAAAGATTCCCTTTCTGGCTATCGCGGAAGTCGTTGAACGGACGCTGTCTGAAAGTAACTTTTCCTCCGCTTATGATCTGGATGCCGTGATGGAAGCAGACCGGGACGCACGGCTGCGTGCACAGGCTCATATAGCTTCAACCTCCGAAAGTACTCCTTTATGCTGATTAATATTGTCATATTTGTTGCCGTGTTAAGCCTTCTGATTTTCATTCACGAACTGGGGCATTTTCTGGCGGCAAAAAGTTTCGGCATTTATGTAAAACGGTTCAGTATCGGTATGCCGCCCCGTATTTTCGGCTTTCAGTGGGGCGAAACAGATTACTGTATAGGAGCGCTCCCGATCGGCGGCTTTGTCATGATGGCGGGTCAGGAAGATGTTCCCCTCAGCGATGAAGAACGCGAAGAGGAATACGGACATGTGCCGGAAGACCGCTGGTTTAAAAACAAACCCGTCATTCAGCGGATGTGCGTGCTGCTTGCGGGACCTTCCATGAACTTTGTTCTTGCCGTTGTTTTGTATGCACTGGTAGGACTCGTTGGCAGTGAAGTACCCGAATGGGAAGTGGAGGCACGAGTAGGCGAAATTGAAGCAGGTTCGCCGGTAGAAACGGCTCCTCTTTTCCTGCTTCACAACACCGACGCTGCCGACATGACAGGCACTCCCGATGCTCAGGGCTGGCAGGTGGGCGACCGCATACTAAGTGTAAACGGCCGGGAAATCGGCAACATGACAGATCTCGCCATTACCGCAGTGCTGGGCGGTGACAAGAAAACATACGACGTGCTGCTTGAAAGAATTGACGGCAGACGTTTTGTGTCTCCTGTCGTCCCTCAGGTGCTCGATGCTTCGGGGCATCCACGCTTCGGCGTCGGTCCTTTTGAGACAGCCATTGTCCGCGAGGTATTCCCCGGCTCGGAGGCAGAAGCAGCAGACCTGAAGCCTCAGGACATCATCCGGGCGGTTAACGATAAGACCGTTTCCCTGACTTCATTTATTACATCTATAGAGAAGATACCAGCCGGTGAAAGCGTCCGGCTGGAGGTGGAGCGAAACGGCGAGACCCTGGCGTTGCAAGCTACTCCTGAAACAATCGGACGCATAAAAGGCATCTCTTTCGGTTCCTCCGAAAAAGAGCAGGAACTGCGCATACTTGCCATAGAAACAAAAACCGCTGAAGAATCTGGACTGAAAGCGGGAGATATGGTTACGGCAGTCAACGGAAAAGCCATGAGTCCTGCAGAATTTTTTACCTTTGAGAAAGAGAATCCGGGCTCGGAATTTGATCTGTCCGTTCAGAGACCGGGCATTCTTTTCGGTGTGGTGGAGCCTGAGCAAAAGATCAACGCCTCCCTGAAAATCCAGGCTGTCGGCGCTATAGGTGTAGCGTTGCGCCCGAAAACAGTCTGGCATCGGGTGCCAGTAGTGCGCATCATCCCCCACTCCTTCTATCAGAGTTATCTCGCCGTGGAGCGCACGGTGCTGACGATTGTCGGGCTTGTGCAGCAAAAGGTGAGCCCCAAAGATCTCGGCGGGCCGGTGATGATCTATGAAGTAACTACAAAAGCCGCCCAGGCGGGATGGGACTGGCTGCTCAAAATCACAGCCTTCATCAGTGTTAATCTCTTTGTCCTGAATCTTCTCCCGCTGCCTGTTCTCGACGGCGGGCAAGTAGTCATGAATGCGGTGGAAGCGGCAAGAGGCAAACCGGTCAGTGAAAAATTGCTGGTTCGCATGCAGCAGATCGGCATTTTTCTCCTGATCGCACTTATGCTCTTTGTCACATTCAACGATATTCAGCGCCTTCTTTTCGGCTGGTTTTAATCCCCTCAGAATTTAACCCAATTACAGTGTAAGAGGAAAGACAACCATGGAGCGTATCACCTGCAAATTCGGTGGCTCTTCTCTGGCAGATTCATCCTGCATCCGTCAGGTTATCGACATTATCCGTGCCAACCCGGCACGGAAGTATATTGTGCCTTCCGCCCCGGGCAAGCGAACAGCAGAAGAGAAAAAGATTACAGACCTTCTGTATGCGTGGCACAATATGGCACGGCAGGGTCTTGATCCGACAGAACCGAAAAGCATTATAGAAGAACGTTTTTCGACCCTTGCCCGCGAGCTGGGCGTTTCTTTTAATGTGCAGCCCTGCCTGGAAGAAATTGCCGAGCATGCTTCCCGTGATGAAGCACCGGACTATATGGCATCACGGGGTGAATATCTCAACGGAAAATTGATTGCCGAAGCGCTGGGCGCCGTTTTTGTTGACCCTGCAGAATGCATCCTTTTCAAAGAAAACGGACAGCTGGATCCCCGGAGCTATGACCTGCTGGGTGAAAAACTGCAAGGCGACGGTCTCTTCGTGGTTCCCGGTTTTTACGGCGCAACGCCTAAAGGGGAAATCAAGACCTTTTCACGGGGCGGAAGTGATATTTCAGGTTCTATTGTCGCCCGGGCAACCCGGTCCTCGCTTTATGAAAACTGGACTGACGTGTCCGGCTTCAGAATGGCAGATCCGCGCATTGTTCCGGATGCGAAACGGATTGAAGAGATCACATACAGAGAATTGCGCGAACTCTCGTACATGGGCGCCACGGTGCTTCACGACGAGGCTATTTTTCCGGTCAGGGAACCGGGCATCCCCATCCAGATTCTGAACACTAAAAAACCGGACAGCCCCGGCACATTGATCGTCGCCCGGCGCGACTCCGGACATCCGGTATGCGGCATTGCGGGGCGGCGCGGCTTCACCATGTTCAACATCGAGAAAACGCTCATGAATAAAGAACATGGTTTCGGCAGAAAACTGCTTTCCATCTTCGAGGAGCACCGGGTCAGCTGGGAACATATGCCCACCGGTATCGATACGATTTCGATTATCGCCTCCGATGACGAGCTCAAAGGCAAAGTGCAGACCATACTGGAATCCATTGAACGGCTTCTGGATCCTGACGATCTCACTGTCACCTCCGGTCTGGCAATCGTCGCCACCGTGGGCAAAGGCATGAACCGGCTGGTTGGCGTTGCCGCACGTCTCACCGGTGCACTCGCGGAAGCAGGCGTCAATATCCGGGTAATCAATCAGGGTTCCTCTGAAATGAATATTCTGATCGGAGTGGAAGAACAGGATCTCGAAAAAGCGGTTGCCGCCATCTATCACGCTTTTGACAGCTGGCAGTAATGTTCTCCGCCTCCTTCCGGAAGCAGACCTGCAGACCTTAGAAATGACTGAGAAAAAAACAATTCCTGAAGATTGGTTCGAAAGCGCCTTCGGCGATCTTTACAACATTGTCTATGCTCATCGCTCCGTTGCCTCGGCCGCACCGGAAGCCCGTTTCGCCGCTGAAGCAGCGGGTCTGTCCCGGAAGGACACAGCGCTTGATCTGTGCTGCGGTACCGGGCGACACCTTGCGACTTTGATGGATACCGGTGCCAGCCTGACGGGGTACGACTACTCGCCGGTACTGCTCGCAAAAGCGCAGCAAAACACCCGCCGGCAAGTCCATCTGGTGCGCGGGGATATGCGATATCTTCCTTTTACCCGTACTTTTTCTGTCATCTTTTCTTTTTTCACAAGCTTCGGCTATTTTATGGATGACGGGGAAAATAAAAAGGCACTTTTGCAGATGAGCGACGCTCTTGCCGGGGGAGGGCGTTTTTTCTTTGATTATCTCAATCCGGAATATCTGAAACAGAATCTGGTCACTGAATCCACCCGTGACTCTCTGGGTTTCCGGATCCGGGAGCAACGGTGGATCGATGAAAAAACACAACGGGTCAATAAAACCATCCGCGTCGAAAAAAACAACGTCCTTGTAGGAAAAAGCAGCGAATCTGTCCGCATGTACACCTTTGACGAACTGCGGTTTCTACTGGAGCAGGCAGGCTTGCGTATTACACAAACCTGGGGCAATTATGACGGCACGCCCTACAGCACGAAAACACCCAGAATGCTAGTGCTGGGTATCAAGGGCGCAGCATGAACAGTCTGTATCATGCCTATATTTCCGGAGAGGATAGAGTAGCGGATCTTTACGAAGCATTGCCCGCTTCTCTCTTCCGCGACAGGCATTCCCCTGCCCCGCTTCCTCCCGCCATGGCAGAGCAGGTAAATCGGTATCAGCAGCAGCTGGGCGTCGAAAAAACTGATTTGCCTCCGCAATGCCGGGTCATAATAACCGGGCAGCAGGCAGGGCTCTTCGGAGGGTCCCTTTATACAGTTTACAAAACTATCACAGCAATCCAGCTGGCAGAAAGGGTGAGCCGCCCGGATGCCCCCGTCATCCCTCTTTTCTGGACAGCTTCGGACGACCATGATTTTGAAGAAATCAATCATGCAACACTGGTGACCCGTCGCCATGATCTTCTGACGCTCCGCTATACGCCTTCTCCGGCAGACGGATATGTAAAAGGGATGCCTGCCGGCGAAATTCCCCTCACCGGTCAGTTAAACAAGCTTATAGATCAGGCAGCGGCGGTGACACCCTCCTCTGAGTGCACAGAAGAAATCCGTGATTTTCTTATCCGGGCGCTCGGCGAATCAGCATCTGTAGCGGAATGGTTTTCCCGTATTCAGGCACGCCTTTTTGCCCGCACGGCACTGCGTCTCTTTGATCCGCGTCTTCCTGCCGCGCGCCGTACTGCCGCCGCTATTCTGGAACAGGAAATAGAAGCCCCGCTGGAAAGCACGGCACTGCTCATGCGGCAGGGGGATATTCTGGAATCCCGCGGTTTCGGGCGACCGATCCGGCGCACAGAAACCATGTGCAATTTTTTCCTGGAAATTGAAAAAATACGCTGCACGATGTTTTATGAAAACGGCAGGTTTCATGCCCCCGAAGCAGAACGGTCTTTTTCAAAACCAGAAATGAAAGCCCTGCTGGCTGCCCGGCCCGAACTTTTTTCCGGCAATGTTGCGCTGCGTCCGATCATTCAGCAGGCGCTTTTCCCTGTGCTGGCTTATGTGGCGGGTCCCGGCGAAATCGCTTACTGGGCACAGTTAAAACCGCTTTTTAATCTGTTTGATCAGCCGATGCCCATCGTATATCCGCGCATGAAAGGCCTTATTACTACGCTCAAAAACAACAAACTGAGAAAGCGTTTTTCAGCAGACACAACGCAGCCTTTTGATCTGAATCAGGTTCTGACCCGTGCATTGGAACAGGAGCACGCCAACCGGTACCACAATGCTTTTCAAAAAGGCAGAATATCGCTGGACGATGCTTTTGCCCATTTCCTCGCGCCTTTTTTGGCACCCGGCACACCTGCAGCTGTTCAGCAGCTGGCGCAGCGTTTCCAGAAAAATCAGCAGTTTTATTTTGACCGTTTCGGGAAAGCCCTTCTCTTTTCCGATCAGGAGAAGCGGAAAACTTTGGAAAACCAGTTGACCCGCCTGCACTGTTTTTTTTCTCCCAACGGAAAAGAGCAGGAACGGGCTCTTTCCCTCTTTTCTTTTTTATTTGAGCAGGGGTGGCCGCTGATCGATAGAATGCTGGATGTATTTTCTCCCGACAAAACGGGTGTGCAGGAGTTTGAACTATGACCACGCACCAGGAATCCGTTGATGTACTGGCAATCGGAGCCCATCCCGATGATGTGGAACTCGGCTGCGGCGGACTGCTTGCGAAACTTTCATCTGAAGGAAAGCGGATTGCCATTCTTGATCTGACCCGGGGGGAACTCAGCACCCGGGGTACCCCTAACGAACGTCATGCGGAATCCGAGCATGCCGCCGCAATCCTCGGACTCTGCGCCCGTGAAAATGCGGGATTGCCGGACGGCGGTCTTTCCAACACACCGGAACAGCGTCTGGCGGTTATTCCTTTTATAAGGCGCTTCCGTCCTAAAGTGGTTTTAACCCTCATGACACCCGACCGACACCCTGATCATGAAGCCGCCCACTATCTGGGCAGAGATGCCTGTTTCCTGTCCGGCCTTATGCGTATCGATACAGGACAGGAACCTTTCCGCCCGGAGCGCATCTATTATTTCCATCCCTATCTGGATGCGGCGGCTTCACCTTTCGGCATTGTGGATATCAGCGGTTTTTTCCCGAAAAAACTCGCATCTATCGGCGCCCATAAAACCCAGTTTTACAATCCGGACGACCGCAGTGCCGGCACCTATATTTCCTCTCTGGAATTCTGGGAATCCATAGAGCACCGGGCACGTTTCTGGGGCAGGCGCATCGGTGTCAGCCATGGTGAAGCGCTTTACTCAGAGGGTCCGGTCTCTTTATCAACGCTGCCCGGTCTGTGATCCCTTAAAAATCGAATGATGCAGCCGCATGGCGTATTCATCCGTCATACCGGCAATATAATCAACGAGCCGGCGTTCAAAGGAATCGTCTGTATCATCATGATTCATCTGTGCCGGCGGGTGCTCCAGAAGATAAAAATACAGATCCCGCACCATCTGGCGCGCCTGACGAATCTCGGATTCTATGGCTTCACGGGGATACACTTCCTGATAAAGAAAGTCGCGCAGAATACGCATGCCTCTTTTAATTTCGGGCAGGATATTGATTTCCCCGCCGCTGCTGCCTTCAATCACACCCAGCACCATACTGTTGATCCGCTTTGAATTCCCCTCGCCTACTGCCGTGACTGCTTCTTTTGGAAGCGCATCAAAGGAAATAACACCTGCCGTCAGCGCATCGTCGATATCGTGGTTAATATAAGCGATAGCATCGGCAAGGCTTACAACCAGACATTCCGATGACAGATCAGGCACCGGCTGGTCATATAAAATTGCTTTCCCGTGAGAATGGTTGAGTATCCCCTGACGCACTTCCCAGGTGAGATTCAGACCCGCTCCTGTTTTGCGTTTTTCGAGATGCTCAACAATGCGCAGACTTTGCTCATAATGCTTAAATCCTGCGCTGTACACCTCATTGAGCACCGTTTCACCGGCATGCCCGAAAGGCGTGTGCCCCAGATCGTGACCCAATGCGATGGCTTCCGTCAGATCTTCGTTCAGAAAGAGCGCCCGGGAAATGGTTCTGGCAATTTGAGAGACTTCCAGCGTGTGAGTGAGGCGCGTCCGGAAATGGTCTCCTTCAGGTGCAAGAAACACCTGAGTCTTGCGTTTCAGGCGGCGGAAGGCCTTGGTATGGAGAATGCGGTCACGATCCCGCTGGAAGGCTGTCCGGTAGGGATCCTCCTCCTCAGGCGTGGCGCGCCCCCGGGAATACCGGGCAAAACATGCCGAGGGTGAAAGTGTATCTATTTCGCGCTGCTCTATAATTTCTCGAAGAAGCATCCTGTGTATCCGACAGCCTTCCCTGTGCATGCATTCGCATCCGGCGAAGCGGCTGTTACTTCAAAAAACCTTCAGGTAAAAAAGGGACCCGTGGGAAAGACTTTCTCCACGGGTCCGAAAAAGTATCAGCAGAATCAGTTCTTGGCGATATAGTCGGCAATCCAGTCACCGATGGCTGAGGTGCTCATCCCGGCAGCTTTAATATCGCTGGCGGCAAGTCCTTTAATCAGCCCGGAGGTGAGGAAGGCAACACATGCATCTTCAATAGCCTTGGCGGCTTCTGTTTCACCCAGATGATCCATCATCATCTGTCCGGCGAAAATGCAGGCAAGGGGATTGATAATATTCATACCCGTGTACTTGGGTGCGCTGCCGCCGATAGGCTCGAACATGGAAACGCCTTCGGGGTTCAGATTGCCGCCCGCCGCGATGCCCATCCCGCCCTGAATCATGGCGCCCAGATCGGTAATAATGTCGCCGAACATGTTGCCCGTCACAATGACATCAAACCATTCCGGATTCTTCACCATCCACATGGTCGTTGCATCCACGTGCGCATATTCACGCTTGATATCCGGGAATTCTTTTTCGCCCATTTCATGGAAAGCGCGTTCCCAGAGACCGAACACATAGGTCAGAACATTGGTCTTGCCGCAAAGCGTCAGGGTGTTATTTTTATTGCGTTTGCGGGCACATTCGAAGGCATAGCGCAGGCAGCGATCCACTTCGTTACGGCTGTAAACCATGGTCTGCATCGCAACTTCGTAAGGCGTTCCTTTGCGCTGCACACCGCCGATGCCGGTGTAGATATCAGCCGAGTTCTCACGAATCACCACAAAATCGATGTGCTCGGGTCCTTTATCTTTGATCGGCGTGTCAACACCGGGATAAAGTTTAACAGGACGCAGATTGATATACTGATCCAGTTCAAAGCGCGTGCGCAGCAGAATCCCCTTTTCCAGAATGCCGGGCGCGACATCGGGATGACCGATAGCACCCAGATAAAGGGCATCGAATTTTCTGAATTCATCAATGGCGGAATCCGGAAGCACCTCTCCGGTTTTCATATAGCGTTCACCGCCAAAATCATAGTTCTGATAAGAAAAGGAAAATCCGAACTTCGCGGCAGCCGCATCAAGAACCTTCACGCCTTCCGCCATCACTTCCGGCCCGGTTCCGTCGCCGGGAATCTGAGCTACTGAGTACTTTGCCATGTAAGAGTCTCCTGGTTGTTGTTGAAAACAGACCGGCAGGCAATTTGCCATTTTATTGCCGGCAAAGAACCGGTCTGCTGATATTCACTAAAACGTTCCACTATTCATTTGAAAGCACATAAGGCGCATCACTGCATCAAAATCACCCCGTGCCGCCGGATCTTTCAAATCCTGAAAGATCTTTCTGAAAACTGCTTACTTCGGAGAGACGACCCCCCGGTCACGGGCATACTCTTCAAGAGCGTCGCGAAGCAGTTTACGCCCACGGTAAAGACGGGACATAACAGTGCCAAGAGGGCAGCCCATGGCTTCAGCAATCTCTTTATATGACATGTCTTCAAGATCCGCCATCAGAACCGCTTCGCGAAATTCCTCAGGCAAGGCTTCCACTGCTTTGCGAACAGGATCATCCACCAGCTCCAGTAAATCTTCCCGGCAGCCGGGCCGAGGCTCAAAAAAAACCTCGGGATCAGGATGAGTGCCCCGTGCCACTTCGAGTCCGGACAGTTCAACTTCCAGCGGACGGCGGGAGCGACGCCGGTACTCGTTGATGAAAGTATTTCTCAATATAGTAAGCAACCAGGCCTTTATATAGGTTCCGGGCTTAAATTTATCATGAAAACGAAGCGCTTTCACAAAGGTATTCTGTGTCAGATCTTCCGCATCCGCATGGTTCCGCGTCAGGCGCAACGCTACCGCATAGAGCAGATCAACGTGCTCCATGACAGCATCTTCAAATTCTTTGGACCATCTGGTTGATGTTGCGCTCAAAGAAAACGTCCCGAGTTGGATGGGCGGGAAAATCCCGCAATGAGGAGTGGAAGTTAGACCAATACCTATTTTTCAGCCTGCACCATATCTTAGCAACAATTAACCGTAGTAATCAAGCAATGGTTTAAAAACAGAAAAAAAAGCAGCCTTTTTCAGCAAGAGGTAAATTCACCCGAAACGGAGGCATTACACCCGTTAAAATTACGAATAATACAACGCCCCGGACAAGCCTGAGACATACAAAACTGGTTTCAGGAAAAATCCTTGTTCTATTCTTTTTTGAAAAGGCGCAGGGCTTTCAGGGCATTCTGAAAATCTTCGGGAGGGGAACTGACAAAAGTGAGCCATTCACCGGAAACAGGATGGGTAAACCCCAGTTTTTCCGCATGCAGCGCCTGTCCTTCGAGCCGCATCAGCGCTGAAAGCAGCTCCTCCGGCACGCCCGGCGTGTCATAATTACAGGTCCCGTAAACAGGGTCTCCAAAAATAGGATGTCCTGCAAAGCGCATATGGACGCGTATCTGGTGGGTTCGCCCCGTTTCCAGCGTCAGGCGCACCAGACAGGCGACTCCGAAACGCTCCAGGGTCTCGAAGTGGGTAATGGCTGTTTTCGCATTAACGCCTGTGACAGCCATACGGGAGGGGTCGACCAGGCTTCTGCCCAGACTTGCGTTCACCGTCCCCCGGTCTTCCGGAAATTCTCCGGCAACCAGTGCCTGATAGCGACGTTCGAAATGGCGTTCCGATGCCTGTCTTGCCAGATGCAGGTACGCATGCTGATTTTTCGCTGCCACCAGCACACCGGAGGTATAGCGGTCCAGGCGGTGTACAATGCCCGGGCGCCGGGAGTCATCGCCGGTCTGCTCATAATCAGGGCAATGAAAAAGCAGGGCATTCACCAGCGTTCCGGTATAATGCCCCGGCGCCGGATGCACCACAAGCCCGGAAGGCTTGTCCACAACCACCAGATGCTGATCCTCAAAAAGAATTCTTATCGGGATATTTTCCGGTACAGGCACCAGAGGCGGCGCTTCAGGCAGTTCAACAGCAATACTCTGTCCCGGCTGCACCACTGTGGCAGCTTTCGTGCAAATGCATTGATTTACGGTTACGCTGCCCTGCTGGATCAGTTTCTTTATATGGCTTCTGGAAAAACTCTTCAGCGCCTCCGCAAGGTACACATCCAGACGGACAGGGTTTTCTCCATCATCCACAGTGAGGTGGACAAGAGATGACATAGTACTATCCTCCAGTGCCGTTCCGGGCTTCGGGGCGATCAGTGCCCTTGAGCCGACGATGTGCCTTCCCGGGCGGTACGGGTAAAAATATTGATGTTGCGCCAGCCTTCTTTCCGGAAACGGCGAAACAGCACACCGCTCAAAAGAATAATAAACACTGTTGCACCTATCCAGGCACCAAAGGCACCCATCCGGAAATAAAAGGCAAAGAGCAGTGCCAGCGGCAGAAAAATCAGATACGACATGACAAAAGTCACATACATCATCCAATGTGTATCGCCCGCCCCTTTCAGCGCACCGGTGCAAACGATATTAACAGCATCAAAGGCCTGAAAAAGAGCTGCCAGGATCAGCAGTTTATGTCCGAGATGGACAACTTCCGGTTCCGCGCGGAAGATAAGCGAAATCAGTGTATCGCCGAAAAGGGCAAAAGTAATGCCCATGGCGACCATATAAACACCGGCGATCTTGATGGCTGTATAGGTACGCCGCTTTGCCCGCTCCACATCACGCCTCCCGAGCCATTGACCGACAATGGCGGCAATCCCATGATTCAGACCGACAGCGGGAAGAAAGCATATGTGGATAAAGCTGACTGCGATGGTATTGGCAGCCAGTTGAATTGCACCGAAGCGCCCTATGATAAAGGCTGTGAAAATCCACCAGTTCGCCACATCCAGAAACATACTTACTGCCGACGGTGTTCCTATGGTAATCATCTCACGCAGGCGGTGCCAGTCAAAAGCCCAGGACGAACGTGTCCGGTAACGACTGTCAAAATGCCTGTGCAGGAAAAAGGAGAGCATGATGGCGAACTGCAGGATTGTTGCCAGCACAGTGGCGACAGCGGCACCCGCCACCTCCATCCGGGGAAAACCGAACTTGCCGAAAATAAGAAGATAATTCAGTATCAGATTGGAAGCATTGGCGATAATGGCGGCGTACATGGGAATACGCGGCCGGCTGACCGACTGGAAAAAACCGGCAAGAGCCGTCACTGCTCCTACAAAAAAATAGCCCAGCACACGTACTCGAAAATACTCCAGTTCATAGCGGGTCACTGTTTCATTGTGTCCCATGGAACCGAAAAGAAGAGGGGCCAGCGGCCAAAGCGCCGCAGCAAAAAAAATCCCTAGCACGGAAATATACATCCCCTGCCAGCAATAACAGGCACACAGAGTGTACTGCTCTCTTCCGAAGCATTGCGCCACAAAAGTGGTAACGATGCTGGCAATTCCCATAAAAAGCGTACAAAGTGTAAAGGAGGCTATTCCGGCACTCCCTACCGCAGCCAGTGCATCTGTGCCCAGATAGGAGCACATGACCTTATCGAAGAACTCCATGATCGTATAGGAAAGCATGCCCAGGATCAGAGGGCCGGACATGGACAGCACCTCACGGGTACCTGTCCAGCGTGTTTCATCAATCAATTGTTTCTGTTGAAAAGTCATTATACAGCCGGAAGGGGGTAGAAGAAGGGGTAATGCGTAAAGAAACAGGAAGTATAGCACAGTCATAAGGAAAATCCTGAGCAGGACTGTGCCGCTGTTTTTTTCTGAAAACTGCTCAAAATAAATAGTAAGTTATGAAAGTGAATTTTCAGTATTCCGGGAGTACATAAGGCTTTGACATCGTTTCACTAAGCAGCCCGGGTATGCTTTCTTTTACTTGCACATATTTCTCCTGTTACAATGAAGATCCAACCGTATTGTCAACCCCCTTGTTTTAACACCCGGCCAGAAAGAGAAGAATTTCCTCATGAATACGTTGTCGGCTCAGGCAGGTCTGGATGAAACCAGAAAATTTATGAAAGAACGGCTTCAGGGCATCGTTCCCGACATTGAAATTGAAGCGAAGGTGGAAATCGCGCATGAAATCAATCGCCTGAAGCATGAGATGAATGCTGTGATTCTCGGACACAATTATATGGAGCCGGCACTTTATCACAGTATTCCGGACTACACAGGCGACTCACTGCAGCTTTCCTCCATCGCTGCCAAAACGACAGCAGATATCATTGTTTTCTGCGGGGTCTGGTTCATGGGTGAAACAGCCAAAATACTCAACCCCCAGAAAACCGTGCTCGTCCCCTCAGAAAAAGCGGGCTGCTCTCTGGCAGAAGGTATCAGCGCTGACGATATCCGTGCGCTGAAAGCAAAATTCCCCGGCGCTGTAGTGGTTACTTATGTGAATACTTACGCCACTTCCAAAGCGGAATCCGATTACTGCTGCACTTCGGGGAATGCAGACAAAGTGCTGTCCAAACTTGTGGAAGACGGGCACAAGCGCATCATCTTTCTGCCCGATGCCTATCTGGCGGAAAATACAGCGACGCAACTGGGGCTCCCCTTCCTCGATTCCGAAGCGGATCAGAAAGCATTTGACGCTGTTCCGGCTGATCAGCCACTGGTCATCGGCTGGCATGCCAAGTGTGAAGTCCATGAACTTTTTACCACAGAAGACGTGGCAAACATACGAAAACAGTATCAGGACGCCGTCATCCTCGCCCATCCTGAATGCCCGCCGGAAGTAATTCAACTGGTTGACAAATCAGGCAGCACCAAGGCTATGGTCGACTATGTACGTGACAAAGACGCTCCCTGGTATGCTCTTCTCACTGAGTGTTCCATGGGTGACAACCTCGCCGCTGAATTTCCCCACAGACGTCTTGTGCGGGCCTGCACGTTACGGTGCAAGCACATGAATTATATAACCCTTGAAGATACGCTGGCGGCATTGAAACAATGCCAGTATCAGGTTCATCTTGATGAAACAATCCGACAACAGGCACTCCTGCCCATTCAGCGCATGCTTGCAATTCAATAGCCCTGCCAGGGAGGCTTTTTTTTGACAACAATTTGTAATTTGTGCCGTTTTTTTGTAAAGCAGGATCAATTTCCCCTATCTTCTGCAGCACATTTCATGCGAATACTGCGAATATCTTCAAGTATTGCATTAAAATAACTTTGGCACAACATTTGCTCATAAATTAGGCAGACAGTTTTTTGTTTGTGTGTGCTTTGTTCCAAACAACCAACATGGAGGTATCGCTATGAAGAACAAAGGCTTTACGCTGATCGAACTGATGATTGTGGTGGCCATTATTGCCATTATCGCAGCCATCGCCATCCCCAACCTGCTTCGTTCCAGACTGCAGTCCAACGAAGCCGCCGCTATCGGCAACCTGAAGACCATCGTCGGTGCGCAGACCGCCTTTGCCGCTGCCAACAGAGGCTATGCTGATACATGGGTCGAGCTGAGAGAACCTGCAGACGGACCTTCCTTCCTGGATCTTGAAATCGCAGCCAATGACGACACCCTGCAGGGCTATGATTACAATTTGGCTGGTGCTGAAGCCGATGCTAATGGTCTTTTCCAGAACTTCACGTGCACAGCTAACCCCAACAATGATGGCGTAACCGGTATCCGCTATTTCTTCGTAGATGCCAGCGGTATCATTCGCTTCGCCACCGGTGCAGCTGCAGACGCGGACAGCACCCCCATCTGATAAACTCAGACTTATTTCTGATCGTGTAATTTTGCGGCGGCAACTTCGGTTGCCGTCGCTCTTTTTTATCCCGGTACTTCGCCTGCAGTTCTGATGTGATCGGATGGCTACGCAGGAATCTTCTTGCTCTTAACAGCGTTATCATGGTACCGTATACGAGTCGCCGGGGGATCTCACGCTCATTCCAGTTAAGAACAGTGCTCCGGCAGACCGGGAGAAGTTTTCAATGAAATACATCATTCTGCTTGGTGACGGCATGGCTGACCATCCTCTGGATGCGTGCCAGGGCAGAACACCGATCGAAGCCGCTCATACGCCCAACATGGATCGTGTTGCCCGTATGGGAGTGACCGGCCTTTTCTGCCCCATCCCCGAAGGGATGCCTCCGGGCAGTGATGTAGGCAATCTTTCTCTGTTCGGGTATGATCCCCGTGTTTCCTTTTCCGGGCGGGCGGCGATCGAAGCGGCAAGCCAGGGCATCACTCTTGCCGCCGATGAAGTTGCCTTCCGCTGCAATCTTGTTACGCTGTCGGACGGCGTAATGAAAGACTTTACAGCCGGTCACATCACCACTGAAGAAGCGTCGGAATTAATCCATCATCTGGATAAGGAACTCTCCGCCTCTTTCCCGATCCGTCTCCATTGCGGCGTCAGCTATCGTCATACAGGCATACTGAAAGCTGACAGCGGCTGCACGGTCGAAGATCTGGCGCAGGCGGTATGCGAACCTCCGCATAATATTACTGGGCAATCCTTCGAGCCCTTCCTGCCTCAGGGCGCTGCTGCCGATCTGCTTATCGCACTCATGCAGGCATCACAAAAAGCATTACAGGAGCATCCTGTCAATGTGGCGCGCATCGCCTCCGGTAAACTTCCGGCAGTATCTCTGTGGCCCTGGGGTCAGGGGCGGGCGCTTACGCTGGAATCCTACCGGGATCGCTTCGGTGTCAGTGGCGCCGTGATCTCTGCCGTCGATCTGGTCAAGGGCATAGGTGTCTGCGCGGGGCTTGAAGTGCTTCATGTGGAAGGCGCCACCGGCTGGATCGATACCAATTATGCGGGGAAAGTGGCAGCGGCGCTTAATGCTCTGGAAGAACATGATTTTGTATACCTCCATGTGGAAGCACCTGATGAAGCCGCACATCAGGGCAGTATTCCTTTGAAAATTCAGGCGATAGAAGATTTTGACGCGAAAGTTGTGGCGCCTGTCATCGCTTATGCAGCAGACAGAAAAGACTGCCGTATACTGGTTGCGCCCGACCATTTTACCCTCATCAGTACCAAGACCCATGCATCCGGAGCTGTACCCTTTGCACTCTGCGGTCCGGGTATTCAGCCGGGAGAATCTGCCGCTTATGGAGAAGGCGCCGCCTTGTCCAGCGGCATCATGATTCCTGACGGGCACCGCCTCACCGTTGACTTTCTGAAAGAAGAAACGCTCTCTTTCTGAATCCGGCGTTAGGCAGTCCGGCCCGATTTTTGTTATACTATGCGGCGTGTGGCTCATTTTGCAGAGGATCACACGACTTTTCCAACATCCGATCAGGGGAGTATTGTATTAGGAAGCACATAAACCATGAAAAAAATCTTTATTTACGATACAACGTTAAGAGACGGTGCCCAGGGTCCGGGCATCAAATTTTCATCAGAAGACCAGCTTCTGGTAGTCAAAACGCTGGATGCGCTGGGCATTGACTTTATTGAAGGCGGTCAGCCGGGCTCCAACCCCAAGGCAGCAATGCTTTTTGAGCAGGTCAAAGATCTTGACCTGAAACACAGTGTTATGGCCGCTTTCGGCAGCACGCGCCACATCAAATACAGTTGTGACGAGGATCCGAATCTGAAAGCGCTTATTCAGACAGGCTGCCCGGTAGTCACTATTTTTGCGAAGAGCATCGTCTCTCAGGTCAAGGATGTCCTGCGGATCTCGCTGGAAGACAATCTTAAACTGGTCTCCGAATCTGTCGCCTGGCTGAAAGCCAATGGCCGACGTGTTTTTCTGGATGCAGAACATTTCTTTGACGGTTATCTGGAAGATCCGGAATATGCACTGACTGTGCTTCAATGTGCAGCCGAAGCAGGCGCGGAATCTGTCGTTCTCTGCGATACAAACGGCGGACAGCTGCCGGACGCCATTGCGGAGATGACCCGTGCAGCCGTTGCGCGGATACCGGGCACTCAGGTGGGCATTCATCCGCACAATGACAGCGGCACGGCTGTCGCCAGCGTTTTTGCCTCGGTCAAAGCCGGAGCGGAACAGGTTCAGGGAACCATGAACGGTTATGGCGAACGATGCGGCAATGTAAATCTTTGTACTGTAATTCCCGGACTGCAATTGAAGATGGGCTATGACGTCATCTCTGCCGAGCAGCTGGCACAATTGACCCGTCGCTCCCATTTTATTGCGGAACTTGCAAACATGGCACTTCGCGATCATGCGCCGTATGTCGGAAAAAATGCCTTCACGCATAAGGGCGGCATGCATGCCGATGCGGTAAAGAAAAACAAAACCAGTTATGAACATGTAAAACCTGAACTGGTCGGCAATTTTACCCGTATCGCAGTCAGTGAACTTGCCGGCAGATCCAGCCTGATTCAGAAAGCGGAAGAACTGGGCATCCATCTGGAAAAGGACAGCCCGCATACCAGCGAAATTCTGCGCCAGATCAAAGAACTTGAGAACAAAGGCTATGAGTTCGAAGGAGCGGACGCTTCGCTCCTTCTGATCATCCGCCGCGTGCTGAATCAGACGCCGTTTCTCTTTAAAACACTGGGCTACCATGCACGGGTCAATCAGCCGCGTACGGACGGGCCGACCCTTTCAGAAGTGACTGTAAAACTTGAACTGCCGGGCGGTGAAATTGTCCATACGGTCGCAGAAGGTGACGGTCCTGTCGATGCCATGAACAATGCACTGCGCAAAGCCCTGAAATCCCATTACCCCGCTATTGAAGAAATGCATCTGGAAGATTATAAGGTGCGCATTCTTGATGGGAAACTGGCAACTCAGGCTAAAACCCGAGTGCTCATTGAGACTTCTGATCCCGGAGACAGCTGGTCCACAGTCGGCGTTTCAGAAAATATTATTACTGCGTCCTATGTGGCGCTGCTGGACAGTTTTGAATACTTCCTGCTGCGCCGGTACAGAAACGGACAGCAGCCTGCTGATTGTTGACCGGGCGCACGCAGAAGATCAATGCGTAAAAAGAGACAGCAATTCTGAATCCGGATTTGGTTTATCTGAAAGAAGAGCATCATAAAGCGCCCGGAACTTTTCCCCCTGGCCGCCTCTGAGAAAATAACGTTTCAAGCAGGAGATCGCTTTTTCACGGTCTCCTGCTTTCGCATAATACAGTGCCAGGCAGGCAGAGAATTCCGGGGCGCCTCCCTGCTCAGCTCCTTGCTGAAAAAGCCGGAGCGCCTCCTCCTCTTTGCCGAGCGCAGCCGCTGCTTTTCCTGAAGCCAGCAGCACTTTATCGCTCTGCCACGGATCTGCCGCTTCATCCCGAACCGACCGCCAGTCTTCCAGCAGCGACGCTGCCTCTTCCGCATGTCCTTCTTTAAGCAGAATATCAATCAGGGCTTCATAAGGTTCTTCTGTCGGCTGATACCCTTGAAGCGATCTGCTCAGATAGTCCTTTGCCCGGTCAAAGTGTCCCTGCTTCCAGAGAATCAGACCTGCTGCTTCAAAGGTATGCGTTTTATTTTGAGCACCTGCAAAACGGGCCGCCAGTGCTTTCTCATAATAAGCCAGAGCTTCCTTATCACTTCCTGCCCGCACCAGCCGGTCTCCCCGCTTCATCAATACCTCACCAACAGAATCATCGCGGGCAGACAGAAATGCTTCACCCGATTCTGAAAAATACAGAAGCATTCCCAGTATTCCGATCATTGAAATAATGCACAGGACTCCTGTAAAAGAAAACAGGGAAGCAGGCACTTTTATTTTTTCTGTGTCTGACACCGGTGCAGAATCTTCTTTCTCCCTGATCCGCGTTTTATTCATATCACTCCCCCTTCCCCGCTGCCGGTGCTGCTGTGTGTTGTTCTGCAAGCGCCCGCTCATAGTGTGCCTGCCGCTGCAGAGGGGATCCGGCCGGAAATCGCCCCGCAGCCTTTTCAAGCAGCGCAGCCGCCTCCGCATTCTGATTTGTCAGGCGAAGAATGCGCCCGTGGATCAGAAGCACCAGCGGATCGTCGGGCATTTGCTGCCACGCCTCACGGCTGAGCCGCAGCGCGTCAGGCAATCTGCCCAGCTGCTCCAGCGCCCGGGATCGGGAGGCTTTAAGCCGTGCTGAAGAGGCAGGAGGAACCAGGGCTATTGCCTGTGCAAAATATCTGTCCGCTTCCTCCCACAAGGCGCCTTCCAGATAAACAGTAGCCAGATTGGCATAAATGCCCGCCTTTGCGCCCGGTTCAAGAGCAAGCGACTCTGTCCTGCGCAAAAGGACATCAGCAAAAACTGCAAGGTCTCCAATCACAGAGCTGTCACCGCCTTGCATGGCTTCCCGGGCAAGAAGCGAAGCTGATTGAGTCACACTTTTTTCGTCCTGGGATTCAGCGGCAAACAACTTAATGAACTCCGGACAGGAACTGCTTCCTGTCCTGTTTGTTTTTTCTTTCAGTACCGCCCCCGCTTCTTCAGGCGGCACAGCGCGGATCGCAAGTGCCCACAATGCCAGGCTCTCGGGGAAATGGCGCAACGCCTCGTCTATGTAAAAATCCAGCCCTCCTTCCGCCGTATATACTTCTGCCCAGGCAGCACTCAGGTAACCAAAGAGAAGAACAAAGCGATCTGATTTCTCCGACAACGCCCTTGCGCACTGCTTCAACAGGGCATCCAGATAGTGATCCATCTGTCCTTTTTCCCGGGCAAAACGTCTGTAAAACTCCCAGAACTCCGACGACAAAGACTGATCTTCGGCAAGAGGGGTCAAAACAGATTCAACGGTATCGAGGTCATCAAGTTTGATACAGGCAGAAAACAACGCACGGCGGGCGGCAGGCAAATCCAGAGGAACATCCCGCAGATGCACATTAATAAGATCCCGGGTTTCTTTCCAAAGAGGCACCGCATCCTCGCCTCTCATTTCTGCAAGCTGTGCTTCTGCACGGACAATCCGCCAGAGGACATCCTGCACATAAGGAGATTCAGGGCAATAAACGGCTGCATAACGCGCATGCTTTTCTGCCGTTTCCAGCCCTTGCGCATTCTTTTCCAGATCAGCGAGCGAACTCTCTCTCCCCATCGTCTGCATGCTCCGGCTGAGCCACGCCCGTGCCAGATTGGCAGCCGTATGCGGATGATACGGATCCATCTCATGCGAATGGGTGTAATAAACAATTGCCTGATCGGTATCGCCTTTTTTCAGAGCAATATGCCCCAGTAAATTACTGTACCGCGTGTCCCAGAAGCATTTTTTAAAACCACGGGCAGCAGCAGATTCCGCTTTTAAAAGCACCGGGCGCACTTGCGCATCTCCGGAATTTCTTTCCGCCCAGGCAAGAGCACTGTTCCCGCGGTACCAGTCCAGTTCCCCCTGAAAAACCCGAAGCGCCCACCAGGCACAGCCCAGAGACACCGACACAAGCCCTATGCTGATGAGCCCCATAAAAAGCCTTTTTTGTGGAGGAAGCTCCGGAAGGCGCCCTCTGTCGGGCACTGCTGACGGGGACGGGCGTTCCTGCCTTCCCTGATTATTCTCGGTACTTTCATGCCAGAAGGCACTGAAAACACCGACAGCGAGATAAAAAAGTGCTCCTGAAACAGGGATGCGCAGGTTGAATCCAAAAAGTCCATCCACCAAAAATGCCAGGAAAAATGCTGCAAAAATCACTCCCCACCGCCGTTTTTCGAGCTCTCCGGATTCAAAAGCAACGTATAACGATTGCACAATCAGGAGAATAAAAAGAAGAAGATGAAGAATCATGCCGGGAAACCCGGTCTCCACAGCGCTTTCAAGCAAATCACAGTGCACGTGTGTATTCCGCTTGTTCTGGTCGGCGAACCACCGTCTTTCATAAAAAGTCCAGTAAGGTATATTCTCCGGGCTGTAATTCCCGGGGCCTACACCTAAAATCGGATGATCGAGTGCCATACGGGCAGCACCGTAATAGCCGTTGTAGCGCAGAATCAGAGAGCCACCCGTTGGAAAATAGTATCCGGACATCTTTTTGGAGAGAGGCAGCAGAAAGGCGAGCCCTGCCAGAGCAATCAGCAGCAGTACAGCAAAAAGGCACGATATTTTCTTCAGGGAGCTGCCCGGTCTGTTGCGGAAAAAGACATAGAGAAGAACCAGCAGAACGGCTGCGCCCAAAGCAAGCAATGCGCCGCGCATATGCGTCTGGTAAAGGTGAAACAACGGCAGCGGAAGAAGCAGCCAGGCCGCACTGCGGGGTGCCGCAGCGATAAGACCCGCCGCCACTATGATAACGAGAATAAGGCTGTGTCCTGCAAAATTCGGGTTGCCGAAGGTGGCGGGAAGCCCCCGGTACTCCTCTATGTCCCGGGTAACCCAGGGAAATGGATCGAAGCCCAGATACTGGCAGAGTCCATATAAACTGGAAAGGCAGACAGCCAGGCAAATCACCAGCGCAAGCGTCTTTCTGCTTTGCCCACTGTGAAACAGAAAAGAAGCATAAAATGACAGAACAAGCCACGGTATAAGAATGCGGAGTTCATCCACCGCAAGCCAGTGATGCCGTGACGCCAATGCCGAAACGACAGACCAGCAAAGCCACAGTCCCAGAATACAGAGGGGCGGCGAGAGTTTTTTCCGCATATCACCGACAGTGCGGGGCAGCAGCCCGATCCCGGCAGCACAGACGGCAAGAGCTGCTGCTGCTGTGACCAGGTCTTTAATCGGCTTGACAGGATTTGCGGTCCAGGGAATCAGCGCAAGAACCAGAAAAAAGAGCCAGCCGTAAAAAATGAAACGGCAGAGAGCGGATCTGCGGTCCACATTCAGCATGGTTCCTCTCTTCTTTCTCTGTTCATCCGGGTAAATTGAAATCAGGCATTCAGAAATATTGAAGAACAGGCGTCGGCATGGCGCTGCCTGCCATCATCGTTTTTCGGTCTCTATTATTTTTTTCTGAAGAACACGCGTCTCGCCCGTACGCATGGTCAGCAGAATTGTGTCTTTTTGAAACCAGGACATGGATGAATCAAAAAGATCTTCGATATCATAATACTGACCGAAAGAGAAAGAACGGCGCCCGGCCTGATTGCTGTGGATGGTCATAAGATTATTTCGTGCATAAACGGTGTCATACCAGATATCTTCAGCGTCATTGGTTAAGATCGGCTGTTCCAGCAGCACCATCAATTCCCTCAGCAGTGCGGGGCTCAGCTCGGGAGTAGCGATAAAAAGAGATGTCCAGTTCTCCGGAAAAGTCCTTATGGCAATGCTGCCCTTATCTTTATCCGAGGTGTAGTGTGCCAGAAGATCCAGATCGTCATGGGGCGGTATAAAGAAAAGCGGGTTCCACAGGGTCTTCGAGCCGAAAGGCTGATCAGGCGGCATATACAGGCCCGACAGAATATACACGGATTCACCGGAAGCAGGCTCTTTAAAGGGCTGGATATCCATTCCCACCAGTCTGGACATACCTTCCATCCCGGACTCCGCTCCGAAGTACCCCGGCGCATAAAGCCAGATGGCACACGCTTCTTCGCCTGCCAGTCGGGCGTGCAACAGATTGCGTTCTTCTTCTGTGATCATGAAAGGGTTTAGAAAAAGGTATACAGGTGAAGGCGGCGCCACGCCGTCCACCACATCTTTTAAAAGATGAAAACGGGTGCTCACGCCTGCCCGCAATGCCATCTCCCGCCCTTTCAGCAGAAGCGCATTGTTAATTCTGTCGCCGGAAGCAAGACAGAAGTTTGCCCGCTCATCAACCACCACAGTCAAAGTCGCCGGAGATTCCGGTGTCTGTCCCTGCAATTCTTTGTTCTGGTAGTCCGCGTAAAGTGTTTTTAATCTGGCAAACTGTTTCCACTGATCAGGGATATTCAGCCAGCCCTGCGATTCCGGATCAGTCCAGATCAGCCCCATGCCACAGCTGAGCGCCAATGCGAAATTTCGTTTCTGAACTTCAAAAATGTCATCGGGGCGGATACCTTTGACTCTGCCGAAAAGCCCCGTGCTTTCATCACGCTCCACACCGGTTCGGGTGTCATCCATAATGAAGCAGGTTTTGCCCCGGGCAAGCAGGCTGTCCACAGGACCGACAGGCCCGCCGGTACCGCCAAGCCCGCGGTCAACATAAGACACAGGGAGAATGACGCCATCCAGATCACTGTGCAGAAGCCGCTCCAGCGCATAATGACCGGAAGATGGTTCAGTGAGTTCATAAGTAAACCCATAAGGCGCCAGAACAAGCACATTGTCCCGGGCAATTTCTTTTATCCGAGTAACAGCACTAATTAACGTATCCGCCACCTGATCTGAACAGTAGCGGTAATAATCCATCATGGGCTGCATCTGCGGCAGCACAAGAAAAACAGGAGCTTGTTTTTCCTGTCCCTCCTGCTGGCTAAAAACAGGCACCGCACATCGATCAAAAGTCTGTGCATCCACGCCCCACGCCTTCGCCAGTTCCTCTTCAGTTCCATAATGATTTTGCAGCCAGCGCCGAAACGCACTCTGGTTTGCCTCAGATAGATCGTGCTCGCCCGGAAGCCGCCAGCGCTGCTCTCCCAAAGCGCCTAAAACATATCCCCGTATATGATCCGCAAGGCCGCTCTTTTCCAGTTTATCTATTTCACCGGCAAGGATTTCCAGTGCACGGTTCCGCCACAATTCAGACCCGATGGAGGGATAAGCCTGCAGCCCCGACTGAAAGCGCAGTGCGGCATCCGGATAAAGGGTCAGCCAGGAGGCGGGCGGATTCAGATTGATCCAAAGAAGGAGCTGCGCGCGGCTGTTAATATCCAGATACTGCTGCAACTGCTTCTCAATGGCGGACGCTTTTTCGGGCTGGTAAGGCTCCGACCAGTCCAGCGCAACAGGAACCACATAATTGGAAATCCCCGCTTCCTTGGCCAAGGTCACCTCTTCCGCAACCACCGGCCACACGTCATCTGAGGCTTTACCGGCAAAAAAGAACAGTGGTGGCGCCTGTGCACTGCTGTGGAGCACGGGCAGCGCATGCTCCCCGCTCTGCTCGCCCCCTTCCGGCAATGTATCCTGATGTGCAGGAAGCGCTGTCAGCGACGGCATTTCCGGCACGGATTTTTTCCCCAGATAGGAACCGGCAATAAAGGCACAACTGAGAAATACAGCGAATAGGGCGATGCGCAACAGCACCGCAAAAGAAGAAATACGAGCCAAGATAGATATGCTTTCGCCAGATCGTTAAATTGAAGCACTGAAAAGACAGAGAAATTACAGATGTTATTTTACCTGCCGCATCCCAAGAAGGTCAATTTATCCGGGCATTAAAGCGCCTATGCTGTTTTTTGAAGGAACGTGCCATCTGCCCGGATGACGGCCCGGTCTCCTTTGTACAGCCCGAACGGTGCCCGGTTCTGCTTCCCCGGGCTTTTACACTTCGGATCTGTACTGTTGTTTTTCGATGCAGACATCGCTTGCTCCGAAGGAAAAGGCATGGTTTTAGGGGGAATTATTTGGTTTTGGCGGTGTTTGTATAGTATAGTTAACTTGTGAACACATTCGTGAACCTTGTGGGAGGCAGCGGTCAAACATAAGGTAGTGTTTATCGTGGAATTACTCATTGTTCTTTTTATTGTGCTCCTCGCTTTCACCCTTCTGGTGCGCCATGGCATCCGTTCAATGCGCCGGGACCAGTCCCCCTGCTGCGGGTGCTCCACATGCTCGCTCCCGGAAGAATTGAAGGAGCAGTGTGCTTCGGCACAGAAGGCGGATCCCAAGTCCGCCCTTCCATTGGGCACGTCCGGGATGGTACAAGGAGACAGGTCATAAAACATACATTGTTTGATTTAAAAACAGGTGACACTGCTAAAATTCTGGGCATCGGCACCGATACTCCGCTGAGTTTACGGCGTCGTCTTCTTGATATGGGCATTACAAAAGGTGCAGAACTGCGCGTGGAACGCCATGCGCCGCTGGGCGACCCGGTCGAGATTTTTGTGAAAGGGTATTTTCTGGCGCTTCGCATGAGTGAAGCCCGGACGATTGAAGTTGAGCAGATTAAAAGCAGCTCCGAATCTCTTCTGGCAGCATCAGAAAGTTCTCTGGACTGAGTCCTTCCCCTCTCTTCCCTGCCTTTTTTACTTACCCATCTTGTATCTGAAGGATAGTTCTTCTCCATGTCTCCCGGGAAAATAGTTATAGCAGGCAATCCGAATGCAGGGAAAACCTGCCTGTTCAATGCGCTTACCGGCTCGGCACAGCAGGTCAGCAATTATCCGGGTGTGACTGTCGAGTTTAAAAGCAGTGTCATGCGCTGGCAGGGGCATCGTGTCACTGTTGTTGATCTGCCCGGCACTTATTCACTCACTGCGTACAGCCAGGAAGAGCTTGTTGCACGCAACTACATTCTGGACGAGCACCCGGCTGTCATCGTCAACGTCGTGGATGCGTCCAATCTTGAGCGTAACCTGTATCTGTCCATCCAGCTGATGGAAATCGGTATTCCCATGGTAATCGCTCTGAACATGGTGGATACGGCCGAACGTCGCGGCTATAAAATCGATGCGGAAACTCTGTCCCGCCTTCTCGGCGTTCCTGTCATTCCCACCATCGCCTGTCGCGGCAAGGGGATCGATGAAATTGCTGCGGCGAGTATGGCGATTCTTCTGGACAAAGAACAGGCCCGTCCCGCCCCTTTATCCTACGGGCATGGCGTCGATGATGAAGTACTGGCGCTCACGGAAGAGATCCGGAAAATTCCCGCTCTGAACACCCATCTGTCGCCGGCGTGGCTTGCTGTAAAAGTACTGGAGAAAGACGAGCGCGCTGTTGAAGAAATAAAAAAACGTGCGCCGGAAGAAACAGCAGAACTCTTCTTAAAAATAGAAGATGCCGTCCGCAGGATTGAACGGCATTTCAATGCCGATGCCTCCACATTGGTAGCCGAACACCGTTATGGCATTGCTTCGGGGCTGGTAAAAAGGTGCGTTACTTTTAACGCAAAAGCACGCCGGGATATTACCGAGCAGCTTGATCTGATTATCTGCAACCGCATTATCGGACCGATTATATTGCTGCTGGTGGTGGCGGCACTTTTTTTCTGGGTCTTCAAAGTATCCGACGAATGGAAGTGGATTCCCTGGTTCGGCGGTTTTCAAAGCCCTACCCATTTCATGGAATCTCTATTTCTCTCTCTTGCCGCTTTGATCGCTCCGTTGAAAAACAGCATGCCTATGCTGCACTCTCTTTTAAATGACGGGATTATCGGCGGTGTGGGCGGTGTCATGAGTTTTGTGCCACTGATTTTTTTCATGTTTCTGTTCGTGGCGGCGCTGGAAGATAGTGGCTATATTGCCCGGGTTGCTTTTATTCTTGATCGTCCTCTGCGCATTTTCGGACTTCAGGGGAAAAGTATCCTGGCTTTTATTGTTGCTGGAGGATTGGGTGCCGGAGGATGTGCTGTCCCGGGAATTATGTCCACCAGAACCATGCGCGAAGACAGGGATCGCCTGGTGACCATGCTGGTGACCCCCTTTATGAACTGCGGTGCGAAGATGCCCGTCTATGCCATGCTGATAGCGGCTTTTTTCCCGAATAACCGCACGCTGGTCATGATGATTCTCTGGGCTCTTTCCTGGCTGACAGCACTGGCGGCAGCGTGGATACTGCGGCGCACGCTGGTGCGGGGCGAGCAGATGCCCTTTGTCATGGAGCTGCCTCCCTATCACATGCCCGTACTGCGTGGCGTTTTACGGCATACCTGGGAACGCACCTGGATGTACATGAAAAAAGCGGGAACCGTTATTCTCGCCATCAATCTTGTGCTCTGGGCGCTCATGTATTTTCCACACCCTGCCGAAGAAACGAATCCGGAAGAAAAACTGGCGTACAGTTATGCCGGACGTGCGGGCAAAGCACTGGAGCCGATCAGCCGGGCAGCAGGCTTTGACTGGCGCACCAATATAGCGCTTATCGGGGGCTTCGCCGCAAAAGAAGTGGTGCTGGGCGTTCTGGGAACGGCTTATTCCCTTGAAAACACAGACGAAGAAAATTACCTGTCTCTTTCCGAGCAGCTGGCAAAGCGATCTGACTGGAATCCGGTACGTGCCTTCGCACTTATGGTATTCGTCATGCTTTATGCTCCCTGTCTGGTCACCATTGCCGTAATCCGGCGGGAAAGCGGCTCCTGGAAATGGGCGCTCTTTTCCACAGTCTACTCTACTGCTTTTGCCTTCATTCTGGCAATCGCATTCTACCGGATCGGCTCTCTGCTTATCTGAGTTCCTTTTCCGAAGAGGTGCGTAATGCCTGCTCCAATACTTCGGCAAAATGCAAGGGCGGCCGGGCAGACAGTTCCGCCAGCTGATGGCGGCAGCTGGCGCCGGAAGCAATTACTTTCGTATCGCCCGGCAGTGCGTCGATCATTGCCAGAAGAGGGTCTGCCACGGCGAGGCTCAATGCGTACTTGTCTTCCAGCACTCCGAATGATCCCGCCATACCGCAGCAGCCGCTGTTGAGCATAGCGGCATTCTGCTCGGTGAGACGCTGTGCCAGCCGGGCATGAATCTGCGTGTCGGCAAGCATTTTCGCATGGCAGTGGGCGTGAATTGCCAAACCGAAAGGCAGGGCTTTCAACGGAATTGCCTCCGGTTCTTTTTCCAGCAGCTGTTCGATAAACTGCTCAAAGAGGACAGCCCGTTCCGCGACCTGCAGCGCCCCATCCAGTCCAAGCTCTCCGTATTCCTCACGGAACATGGCATAGCAGGACGGCTCCAGAAAGAGTATAGGCTCGTCTGTTTTTTTCAGCAGATCGAGATTTTTTCTGCCGAACTTCCGTGCCAGATCAAGGCGTCCCATGCTGAAAGCAGGCCGACCACAACAGGCATGTCCTTCGATCAGCTTCGGCACGAAACCGGCGGCCTCCAGAATCCTGACAGCCGCATGCCCTATATGCGGCTCGTTATGCCGGACAAAACAATCGTCCCAAAGCAGGATGGTGCCTCTGTATCCCTTCGGCTTCTGTGCGGTGCGTTTTTTAAACCACCGGTCGAAGCGTTCCGGGGCATAAAGAGGAAGCGGACGCTCCGGCGCAATGTGAGCGACCTTACGCAGCAGCTGCCGAAAGGGTGCAAAGGAAAGAAATGCATTGGCAGTGCCGGGAAAAGCGCTTCCGATCTTGCCCAGAAGGTCGACACGACTCAGAAGGCGGGCATGAAAGGGAACCCCATGCCGCCTTTGTCTGGCATGCATGAGTTCTGCTTTTAAAAGCGACATGTTCACATTGGAAGGGCATTCCGTCGTGCATGCCTTACAGGAAAGGCAGCTGCTTAATGCCGCCTCCAGTGATTCACTGAGGAGCGGCGCATTCCCCGGATCCAGCCTGCCTTCCAGCACGGCACGGATAATATTGGCTCTCCCCCGGGTGGACAAATATTCCTCACCTGTCGCCTGAAAGGTCGGGCACATCGCCGGCGGTGCCTTGCGGCATCCTCCGCAGCCGTTGCATTGTTCCAGATTCCCCGAAAAAGAGTGATCTTTCGCACGAAATAACAGCACCGGCTCAAAGGGTACAGGAAGGGCATAATCCGCGCCCATGCGCAAATCCGCATCAAGCCGCCAGCGCCCGGTATCAATAATTTTTCCGGGATTCATAAGGCCGCCGGGATCAAAGGCTTCTTTCACTTCTTCCATTATTTTCAAAAGAGGAGCGCCGATATGTTCTTTGACAAATTCAGTACGGTTGATACCGACTCCATGCTCGGCAGTCAAGGATCCTTTGAATGCCAAGGTCAGAGCGGAAACCTCTTCCGCCAAAGTACGGAAGGCACGGATGTCTTCTGCACGGCGCAGGTTAAGCACGGGACGCACATGAAGCAGTCCGGCGGCGGCGTGCCCGTAGAACGATGCTTTCAGACCGAGCCTGTCGATAACAGAGCGAAGCGCTTCGACATAACGAGGAAGCTGTGCGGGAGGTACCGCAACGTCTTCAATACCCGCCACGGGCTTTTTATCACCGGCACACCCCGTCAGGAGCGATAACCCTGCCTTGCGCAAATGCCAGACAAGCGCCTTTTCCTTTTCAGTTTTACAAAGGAGACTCCGGCGTCCCAGCTTCCGTTGCTGCACCTGCTGGAGTTTCTCTTCGATATGATCATAAAATTCGACCAGCAGGATTCCCTCACAGGGCTTTTCATCCAGCTCGAGCAAAGCACGCGCCTGCTCGAAAGCGCGGTTTCCACGGGTCTGATCAAAAAGAAGGCGGTCGATGTGCTCCACACTTGCCGGCTTCAGATCAAGAAGCGCAGCGGTAGCCTCCATCGCCTCCTGCACAGTGTCAAAAAAAAGAAGAATCAGCCCTGTACCCGGCGGAAGGGGCACCAGTTTCAATGTGGCGGAAAAAACTGTACAGAGAGTACCCTCGCTGCCTCCGATCAGATACGCCGGGTCAGCGGCATCTGCCAGGATGCTGCGAAGGTACCGATCGAGCCCGTAGCCCGGCCAGCGTTTGCAGATTTCACGATGAAAGCGCGCCTCTATTTCCGCACGCTCCTGAAGCACCCTGCCCTGCAGTCGGGCAAGTTTTTCCCGCATATCTCCGGATGAAGCAGAAAGCGTGTGTACCCTGCCGTCCGCCGTTACCACTTCCAACGACTCAACATGATCCATTGTAACGCCATACAGCGGAGCACGGGCACCGGAGCTGTTATTGGCAATCATGCCGCCCAGCGTTGCACGGGAACTGGTGGCAACATCGGCACCGAAGGTCAGCCCATAAGGCGCCACATGCTCATTGAGCTGATCCAGCACGACACCAGCACCGACACGGACAGTCTGCGCATCCTGATTAAAATCTGAAATGAAATGGTTGTATCGGGACAGGTCAATGACCAACCCGTCACCCACAGCACCGCCTGCCAGCCCGCTCCCCGCCCCCCGAGGAATAAGAGGTATATTTTCAGCGGCCGCCGCCCTCATCAGCTCAGCCGTTTCCGCTGCAGACCGCGGGAAAGCAACACCCCTGGGAACACATTGATAAATCGATGCGTCTGTGGCATAGAGCTGTCTGGTAAAATCGTCCAGAAAAATCGGGCAGCGACAGTTCTGCTGGAGCTTTTCAAGGATGGTCATGCGGTATTTTCCATTCTATCCCCTACCCCTCAGCGCATTTTGCCACGGGGGCGACGGTGAATTCAAAGCCCCTGCACTGTTCTGGAAGACAGGCGCAACTGTTACGGGCGCATATAAAGGAAACGGAGCGTTTCCGGAGCAGGACGGGCAGGCAAATCCAGCGCCTGCTGTATTTCCAGAGCATTCACTACCGACTGTCCCCGGTAATGGTTATTGGTGATCACATAAAGGTCATTCACTTTTTTACCCAGAACAAGAATGCGTTCCACCCACTCCGCCAGCTCCTCCGGCGTATAGAGATAATTGTAGCGCCCGTCCCGTCCGGCTGTCCCGTCAAACCACTGTGCCGTATTTCGTCCGTGAAGCCGCACATATCCAAAATCTGCGGTAACACGCGCCGACGGCGCAATACATGCATCCAGAAGAGGCTGATCAATATTACAGAAAGCGACTTTTCTCTCGGAAAGTCCTCTGAAAAAATCGGGATGATCCCAGGAACTGTGCCGCACCTCCACACACAGAGGCAATTCTTCAAAAAGATCCAGAAGCTGACTCAAATAACTGCGGTTTTCCCGGGTTCGCTTAAAGCTCCAGGGAAACTGAAAAAGCAATGCACCCAGTTTTCCGGACTCCCGCAAAGGGCGCATACTATCAGAAAATGTGCATGCCACTTTTTTGTCGGGAACTGCGGAACGCGTATGGGTCAGCAGAGAGGGCGCTTTCGCCGTAAATTTAAACGCCGGTCTGGGTACCACTGCTTTCAGCCAGGAGTGCACCATGCCGGGCGACACAGGGCGGTAAAAAGTCACGTTAATTTCGACAGCATCCACGAGACGGCTGAGGGCGGCAAGATTCTGATTGCCCCGGACGCCGGACGGAGGATATACGATTCCTTTCCAATCGGGATAGCTCCATCCTGCCGTGCCGATATGCCAGACAGATGAGGTTTCCCGATTCAAAACACCTTCTTCCGGCAAAAAAGAAAGTTCCATAAGGAGTGTCGGCCTTGTCAGCCGCCGCTGTACTCGCCTGCAACGATATGCTCGGGAGCATTGCTCTTTGCGAGAAGAAGTTTATTCATAGAAGAGCCAAGAAACTCTTCAGCGCTTCCCGGGCGCTCTCCATTCAAACATGCGGTAATGCCCATGGAGATACGAGGATCTTTGAGGACGCAGGAACTGCGCGAAGCCATTTGAATCAACTCCTGCTTGATTTTTTTCCCGTAAGCGACAGCGTCGTCCATCCGCGCATGAGGCAGGACGGCAGCAAACAGCGTTTCGTCATAGCGGGCTATAATATCAAAAGCCCGTGAGTTTTTCCGCAAGGTCATGGCAATTTCGACAAGCAGCTCATCAGAAAGGTCTTCTTCAGGCTCTTCCTGAACGCCGTCTTCCACTTCAAGTATGAGGCAGGACACGGGATAATGATATCGTTGTGATTTTTCCGATTCTTCCTGAAGACGCTCCATAAGAAAACGCCTGTTTCGCAATCCGGTCAACTGATCCGTGTAAGCGGGGTCCACCAGCATAAAAGGACCGGACACAAGATCCAGCTGGCTCTGCCGTGTACGAAGTGCGGCATCCACATGCACCACAATCATGGGCAGATTATAGGGCTTCGGAACATAATCCACAGCGCCGAGAGCATGCCCCAGCTCCACGTCGACAGCGTCCCCGCGCGCCGTAACAAAAATGACGGGAATATCCACAGTAGCGGGATCAGCTTTTAACCGGCGGCACACTTCGTACCCATCCATGTCCGGCAATCCCACATCAAGCAGCACAAGATGGATATTTCCTTCACGGCACAACCGCAACGCTTCTTCACCAGATCCGGCTATGACTGTTTTGTATCCAACTAAAGCCATCTGATGACTCAACGAGAGTGCCTCGTCCTCATAGTCTTCCACAATACAAATCGTTATGTCGCTCACAACTTACTCTCCTGAAATCCGCATGCATCGGGATGAAAAGCCCGAAGCAGCAGTTTTGCCGGGTTAGCTTTACCGCGGCTGCCGAGTATTGCATTACTGTTTCTTCTGTCAATTTCCCGGAAAGTGAATACACTGCGCCCGGGTCATTTTATTTATCCTTATTTGAGAAAAACCGACTTGATCCGTGGTCGGAATATGAATGGCATTTCAGAAAATACAGGCACTGGCTTGATCCTGTTTCCTTTAAACAACCTTCTTCAATAGCACTTTTTAACAGGTTTCTTTTTTTTTATAATCCTTTTACTTTATGAAGATTATACCGCACTTTCAGAAAATATGTGCAAACTTTTTAAAAAAACGAAGAAAGTCGCCGAAAAAAACTTCAAAATTCAATTGCTTCCAGACGCAGCGCTTCAAAGTCTTCTTTTCCGTCGATGAAGGTTCAGGTGATTTTGATGCTTCAGCGGTGTAATGCTATGATTAAGCGATAGTGTCAGGTTACCTGCAGAGCAGACAATAGCCTGTAGAACAGCGTTTACTTGTGTTTGCAGTCCGCAACTCAAAAAAAAGGAAAGAATAATGCGTGTCAAATCTCTTTGGGTACTGCTTCCCTGTATTGCAATGGCAATTATGGTCAGTATGTCTTTCACCGCCCTGGCGGATACACCCGGGCCTGGTGCGCCCGCGGCTGAAGCTTTAGGCTGGCGCATCGGCTGTCAATTATGGAGCTTCAATAAATTCAGTTTTACTGAGGCCATCGATAAGACAGCGTCTCTGGGACTCAAGTATGCGGAAGCGTTCCCCGGTCAGCGTTTTTGTGCTGATCTGCCTGAAGACATTAAATTTGAACACACCATGAGTGATGAGCATCGTGCCCAGGCGAAAGAAAAACTGGCAAAAGCCGGCATTACACTCCTGTCCTACGGCGTGGTTTCTCTTCCGTCCAACGAAGAGAAAGCGCGACAGGTTTTCGAATTTGCAAAAGACATGGGCATCAAAACGATTGCTTCCGAACCCCTGAAGAAAAACCTGCCCCTCGTTGCCAAACTTGCCGACGAATATGATATCAAGGTGGCAATCCACAATCACCCGCAGCCCTCGCTGTATGCCAACTACGAGACTGTTCTGGAAGCTGTAAATGGACTCTCGGAACGAATTGGCGCCTGCGCTGACACCGGTCACTGGCCCCGATCCGGCATCAATGCGTTGGAGGCAGTCAAAGCGTTGCAAGGCAGGCTGATTTCTTTCCATCTGAAAGATATTAATGAATTTGGCGTAAAAGATGCCCACGATGTTATTTGGGGCACGGGCGTGTGTGACGTGGAAGGAATTCTGACTGAAATCGCCAGACAAGGCATCAAAGAGCCTCAGTTTTTTATTGAATATGAGTACAATTGGGACAATAACCTGCCTGACATCGCAGCATGCGTTGCCTATTTCAATCAAATCGCTGAAAATCTGGGCGCAGCAAAATAAGTCCGTTTAACCCTGTTTACCCGCCCCGGAGCGTTATACCCATCGCTTCGGGGCATTTTTTTTACATTTATCTTGACTTTTGAAAAAAGCAGCGTTATAATTTGTATGTGAAAAAGGAAAATGACTACAAAAGGGTCGGGATCCATGCAAGTTAGTTCCGAAGAATGTATGCCCAGCAGCCTCACCAGGCGTGAAGTACGAGCCATTCAGAAATTTTACGAGCAAGTCTTTAACACCGAAACTCGTCCCAGCACTTTTGAAGAAATGGCACGGCACTGGCAGCGGCATTATGCTGCCAAATGGCACGTCTTCGATCATGTTCAGGCCATGGCAATGCAGCGCGATGAAATTGCACGCCATAAATGGATACTATCCGAAAAAGCCGGTTATGATCTTGGCGATTGGGCTGCCCACAACTGGGTTTTCCTGTATGCCTCCCTTTGGCGGGAATGGTACGAAACAGCCTGTGACATCTACGGGCTGGATCTTCTGGTATAAAACAGCTTTCTGCCTCCGCCTCTGTCCCTCTTACAGCCAGTCAGGCTTCATCGCCTCAATGCTGCTGCGAATACGCCGATAGGATTCGTAACGTGCTCGGGCGATTACACCCTGTTGCACTGCTTTCTGCACAGCGCAGTTTTTCTCATGAATATGAGTGCAATTCCTGAATTTACAATACAGGCTCTCCGTCGCTATTTCCGGGAAATATAAAGAAACTTCCTCAGCGGACAATCCCCAGAGTCCCAGCGCACGAATTCCGGGCGTATCAATCACCCGAATATCCCGGTGCAGCATATACAACACGCCTGCCGTTGTCGCATGCCTGCCCTTTAAAGTCGCTTCACTGACTTCGCGCGTAACAAGTTTCAGTTCCGGATCCATGGCATTCAGCAGAGACGATTTTCCCACGCCACTATGTCCTGCAAAAACACAGAGTTTTCCGGCCAGGCAGTCTTCCAGTTCCTGAATACCTTCACCTGTTATACAGCTGGTACAAAAGACAGGAATGCCCAGTTCCTGATACAACCCGAGAAAGGCTGCAGGGGGCGCATCCAGGTCAATTTTATTGAAACATAGTACCGGTTCAACTCCGCCCTGCTGAGCGGCAATCAGAAACCGGTCTACCAGTCCAGGACTGAAAAGAGGTTTTTTCACGGAAGCAACGATAACCAGTTCGTCAATATTGGCGGCAAGAACCTGCTGTTTAATTCTGGAGTGAACACCGCCCAGTCGCATAAGTCTTGTTTTTCGTGGTGCTGCCGCGACAACCACCCCTTCCCCTTTTTCAAACTGCACTTGTACCCGATCACCCGGTGCCAGCAGGCTTTCCTCTTCTTCACGAAGCCGTTCATCAATGCGGCAGAGAGGGCCGGGGTTTTCTGGCGCATCGGAGAGACCATCATCATAGCTTACAAATGCCCAACGTCGGGAATGGGTAATCACTGTGGCATTGGGCAGACATTTGCCCTCCGGCTGCCCGGGCACAGCGTCAACGGCTTCGCTCAGCCTGAGCCGACCCCGCCGGTGCCGGGCAAGATCATGGGTGAAGGAATCCTCATGCTTTTCCTCCCACATTTTCTCCCGGACAGTACTCCGCTTTTTTCTGCCCAGTCCTTTACGTCGTGCCATGCAGTATGCTTTTCTTTTACCTGTCTGTTATCAAAAATCAGAAACGGCGTCCGCCCCGCCTGTTATTGGCGCGTGCATATTCGTCGAGGAGGCTTGCTGACTCGATGCCGAGTTCCTTCAACCGCCAGTTAAGTGCCGCCACTTCAATGATGATGGCGATATTCCGCCCGGGCCGGACCGGAATACGAAGATAGGGAATCCGCACTCCCAGAATTTCAGTAAAACTGGTTGTCAGTCCAAGCCGGTCAAATTCTGTTACGGTGCTCCATTCCGCCAGTTCCAGCACCAGCCCGATCCGTTTAAAATCGCGAACACTGCCGACACCGAAAACGGAGCGAAGATCTATCATGCCCAGCCCGCGAATCTCAATAAAATGTTTGAGCACATGATTGGTTTTCGCATGAATGGAGTTCTCTCTACGCTGAATCTCCACATAATCATCCGCCACCAGACGATGTCCCCGCTCCACCAGTTCGAGGGCAGATTCACTTTTGCCGATACCGGGTTTACCGACAATAAGACAGCCGACACCGTAGACATCCACCGCTGTCCCATGGAGGTTACTTTCGGGGGCGAACTCCTGTGCCAGGAAAAGAATGATGCGGCTGATCGCCTCATCGGTACTCATGGTCGATCGCAGAACGGGAATGCCGTATCGGTTGCACATGTCGAGAAATATGGGCTGCGGCATGAGATTTCTTGAAAGAATAAAGGCCGGAATCTCAAAAGCAAACATGTTGGCGATGCGGTTCGCCAGCTCTGCAGGTTCCACGCGCTCCATGTAGTGGATTTCTGTATTGCCTAAAATCTGCACACGGTCATTGGCAAAATAATCCAGATAACCGCTCAGCGCCAGTCCCGGTCGGTTTACGTCCCAGGTGAAGACTGGTCGATCAATGCCCTGAAATCCGGCAAGCAACTCGAAGTCCATGCCATGATCTTCCCGGTCGAGAAGTCTGGAAACAGGCACAAAACGCTTGCGCTTCACAGGCAGACGGGCAAAATCCATCACGGTATGAACCCTTTATTTTTTTGCCTGTGTGCTGTCATGGTTTTTCAGTCATCCGACTTCCGGCTCAATCAATCCATAGGTGTTGTCTTCACAGGCATACACAACATTCACTTGTGCCGTATCTGCATTGAGGAAAACGAAAAAGGAATCTTCCAGCAGATTCAGCTGCATAATTGCCTCATCGATGGACATGGGCTGGAGTGGCCTTTTTTCTCTGTTGATAATCCGGTGGTGTTCTTCTTCCACCGGCTCAACATCTGTTTCCGCATCCATGGCATCCAGCGCAAGAATGGCATGGCTGTAACTGATATTTTCCGGGCCAGTCCGCTGCTTGTGCCGGTTAATTCTTCCTTTGTATTTACGGATTTGCCTATCGAGCTTTGTCAGTACCGCATCAACAGAAGCATACATATCGGCAGTAGATTCCCTACCGTGAATGCGCACACCGTTTGCATACAAGTTCACATCCACAATATGCCGATGTTTTTCGACATCAAGAACGACATTGATATCCACCACTTTATCAAAGTGGATCTTCAGTTTTTTGATGCCGTTTTCCACGTAAGATTTGAGCGCATCGGTTACTTCCATTCGGCGGCCAGTAATGGTGACATTCATGATGAAACTCCAAATGTTGTTACTTTCCAATGCTTACACTACCATAAAAGCATACCACGCATCTTCTGTTTATTCAAAACGCCCGAACAGCGTTTTATGAAAACAGCCTGCATGATAAAGCCATAAAACCAATGGCAAAAACCGATGATTTCCGCTGGATTATCATGCAGGCTTCTGTTCAAAAAGGAGGGATCTTTCCTGTCAGAAGGCTTTCCTGTTCCGCGACAATTCATTTAACAGGTAATCAGGAAAAAGAATATCGTGCGTTTTTTCAACGACCAGCCCGTCCGGAACCTGAAAGGTTTTTGTCTGACGGATATCCCTTGATGAAGCCCCGACAGAGACCACATATACACCGGCATCGGCGACCCAGGCACTGATACCGCTCCAGTAAGATGCCAGCGCACGGCCGTCCAGAACGAACTGCAGCGTCTCGCTTTCTCCGGGCTTAAGCAGCTGCGTTTTGGCAAAACCCTTCAATTCCTGCTCCGGTTTTTCCAGTTTGTCCATCGGCGCTGTCAGATACAGCTGTACTGCTTCTTTGCCTGCCCTGTCGCCCGTATTAGTCACCTTTACTGAAAAGGTGATGGATCCGTCAAAGATTTCTTTGTCTCCTTTCAGATCGGAATATTCAAAGGTGGTATAAGAAAGTCCGTGACCGAAGGCATAGGCAACAGGCACATCAAAGGTATTGAAGTAACGATAGCCCACATAAATACCCTCGTTATACAAGGAATTGAGGGGCTCTTCTTTGGGCGTTCCCGGATAATAGGGAGCAGACGGCAGGTCGTCATATTTTACCGGGATGGTGTCGGGCAGCTTTCCGGAAGGATTCGCCTTTCCGCTGAGCACGTCGGCAATGGCACCGCCCCCTTCCTGTCCCGGCAGCCACGCCATCAGTATGGCATCAGGCAGATCGCTCCAGGATGCAGTTTCCCAAACACCGCTCACATTCAGCACAACAACCACTTTTTTCCCTGCACTGTGGTACACATCACATACGGTTTCCAGGAGTGTCCGCTCTATATCCGTAATAGGCAGGTAGCCATTCTCATAGTTTTCGCCGGAACTGCGCCCGAAACAGATAACTGCCACATCGGAGCGGCCCGCATAGCCTTCCACTTCCTCACGGCTCAGTACCCGCTCCCGGCTGAAGGCAACCAGTCTTCCTTTAAAATGTTTGGGTGCCTGATCTCCGACAATGCCGTTATCCGCACGCATTTTGGGATTATTGAAGTAATCGGGAACCTTGTTCTCTCTTTTAATTTTTTCAACATAATCGAGATAGTCCTTGTCCATGCCCTCCACCAGTTGGAAACCGAGTTCCTTCATGCCGTCATGCATGGACAGGCTTCTTTTATGGCTTCGCACTTCTCCGCTTCCTGTACCATAGGGTATGAGGCTATATGCTGTTTTTCCGAATAAAGCAACCCTTTCCGCCTTTTCCAGAGGAAGGCAGCTGTTATCGTTTTTAAGCAGGACGAGCCCTTCCGCAGCGGCTTCTCTTGCAAGTGCCGCATGAGCTTCCAGATCCGGATTTGCACTGACTTCCTCGCCCAGCGCATAGGGGCATCTCAATTTGAATTCAATATATTTGGTCAGGCGTTCATCCAGAAGTTTTTCATCCAGTTTCTGATTTTTTACAGCAGTCAGCAGCTCGTCGAATTCTTCGGGACTGCCGCTCATCAGTAGATTTATACCTGCACGGACTTTCCCGAGAGCACTTCCCTTTCCGTCAAAGTCTGTAATATAAAATCCGTCAAATCCCCATTCCTGCCGGGTCAGCAGCTGCAGCAGCTCCACATTTTCATCCGTGTAAAGACCGTTCATCCTGTTGTAGGAAGTCATGATGCTTTTGGGATGCCCCTCACGGACAGCGATTTCAAAGGAGCGCAGGTACAGCTCCCGCAAAGCCCGCTGGCTGATAACGGCATTGAAATGATGCCTATTCGCCTGCTGATTATGTGCCATAAAATGCTTCAGCGTGGCACCGATCCCATGCTGCTGCATCCCCTGCACCATGGCTGCCGCCGATTTACCGGACAGGAGCGGATCTTCCGAATAATATTCGAAAACCCTGCCATCGTTAGGATTGCGATGCAGATTCACACCCGGCGCCAAAATCAGTTCATATCCGTATTCCCGCACTTCGTTTCCGAAGGCATCGCCAATCCGCTTCACCAGCTCCATATTCCAACTGGCGGCAAGACAGGTACCTGTCGGAAAGGCAGTGGTATATTCGAAGTTTTCTTCGCCATCTTTCTTCGCTTCCCTGTTCAATCCTGCCGGACCGTCCGACATGGCGGTTGTCCGCAGTCTCGGCAGCCGGGGGATAATGACCTGCGAACGCATGTCTTCAATAATCATGCCCTGCCCGGCGTCATTGGTATTTTTTTCAAAGTCCGGCACATAGCGACCGTCTCCGACGAGGACACCGATTTTTTCTTCCAGTGTCATCTGAGACACGATATATGCTGCTTCTTCCTCTACGCTCATGGCATGGCTGCAAGGAGAATACCAGCAGAAGAAAGCCAGAAGTCCTGCAAAAAGAATGCTGCCTGTCAGCAGCCTGAATACACTTCTATTGTCAGAAAACATGGTTATTCCTTTCCGAAACTACGGATTGAAGCGCACTATCGACGGACAGTGGTCTTCACTTTTGCTTCAGGTAACGGTTGAAAAAATGCAATGCAAGCGATTTGGTATGATTGCTCACCGCCACGGCTGCATCCATGGCATGGGGCCAGCCGTTTATCCGGCTGTACTCATAGGGGATCCCGAAGTCCTGTAATTTTTCCACGAGACGGTCACTCTGGGTCACGGGCACCAGCTGATCCACCGTTCCATGAATCACGCAGGTAGGCGGTGACTTTTCGGATAGCTGCAAAATAGGCGAGGCTTTTGCGAAACGTTCCGGCATTTCTTCATAGCGTCCGCCCATATAAGACACCACGGCATTGTGATCGCGCCGGATCGGCTCCGTGAAATCCGTGGGCCCGTAAATATCCACCACAGCCTGAACTGAGCTATCTTCATCCGCCCAGCCGCCATCGCCTTCAAACTCAGGCTGTCCGGCGGTGTATGCTGTCATCAGCGAAAGATACCCGCCCGCTGAATTCCCCAGAACACCGATATGCCCGGGGTCAATGCCGAATTCAGCAGCATGGGCACGCATCCAGCGCACGGCACATTTCGCATCCTGAATGGAATTGGGCCATTGCCCGGCTTCGCGAAGCCGATACTGTACGGCACCGACCACATACCCGTTGGCAGCTAAATACTGGGCGTACACACGCAGCTGATCCTTCCGTCCGTATTTCCAGCTGCCGCCGAAAAACAGGAGAATACCCGGAAGTACGCCCTGCCGGTTTTCCGGTGTATAGAGATCCAGAAACAGCGGTGTATCACCGCCTCTACCGTATTCAATATCTTCCTGCATATGAACGCCGGGCACAGGCGGACCATTCTCAATGGGGATCAGATCATAAAAAAGATAGCCCGCAAGAAAAGCGGTGATCTCGCTGGGATACCCGCCAGGCGGTGGTACTACACCGGCAGGAAGCCTGGTCACGAGATCAGGACGTTTTGCCGGAGCACTACCGTAGGCACAGATGAACACCATGCCGAGCGATAAAAGCAGCAGCAGAATAATGCCTGTCCACTTGATCAGGGAGCGCAGATATTTCACGGTGCATCCTCTCCCGAAAGCCGGTTATTCCGGTATGTTTTATTTTGTGCCTTTGTCCTCAGGGAATCTGCATGACCTGCTCGCCTGTTTCCAGGCGGTGCCAGGTACGGAACTTGCGTTCCCCTTCTATCAATTCAATAACACGCCCGCCTCTGGGAAACCCTGCTTTGCCGTACGTTCCGTGTCCGCCGCCTCTGCCGTAGCCAAGGTAAATGCCGTCCACTTCACCGATGAAATCATTGGTATGGTCATGACCGCAAAAAATACCGACAACGTCACCCGTTTCTTTGAAAACATCAAAGAGTCCGGAATTCACGGGCGAGTCGCAAATGTCTTCCTGTTTCACGCCGATGGCGTTTCCGGACTCCCAGGCTTTGCGGAATTCGGGAAGCGGAATATGAAAGAATGCCAGAGAAGGAAGCGCTGCACCTCCGGCAGCTTCACGACGCCGGGTTGATTCCTGCTTGAACCATTCCAGCTGGGATTCTTTTATGTGAGCATAACGCGATTGCCCTTCCCAGATCATGTAGGACAGAGAATCAATGAGGAAGATATTAGCTGCAGGCTTCTCGGGATTTTTTGAGGAACCGATAACCAGACTGTAATTGCTCACCCCGTCAATGTCTTCCGGTCCGGCGACAGACAGGGAATACGGAAGCCCGCTCATGATGGACATCAGCCGTTCACGGCTTGCGTTGCCTTCATCGTCATGATTGCCGAACACAGCCGCCCAGGGGATTTTTCTTTCAGCACAGAACGATGTTACCTGGCGCAGCGAACGGTTCGGAAGCAGGGTGCCGCCTGTAATATTGTCTCCGGAAAAAACAACCAGATCCGGGTCTTCCTCATTCAGAACGGTGCGTATGAGCTTTGCAGTCAATTTGTCTTCGCCGTACCCGTACGTCCAATGAAGATCTGCGAACTGTACGATTCTGAAAGTGCCGTTATCACGAAACTTCAGCGGGATTTTCTGTTCATTTTCTGCAAAGGCACCCAAACTCAGGCTGAGCACTGCTGTCATCAAGACTACTTTATTCATTCACGGACTCCTTCTGTCACAAAGCGGAAGCCGCACGTTTCTTGCACAACTCAAGTAAAACAGATACGGCTTCCGGTATTTCAGACGCTGTTCTTCATTTGACGGCGTTGAAAATCAGGCCTCGGTTGGCTCGTTTTCAGCACCGATTACTTTTGTGCGTTCAATGGACTGCAATGCCAGATACTGATCGCCGAAGCGTTTCAGATGACCCAGTTCCGTGTCGAAAAGGTCGAAATGCCGTTCCTCGTCTTCCACGAGTTTTTCGAACAGTTTTTTGGACACTGAATCTGCATGACTGCCACATTCAATAGCAAAATTATTGTAATCGCGCACCGACTGTTCTTCCAGATGGGACGCCAGTTTCAGCATTTCTTTCACGTCAGCAATCTTCTGCACTTCCGCTGATGCTGCCAGTTCGACTTCGCCGCCCAGAAAAAAGATACGCTCTGCGAGGGTTTCGATATGCAGCATTTCTTCAATGGCAATGCGGCGGAAAAGATTGGCAAGCATGTCCAGGCTCTGGTCATCACACCGGAAATGGAAATACATGTACTGGTGAACCGCTGTCAGTTCGTCGGCAATGGCTCTGTTCAGCAAATCAATACTCTTTTCGTGCATGGTAGATCTCCTTTTGATTTTGTTTATACACGCATGGCCCGATTTATTTTTTTGATTATATAGGTTCCTTCTCTATCTATCAAAACTTTTTCCGGTGTCGGCGACAGCAATTTCTGCAAAAAAAGATCAAGTCGCTTATCTCTTTTCTTGAATCAACAGCTCCGGTCGATATTCAAAATGCATGGTGTCATAGTGGTGCCATTTCCCGCCCCAGATGAAGCCCTCACTTTCGAAGATCTCTACAATACAGCGAAGCCGGTCATCCGATAAGATGCCTTCCGGATAAACCGAACCTTCCTGTGTCCCTTTCTGATCCCAGAGCCAGTAGCGATAAAGACGGGGCGGCAGTTGAAAATCTACAGCTATACCGAAAGAGTGCATGCTTAAGCGTCGGGTTCCAGCGATTTCGCGCCAGTTAAAACTGCCCGACGGATTCATTATATAGCGCTGTGCCGCAGGGGGCAGCTGCATCATCTTTTCCCTTACCCGCGCCAGTGCCTGATCCGCTCCATTGACGCGGGTAAAAGAAATGACTGTTCCGTTAAGCCAGGGGACATCTGTCAGCTGCGCCCGCACGGCATCTGCTGACTCTCCATATATTTTTCTGAAAAAGGACTCATTCCGTATCCGTCCTGGATCTTCATTAACGCCGGGCGCCCCGTCACGCCAATGTCTCGGATAGGGCTGCGCCATCTGATCTTTCAGGGAAGCCTGATCGAGCAGCACCTCAAAACTTTCTTTTTCTATTTCGTCGTCATAATACAGAACGGTGCCGTCGTCCCAGCAAAGCGCTTTCTCTTCCTCACAAATCCGGCAGTACGGCGCATAGGCAGCCGCCAGCGCATAAAGTCCCAAGGGCGCGGGTTGCGGTTCCGCTGTATTGCCTGCCACATCGGCAGCAAGACATAGCATAAAGGACATCAGCAGAAAAACTGCCGTTGTTGTCAAAAAAGATCTCATGAAGCAATCAGCTCTTTTGTCCGATGCGTGACAAGATCCATTCATAATTCCGCCGTGCCGACAGCAGGGGATTCCGGTCTTCGGGTTCATCTTCCCAGGAATACCACCCGTCATAGCCTATTTCAGCGAGAGCCGCCATACAGGCTTCCACCTGAGCCGTTCCATCGCCCAACAGACAGGTCAAATGTGCGCCCGGTGCTTCCACATCTTTAATGTGGGTGTGGCGCACGAAAGCACCACATTCCCGTATGATCTGCGGGCCGGCGGCTCCCTGCGTACCGAGCCATCCCGTATCAATGCACACACCCAGCCATTCATTGCCGCCGCCAACGGCTTTCAGGATTTCGTCCGCGGTTTTTTCCGGATGATTTTCCGTATTGAAACGGATGCCCGATCTTTCGCAAAGTGCCGTAGCTTCCTCGGGTGTATTCTTTCCGATCCCTCCGTTAATCTGCGGGATATCCAGCCAGTGGCAAATTTCCACTGTTTCCGGCGATAAATGACCGCCATACCCGATGGCTTTCAATCCATGATCATCAAGAATAGCTTTCCAGACCCGCCCTTTCTCTCTGTCCATGGATTCAGGGGCTGCATGCGCTTCCCATACTTCCACTGCAGTAAAACCCAGACCGGCAATTTCCTTACAGATCTTTTCCCAGGCAGCGGCATCTGTGGCGGCAACAGTTTTGTTGTGCTGATCGCCCCAGTTCTCCAGTTTAAACCGAAAACCGGTCACTTGCGCCACCAGATTAGCAGTGACGAAAGAAATTTTCGGTGCGACTTTTTCTTCTTCCGCCTGCACGAAGCGCGCAACAGCTGGCATCAGTCCCAATGCGGTACCTGCAGCAATGGTTTGTCCCATGAATTCCCGTCGACTTCTCTTCTGCTGTGTGTCCATGCATATTTCCTTTTTTGTCGCTGTTCACTGGCAAGATTAAAGGAACCGTTCTTTTCATGTAAGATAATACCGCTTCGGGCATCCTGCCCGCCATTTTATTTCAAAGTTCTTTTCGGAACAAACAACATGCTTTTAAAATACCAATTTTCTTTTATCGCCGTGCTTCTGCTGCTATCATCAGGCACTTATGCAGAACCATATAGAATTGCTCTCTTTCATGAACCCGGCATGCCTGCGCCTGCCATTACTCCGGAACCGGATTTCTGGGAAAACATGGTCGCCGGGCTGCCCGGATTTCAGATGGAACGTAGAGGCTTAAAAGACCTGAATAACCCGACTCGCTTTTCAAGGGACCACTTCGATCTTCTGCTGATTCCAACAGGCGCCTCTTTTCCGGCTGCGGCAGCGGATGCGCTCATTTCCTTTCTGCACAAAGGTGGTGACCTCTTGACCTCAGGCGGCTATGCTTTTGATGCGCTGGTGATTGAAAATCAGGGTGCCTGGAAAACACAGACAGATTTTCTGGAGAATGCGGCGTCCATCGCCAGAAATCCGGAACATTCCGCTGTGCCGGGCGGTGATTTCGAATCGCCGGTCTCCTGCTGGATCAGTCATAACCCGGCATATGCAGGCATCACTACCGAAGTATCTTACACCGGAGCAGCCTGTGCTTATGCACTCAGCAGTCTCGACGGCGGAACCGGCCGCTGGGAATGCGTTCTGGGCTGTCAACCGGGCAACCATTATCTCATCGGAGCCCATTTGAAAACGGATGCGCTTCTGGGCAGAGGCTATGCCTATCTTGCAGTTTACCAATACGACCGGGAAGGAGCCATCCTCGATTTTACTGATTTCGCACAGGTCGGCAAGGCGTCGGACTGGATGCGGCATGAAGCCGCAGTGACAATTCATCCGCAAACAGACAGAACCGTATTTCAGGCGGGGCTGCATCATATTCAGGGTACCATGTGGTTTGATTCCGTTACCTGTGCGGCAATTCCCGAAGAAATCCGCATCAATGCACACTACGGCAAACCGGGCGACGGACTCGTTGTCAGAAAAGAACAGTTACAAATCTTCAGTCCTGATCGCCGCTTTACGTCTTCTGCCGATGCCTATGCTTTTTATGCACAAACAGAGTCAGGCAGAAACTCCGAGCCTCCCCCCGCACTCCATGGTTTCGAAGCCACGGCGCAGTTGTCGGGTAATGGGCATATCAGTCCTCTGGCGGCCTTCGCAACTCCGGAAGAATACCTTCCCTGCCCGGGCACACTTGTTTTCAATCATCAGGGCTTTTTCAAAGACTCGCATTGGGCGCTTTTTGGCGTGGACAATCTGAATTTTCCTGCGCTGGCACCTGATGCCTACAGAGAAGCGCTTCTGCGCCTCCGTGCCGGCGTCACGATCTCCGAGCTACGCCCTGCTTATGTCTCCTATCAGCCGGGAGAGTCAGGATCCCTCAGTGCATCAGTCCGCAACACATCAAAGGAGAAGCGTGTTCTGAGAGTTTCTCTGGCAGTTGATGACCTGTTCTGCGCGGCACTGACGGATCGTCCTGAACAGGAGGTCGCTCTCGCACCGGGAGAGGCTGTAACGACCAGCTGGGCATTTACCCTGCCGGAAAGCGATTCCCTTCCCGCTTTGTGCAGCATTGTCCTTCGTGTCTATGAAGGAACTCTTTTGTGCGACGAAAGAACAACAGGTTTTGTGGTAAACCGCCTGAACCGCCTCCCTGCTGCCTGCCGTAAAGCGCCGGAGTCCTGTCGTTTCGGCACCGACCTCTGGTCTTCTGTTTTCCTTTCGCCCTCTCATTCGCCGGTCAGTTGGAGCGAGGACCTGAAACTGATGAAGCAGTCCGGGTTAACGGTTGCTGAAATGCTTCAACTTTGTCCGGCAGATTATGAGTATACCGAAGAGCATTGGCGCTTTTTCGACGGATTTATCCAACTCTGTGCGGATCAGAGGCTGACCTATATGGCAGGACTGCTCATTGGCAAGAATGTGTGCATCGACAACGATACTTTAAAAAAGCAACAGGCTCTTTGTCGCAGTTTTGCCGAAAGATACAAGAATGTACCTGATCTGATTTATTATCTGAACGGTGATTTCAGGCTGGATCTGGCGGATACGGAAGATATACGTGTCCTTTGGAACCAGTTTCTGGCGACACGTTATGCCGATGCTGCAAGTCTGAATGAGGCGTGGAAAAGCGAAGGATTCCCGGCTCCTGGCGCTGTGCCTGTACAGGAGTATGCGGCGCAGGGCTGGTATGACCTGCATGCCCGGGATCTGAACGAATTTAAAGCCCTTCTGATGAATCGCTGGATTCAGGCGCTCATCGATGCCATCCGGGAAGAGGATCCGCACCACCCCATCACCAGTGAATACTACCAGCATCCTTTTTCCGGTATTGATCTTCGTAACAGTCTGGGCGGGCAGTATGCTTCCAATTTCGGATATTTTGACCGTCCTAATCTCGACAGGGCACGGTTTGCCGCTACCGCACGCATGTATGACATGCGCCGGGAAGGCAAAGCACTGCATGTGGGTGAGTTCGGTGTAAAAACCCATGATGCCTGGGCTGAGGAACGGGGCGGTACTCATTACCACATCCGACGGAGCGAAGAGGAACAGCTTCGTTTTTTCTGGGATATTGTGCATCATGCCTGGGCACTGGGATTCAGCCAGATACAAAACTGGTGCTGGCGGGATGATCCGGATCGCATCTTTCCCTGGGGCGTTGTATGGGCAAATCCGTCACGGCCGAAGCCGGTTCTTTCCCTCTGGTCGCGTCTGGCGGGTATGAACCGAATGATTACGGTGCAGCATGAACCGGCCGATATCGTATTTGTATTGTCGGACGGCTGGCGCAGCGGGGCGCCTGAAAGCTTTTCGCTGGAAGTTATGTTGAATGCACTGGACTGCCTTCTTGCTGCAAATATACCCTTTGACGTTGTCAGCGAAAACGCCCTCACCACCCTTCAGGACAATCTGCCGAAGGCTATTATTTTTCCGGCAGCCTATGCGCTTTCAGATGAAACACTGTCTCTGATGCAAGGCTATGCGATACGGGGAGCGGCAGTTCTTCTTTCCGGTGATCCCGGCATAAATCCGCAGGGACAAAGAAATCAGGAACGGTACAGGCAATTTCTGGGCTCCACGTTTCTGGCAGAAACAGGAGACGCAAAGGGATTACCTGTTCCCCGGATAAAGACGGAGACGGCGACTTTATGCCTGACTGAAGGCACTGTTACGCTTTATGCAATTCCGTGCGGCGCCGGGGCAATTTACTGGTCACCCCTTCTTTGGGAAAGTGCCGTCTCCGCCGATCTCTTCGGAAAAGACCGGCACCTGACTGCTGATCCCCGTCAAAACCTCTATCTCCCCTTTCTGAAAATGCTTGGCTTCTCCAGCCCTCTGCCTGTCTCCAACACCTCTGGAATCTGGCGGACATCCCTTGTTCCTTCCGGGGAAAACAGGCTGATCAGTCTTTTTCCTGTTACAGGGGAAAATACGCCGGGAACAGTCAGCGTTGCTTACGATGGCCTGCAGTTTCAATTTGAATATACATATGCGGCGCCCTCCGCTCTTCTGCTGAACCCGGAGAATAAAATTCTGGCGTTGTCCGGATGCGGCTCCCTTTCTGTAAACGGCATACCAGTGGTTCAAAGCAAAGGAATGTGGCTTATCTATTCGGATGAAATGCTTCCTTTGGAGGCGTGCAGCCGGGTTCATGCTTTTTCAGACAGGGAAGCCGTCTTTTTCCCGGGAGACAACCGTTCCCTGAACTGCATGCAATTTGAGCAGTAGGCGGCAGGCAGGCATAATAGACAGAAACCAGCACGCTTGTGCAGAATCCTTTTACTGACCCCTTTACCTCGAGAGGAAATCGCAATGCAGTCGTCACGCAGACATTTTCTTGCCGGAAGCCTTCTTGCCGGTGCTGCCGTTCTGGCAAAATCTTCTCCCCTTACTGCAGCGGCTGCATCTGCAGATGCGCCGTGGAAATGCGGTGTCGGGCTGAACGGATTCATGTCGTCAGGCGACCATTTTAAAAAGACTTATCCGCTTTGGGAAATACTGGATTATGCTGCACAGGCGGGCTTTAATGGTGTCGAGTTGGTTGAAGGCTGGCCCATGGGCGGTTATCCGGATTATGAGGAAGAGAAACGGGTCGCCGCATTGCGCCGGCTCTATAACCAGTACGGCCTGCAGATCTATACGATGCAGACAGGCGGGGCAGACTCCTATGCTTCCAGTGCAGAAGCACGCCGGGAATGGCTGGCACGTTTCCGGAGGCTGGCTACTCTTTGCAAAGCCCTGGGAGGTGACTTCATCGGCCATTGGCCGGGCGGCGGTCTTGAGGGAAATAAGACTGTGGATGAGGCGATTAAACATTTGGGCAGCAGTTACCGGGAAGCATCAAAGATCTGTGCAGATCTGGGCATGCATATGTCTTTTGAGATTGAACCGCCTTTCCTTTTCAATACCTATGAGCATCTGATCGGAATTCTGGAGGCGGCGGATCATCCTGCCTGCAGAACCAACTATGATCCCAGCCACTTTGATGTCATGTCCGGAAGCAAGGGAAAGCCTGAGGATATGCTGAAACGGCTTGGCGTGCAGCATATCGGGCATGTCCATCTGACGGACACGGACGGCACCCAGTTTAACGGCACATCAACCCATCTGCCCTGCGGTGAAGGACACTGCGACATTCAGGCTTCTCTTCATCTGCTGCATGAAGGCGGGTATAAAGGTTGGATCATGATTGATGCCTGGATGACTGAAGATGCCTACTACACCACCCAGAAAGGCATTGACGCCGTCCGGGTGGCACAGCAGGCATTTTCTGCAGAATAAATCGCGGCGCCCTTATTCAGAAAGGAAGGACTTCAGAACAGGCTCAAATGCATCCGCCATCCGCTGGAATCCAAGATCGGTGGGATGCACACCGTCTACCGTCGCCTCGCCGTCCGATCCGAGAAGGGTGTCGCCGGGAAGGTAATAAAGATCGCTGATATACTCGCTGCCCAGCAGCGTACCGTAACTTTCCTGAAGTGCCTCGTTCTTTTCTTCATAAGCAATGCGGGACGCCTCCAGAAAAGCGCCGCTCTGGTACTGGATATTTTCAACCAGCAGAATGGGAATGCCCGGCCTTGCGGCACGCAATGCCTTTACCAACGGAACAACCCGCTCCGCAATCAGCTCCGGCGTCATGTTCGGGATGCAATCGAGAATATAGGCGGCAGCGTCAATTTCCTGCAGCAGCTCGCCCATGGCGGCTTCCATTTTCCCATTGCCGGAAAAACCGAGGTTAACCACAGGTCTGTCAAAACGTCTGCCGAGAATAGCCGGGTACGCCATGCCGGGCCGGGAGGCACAACCGCCATGGGTAATGGAGGTGCCGTAAAACACCAGCGGTTTCTGTTTCCCTTCAGGTCGCGCGGGTGCTTTGGCAAGAGAGGCTTCTTTGGGCACACCGATCGCAAGCGAGGCGGTGCCGTTATAAAGAGGCAGATACAGAAGATATTCATGACTGCCCGCAGGAATCCCTGAAGCGAGCACTGCCTGCGTTTCTTTTTGAGAAGGACGCCCGTTTCCGATCCAGTGCCATCCTTTATCCAGACGCACATACAGATCCAGACCGCTCACACCGGTGGCAGGCATATGGGGCATGGCAAGATTGTCGTTGGTCACTTCCCATTTGGCTGAAATCTTCTCCGCATCGCTCACAAAATGCACCGCCATTCCGGCAGAATGTTTGCTTAACTTCCATACAGAATCGGTTACAACCCCTTCCGCTTTTGCAGGAAGACGGTCGTAAGGTTTTTCTGTCTCTCCCCAGACCTTCCCTTCAATGCCCAGGAGCAGTGCATCGTACCAGATCCATTCTCCGTCGGGATCGGCCACTGCCATATTGGGGTCAAGTTTTTCGATGGACTCTGCAAAAATAACCGGAGGGGAAATCAGCAGAGCGATTGCAAAAAGAATCAGCAGCGACTGTACCGCTGTATATCTGTTCATGAGGCTCATTTTCCTTGTCATTAACTTTTACAGCCCTTTTACATGCCATCCGGTGCGATAACGCCGCTTGACGTACCGGTTGGCTTTTTTATTGTTTGTGAATTTCAGTGCACCTGCATCCCACTCCAGTTTTTCGCCGATAAAGCGATTGGCAATGTTCGCCAGAAGGACTGCTTCGGTCATGGGTCCGGAAAAACCGAAATGGGCACCTGCCGTCCGGTTGCCCAGAGCCGCCTCCACAAAATCATGGTAGTGGTTCATCGGTTCCAGTTCGGGCGCGGGATAATTTGCGAATTTTTCTTCAGGGAAAAGTTTCGGCGGCCCTACATGCGGAATAACCAGACTGCCTTCTTCACCAATCAGCAGAGAACCGCTCTTCGGAAGCTGATACGCTTCCGACAAATGGGGAGAGACTGATTTTTCAGGCATCTTTCCACCATCCATCCAGACCGCTTCTATCGTTTTCCCCACGGTCAGATCGGAGCCGTTGAAAAGATAGTTGGCGATCGTCCAGGCCGGATACACTTCTTCGGAATAGCATTCCGCATCACATTCAATAGTGAGCGGTGCACCAATGTTGAGGGCCGTGAATACAGGATCAAAAATATGGCAGCCGAAATCACCGGTGGCACCGCCGCCGAAATCGCGCCAGCAGCGCCAGTAGAAAGGATGGTATACCTCACGGACATAAGGGCGCATGGGCGCAACGCCAACCCAGAGATCCCAATCCACATGGGCTGGCACGGGATCTCTGTGGGCGGGCCGTTTCTTATCGTCCGTCGTATACACGGCAGCGGACCAGGAATACCAGTTTTTCACTTTACCGATGGCACCTTCTTTCACCCAGTGAACAGCAGTGCGGTAATAGTCGTGAGAATGAATCTGAATGCCCATCTGAGTGGCAACACCGTATTCCTTGGCCGCTTCCGTAAGGCGCCGGGCTTCATAAACCTCATGAGTCAGAGGCTTTTCACAGAAGACATGCAGCTTCTTGCGGATGGCAGCCATAGCGCTCGGAGCATGAATATGATCCGGGGTGGCAATATTGATGGAATCAAGATACTCCCCTTCTTTTGCCAGCATTTCGCGCCAGTCGCGATAAAGCTTTGCACCCGGATAGCGGACGGCAGCTTTTTCCAGGTTGTTCGCATCAATATCACATAATGCCCGGACATGTACTTTGCCGCTTGAAAAAATCTGTTCCAGATCAGAAGTGCCCTGCCCCGTCACACCGATGGCGGCATGATTGAGTACTTGCGTGGAAGCGGAGGCAGGCGTTTTTCTGCTCAGGATTAACGGAACTGCCACCGCACAAGCGGCACTGCGGGTGATAAAAGACCGACGTGATATTTTCCTGCTCATTAAAAACTCTTTCCATACGCCCGTAGGCATTCTGACGTAACAGGGGCGACCCTGCCCCGTGGTCTATCTCTAAAAGACTTCACAATAGTTAAAAAAGGGTGGCTAATTCAAGACAACCCCGAAAAGGGGGCGATTCGTTTGTCTCCCACCTGGAGATTTCATGGAGGGGGCAAAAAAGAAAAACATTTCATTTTTCGGGGTTTTGAATGACTCCCGGTCTTGTGCAATAATACCGCTTTGGGCGCTTTGCCCTGTTTTTTCTGTTTTGTGTTTCTTCGTTCAGGAAGTGGAAGGTATTATGGAAAACATCATCGGACTGAGCAATATAGACGTTTCCATTATTTTTGTCTATATGCTCGGCACGCTCCTCCTGGGTCTCTTCTGCACACGCTATATCGGTAATGCGGAAGACTTTTTCATCTCCGGCAAGGCATTGCCCTTCTGGGCAATCGGCTTCTCCATCGTTGTCAGTGATATCGGTGCCACAGACTTTGTCGCTGTTGCCGGTGCAACTTTCCGGCATGGTGTATCGGCCGCCAACTTCGACTGGATGGGCTCCATGCCCGCCATGGTCTTTGCCGCCTTTGTCTTTGTGCCTTATTTCTGGCGTACCGGTGTCTTCACGATCCCCGAGTTTCTGGGACGCCGCTACAATGCCGGAGTACAGTTCCTGAACGCTGCTATCTGGGCGGTGGTGCTTTTCCTTATGCTCGCCATCATGCTGTGGGTTACAGCAGACAAGCTAATGCATACCGTTCTTGGGTGGAACGCCAAGTGGTCGGTATGGCTGATGGCAATCGTCACCGGTCTCTACACGTTTTCCGGCGGACTCACGGCTGTCGTATTTACCGACGTAGTTCAGCTGGTCGTCATGTACGTTGGCGGTTTCGGACTTCTCGCCCTGTCACTTTGGGAAGTCGGCGGCTGGAGCGCACTGCGTGAACAGGTACTGGCAAAGGGCCCGGAATTCCAGCAGCATTTCACCCTTCTGCTTGAGCACGACACGACAGGTCCCTTCCCCTGGACTGGCATAATCTTCGGTCTGGGAATTGTTCTTGCCATAGCATACATGAGCGGAAATCAGGTCATTGTTCAGCGTACCCTCGGTGCCCGGACAGAGTGGGATGCGAAAGGCGGTATGCTTCTGGGCGGATTTCTGAAATCCATGATTCCGCTGATGGTGGCACTTCCCGGTCTGTGTGCATTGATTCTGGTTCCGCACCTTCCCGTTGAAGAAGCCGACCGCGCCGTACCTGAAATGATCCGTCTGCTCCTTCCGACAGGACTGCGCGGACTCATGTTTGCCGCCCTTTTTGCAGCGCTTATGTCGAGCATCTCCGGAACATTGAACTCGGCAAGCACGATCTTTATCACCGATATCTGGGGTCAGGGGCTGCGACTTTTCAAGTGCAAGCCGCTGAGCGAGAAAGGCGCGCTTAACATGGGGCGTGGCTTTACCGCTTTTCTGATCATCACGACGGCGATTCTGGCAAAGCCCATTGCCGACCGGGAAAGCATTTACGTTTTCACCCAAACAATTCTGAGCATGTTTCAGGGACCGACCCTTGCGATTCTTCTGCTTGGCATCACCTGGCCCCGGGCAACCCAGTGGGGCGGTCTTGCCGGGCTGGCATTGGGCGTAATCTTCTGCTTTATTCTTAATTACACCCCCGGGCTTTTCACTTCGAGTGAACCTTTCCTCTTTGTTGCCTGGTGGTCATTTGTCTTTTCCCTTGTCGTAACGGTTGTGGTCAGCCTGCTTACCCCGGCTGAACCGGAAGAAAAACTCAGAGGTCTTACCTGGGGTTCTGTGGTTCACAGCTCCGAAGCGCAAGCCGCCCTTGAGGAAAGGAATTCCTGATGCATTTAGAAACGCTGCTGCAAAAATACTGCGCCATTATTTTTTATCCGATCTTAAGCAAAATTTTCCACCCCATCAACCATCTGCTGGCACCTATTTACAAACCCTGGGCAACTATCGCCGCCATGTCATTCTTTGTGGGCACCATGATCTGGGTCGGTGTTATTCTCAAGGAATCTTATGTGAATGAAGGGCGGCCCAATAAATCCATCTGGACAGATCTCCGCCTGTGGACTGTCGTTTCCATGCTCCCCCACGTTTTTGTTTACTGGTATTTCAGATAGGGAATTGATATGAACAACACACCGGACACTATTGAATCTGATGCGAAAGTAAGCAAAGACACCTGTTGTAGCTGCGAAGGGACAGCGCCTGCCGATGATCCTAAATGTATGAAAAAGCGGGACGGGGAAACCAATATTGCAGTGGGGCTTTTCCTTTTTGCGCTGGGAATTCCTGTTCTGCTGGGCACATTGGGGATTGAAGGGAATGTGCGTGCCGCAACTGTTAATGCTGTGTGCGGACTAACCCTGCTGAGTATCGGCGGAGGCTGGGTCGCGTACGGCTGGCGCCAGTTCAAGCAAGCCACACGCAGATAATCTGTTGTGACCGGTCTTTTCCTTCCGCTGCGTATCCCCCGGGATGAAGCGCGCCGTCTGTTTTATCGCACCGGGATCAGGAATCTCTATGGTCTCATCCGCAGGCGTCCCGCCAAAATGGGTACAGACGGACTGCCTGCTTCCGTAGAATTGCTCTGGCTTCCTGCCTATGCCGTCCGCTTTGCTCTCTCTCTCGGGGAAATACAAAGCCAGGGCTGGGTTTCTGTAGATGCAAACTTCGGGGGCTTTGCGCTGTTTGAGCGTGTTGACATTCTGGAAGAACGTGAAGAAAAAGGCGAATGCCTTCCAGTAATCCTCTCTCCGGATGAAGCGGATAAAAAAGGAAGGCATGGTCTCCTTCGTTACTTTCTCCGGCGGCGCGGTTCGAAACCTCTCATCGGTAAAACGGAAGATTCGCTGCTTTACTACGCCCCTGTATGGGTATATTATTACCGGCGCGGCTCTAAAATTGATCTGAAAGTTTTGGACGGTTATACGGGCAGTCCTATGGGCGGGCAGGTTCGCACCGCCATCGTCAATGCGTTCATCGCGCAACGAAAAAGGAAGCAGCAGGAGCAGCCTTCCTGATCTGCCTTTTGCGGCACTTCCTCCAAAAAAGAAAACTGCGGCATGTCGCACAGACACACCGCAGTCAGTTTTTGACCCGCAATAAAAACGATCAGACCACCCAGGGACTTCTGAACTCCCGGGTCACCCAGGCTTCATCTCCGCCGCCACGGGCAAACTGCATTCTCCTGGGGCTCCATTTCAGTACTTGCCTGTGGTAATACGCCTGATTAAGAAGGTGGCACACCGTGGCACTGCGTCCGCCCACTTCCACATCGGTGATGGGCTTTTTGCGGGATTCCATACAGTCCAGGAAATTCCGGACATGATCCACACTGACATACAGTTTAATTTTGGGATCTTTCAGGAATTCTTCTTCTACCTTTGAGAGTGCAGCACCCAGCGATCCTTCGTCACCCTTCCCTGCGAATCCGGCGATCTTTTTGCCCTGCAGCCAGAACTCAAATTTACCCCGGTTCACTTTCACTTCGCCATCGCTTCCGTAGAAATGCACGCCAAAGCCTTTTTGATGAATCACACGGATACCATTGTCATAAATGAGGATACCGCCATCTACAGCTTCGGGATTGTCCGGCGGAATGATCTCAACCGGACCGCTTTTATCCATATCAAGCCCCCACTGAGCAATATCCATATGATGAGCGCCCCAGTCGGTCACCATGCCGCCGCCATATTCTCTATACTCGCGCCAGTCCGGGAAATGTTTGTGAATGCCCCGGGGACTGAGCACGGAACTGTAGGGGCGCAAGGGCGCCGGACCAAGCCACATATCCCAGTCGAGACCGGGTTCCAGTGTTTCTTCCGGAAGATCACAGGGAACTGCCGGTCCACCGAAACTGCATTCCACCCGACTGATTTTTCCAATCATGCCGTTTCGCACCAGTTCGCAGGCAATACGAAATTCTTTCATGGAGCGCTGCATGGAACCCGTCTGCAGAACGCGACCGGTCAGAGCAACGGTCTTCATCATTTCTTTGATCTCATGGACATTATGAGCAAGAGGCTTCTCGCAATATACGTCCTTGCCGGAGCGCATGGCGGCAATGGCAATATAGGCATGCCAATGATCCGGAGTGGTCACGCAGACAGCATCAATATCACGCCTGTTGATAACGGCCCGAAAGTCGTTGTAAGCGGCACAATCGGGGGAACCTGCCTCCGGATGTCCGGTGTAAAACTCATTCACCATCCGCTGGATGTCCAGCCGCCGCGTCGTATCCACATCACAAACAGCCACGACACGGGCGCGTTTATGGTTCATAAACGCTTCGAGCAGATAGCGCCCCTGCTTTCCGGCACCGATCACGGCAATATTGATCCGGTCATTGGGCTTGTGCGCCGCTGACCATATCCGGGATGGAAGAACAAACGGAGCAGCACCCAGCACAGAGAGCTGCGTCAGAAATCTACGTCTAGTGATACTCATCAATGAATTCCTTCAGAATATTTCTGCTTTGTTTTATTAAAAAGCCAGGGACACTTCATCCATCGCTTTTTTAAGATGCTCAATGCCTTTGGCAATATCTCCCACACGATCCGCTCCGGCTTCACGTTCGAAAATGTAGTCCCCTGTGAAGCCCGCTTCTGCCAGAATGCGTACAAACTCCACCCAGTCGACTTCGCCGGTACCAACGACAACTTCCTCGCCCCAGTCGCCTTTCACTTTCGTACGGCGGGCATCTTTCACATGCACCTGCTGCACATAGGGCACGAGGCGGCGCAGGGCTTCTATCGGTTCATCCATATCGTAAAGGATCATGTTGGCAGGGTCAAAATTCACCGACACATTATCAACGCCCCGTTTTTTCATCTCCTCAAGAAAAGCCAGGAGCGATTCGGCACTCTCCTGCCCTGTTTCCATCATGAGCGTCACACCATGAGTTTTGAAAATTTTGGCAAGCGTTTCCACTCTGCCGCACAGCTTGTCATAAGCCGGATCATTTTTATCATGAGGCAGGAAGCCGGCGTGGGCATTGGCGGAGGTCAGTCCCATCTTTTCAGCAAGAGCCGCTGTCACTTTTGCCAGCTCCTGATTCTCTTCCCAATGCTGATCCGGCACCACACCTCCGGTCACCTGAATGGTTGCAGGCGTCGTGTAATCCTCTCCTACCGTGGAGTACATGCCGGAGACAATGGAAATACCGGAAGCCGCCAGAATTTCCTGAACATTGTCCCACACTCCGACGTCGCCCCGATGCGGCGTAAGACCCATCTGTACTTTTTTCAGCCCCAGGGCATTCACTTTTTCCGCCAGATCTTCGGGGCCTGTCGCCTGAAGTGACCAGCTGCACACGCCTATCTGTTCCGCACTTTGCTTTTTCATTTACTATTTCCTCCAGGGTTTGGATTTGCTGATTGGTATTGGAATCTTCGCTTCCCAAGCACGGCGCTGTTCCGACACATCATGGTCTCCATTGTACCAGTACTTTTATCATGAAACAATGCCCGAATAAAAGCAGGGCATTCAAACATCCGGAGTTCCGGCTGCTTAAAACAGGTATAATAAATGCCTGCCGCCGTGAAGGTGAAAGAATCGGAAATAAAAGGGAAATATAATGAACACTGCAGGAATCATCTCCCGAAGGACTTTTATCAAAACCGGTGCCCTGTTAGGTGCAGGGCTCTATGCTGCCGGAAATTCAGACTTCGCCCTAAGTGCGTCCAAAAACAACAGGCGCTTCCATGCCAGTCTTTCTATTGATGCCTTGGAACGTTATCCCGATCTGCTGCCGACCGTGGTCAATGCCGGTGTGGATGCTGTCTGGGTGGCGGCATTTTTGCAGGGAATCTGGCAGTATCCTCCTGAAACCGTCGGAGTTTGGAAAAAACGTATTGAAGCGGCGGGGCTGGAAGTGCATCACATTACGGTTCCTCTCGGCCATCCGAGCTTTACCGAAGCCGCTCCTGATTATATGGGAGAACTTTCTTATCAACCATGGCAGCGAGGCATCCTTCCGGACGGCAGGGCGTGCTACGGCGTCTGCATTCACCCTCCGGCGTGCGATGTAAACGCAGAAGGAGTCAAAATTCTGCACGACGCAGCGCCCGGCATGATTTTTCTGGACGATGATTTCAGACTTGCGCCGTCTCCCCACGATATCGGCGGCTGTTTCTGCCCGGCACACAAGGCGGCATTTCTCGAAAAACACGGCTATAGCGAAAACACGTGGGAAGAAATGCTGGCAGCGGTGAAAGACCGCAGGCTGACAGCGCCACTGCGTAACTGGCTGGAGGATGCCTGCACCGAGCTTTCCGGTTGTTTCAAGGCGCAGCAGGCAATGTTGCCGGAAAAAAGCCTGGGGATCATGGTCATGTACATGGGCTCTGAAAAAGCAGGGATCCGTCTGGATGATTATCGGGATGTCCCTTTCAGAGTTGGCGAACTGCAGTTTAATGATCAGGCTTTCAGTCGGGTCAAGGGGAAAACGGATGAACTTTTCAGTGTCCTCTTTCATCGTCGTTTTACCCTGCCTGAAAACAGCTACAGCGAAAGCACCGCCTGGCCACCCGATGGGCTATCTCCTGAAAATTTGGCGGCAAAACTCGCCATTTCCACCATTGCTGATGTACGAAATACAATGCTTATGAGCGGTCTGGAGCCGTACCCTCTTTTCTACTGGGACACGCTCGCTCCGGCAATGAAAAAGCACAGAGCCCTTCATGAAACACTAGCGGGACACAAACCGACTGGTCCCTTGAAGCATTATTGGGGAGACGCCGGGCGATGGGTCGGCGATTCCAAGCCGTACAGCCTTTTTCTGGCGACGGGCGTTCCTTTTGAAGTGACAGAAATTCCGGCAGATGACGGATTCACCTTTCTGGGAGATGGGGATGCGAAGGCCTTGCAGGACGGAAGGTTAAAGCCGGGAAAAGGCTTATGCATCACCAGAGAAAAAGCGGAAGCGCCGGCTGACGTCCTCCGGTACATACCGGAGGAGCTCGATGCTCTTTTTGCTTTCAAGCGGGAGCTTCTGGAAAAAAACCGGGACTTCCCTTATGTAGTGGAAGATCTGCCGGTGATCTGCGCGTGGTATCCGACGGCAAACCTGGCAGCCCTGTGGAATCTCAGTGAAAATGCCCAGCCCCTGACGCTTGCCTATCAGGGCAGGGAGTACCGGGTTAATGCGAGCGGTCTGGAGCTGGTTCCGGTTCCGCTGAACGCATGATCAGGTCGTTCTGTCAGAGCGAAAGATTTTTATCGGTAACAGCACCTTCCGATGCTGAAGCGCACAGGGCAGCGTATTTTGCCAGTACCCCGGAGGTATAGCGGGGTTTGGGCGCTTTCCAGGCAGCCCGGCGTCTGGCAATTTCTTCCTGATCCACTTCCAGCGTAATGGAATGTTTCACGGCATCTATGGTGATGGTATCTCCGTTTTTAACCAGCGCAATCAGTCCGCCTGTCTGCGCCTCCGGGGTAATATGTCCGACCACAAAACCGTGGCTGCCGCCGGAAAAGCGTCCATCCGTAATAAGAGCGACCTCTTTTCCGAGCCCGCGTCCGATCACGGCGGAAGTAGGCGCCAGCATTTCCCGCATGCCCGGCCCGCCTTTCGGGCCTTCATAGCGGATCACAACCACGTCCCCTGCTTTCACAGTTCCATTCAGAATATTGGCAAGTGCTTTTTCTTCGCTGTCGTACACCCGTGCCTTGCCTGTAAAACGCAGTCCTTCATGACCGGAAATCTTTGCGACTGCCCCTTCTTCCGCCAGATTTCCGTAGAGGATGGTGAGATGTCCTTCTGGTTTGATGGGCTTTTTAAGGGGTTGAATAATCTGCTGGTTTTTCGGATAGGACTTTGTTCCGCGCAAGTTCTGCGCCAGCGTCTTACCGGTCACCGTCATGCAGTCGCCATGCAGCAACCCCGCTTTCAGCAGTTCTTTCAGCAGCGGTGTCAATCCGCCAATATCCACTAAAGACTGCATCACATAATGGCCGCTTGGCTTCAGATCCGCAAGTACAGGCGTCTTTTTCCCAATACGGGTGAAGTCATCGAGGGTCAGCTTGATCCCGGCAGTGTGCGCAATGGCGAGCAGGTGCAGCACAGCATTGGTCGAGCCTCCAAGCGCCATAACCACTGTAATGGCGTTTTCAAAAGATTTCTTCGTTAAAATATCTTTGGGGCGCAGGTTGCGTTTGATGCATTCCATTACAGCCGCACCGGCACGACGGCAGTCTTCGTTTTTCTCGGGAGACACGGCAGCCTGTGCTGAGCTGTTCGGAAGGCTTAGACCCATTGTTTCGATGGCACATGCCATTGTGTTGGCAGTATACATACCGCCGCAGGCTCCGGGTCCGGGAATGGCTTTCTTCTCGATGTCAAGCAGTTCCGCATCCGTAATTTCGCCGCGGGCATGGCGGCCGACCGCCTCAAATACAGACACAATGTCCGCAGCACAGCCATTCACGCAGCCCGGTTTGATCGTGCCGCCATAAACAAATACGGAAGGCCGGTTGAGGCGAATCATTGCCATGACAGCGCCGGGCATATTTTTATCGCATCCGCCGATGGCGACCAGTCCGTCGAACTGCTCGCAGCCGACAACAGTCTCGATAGAGTCGGCAATTACTTCCCGGGAAACCAGAGAATATTTCATCCCTTCCGTGCCCATGGAAATGCCGTCGGAAATGGTGATGGTACCGAAAATAACGCCTTTTCCGCCTGCTTCATTCACGCCGGCTTCCGCCTCTCTTGCAAGGGCGTCTATATGCATATTGCAGGGCGTTACCATGCTCCAGGTCGAAGCGATACCCACCTGGCTTTTTTTAAAGTCTTCATCAGAAAAACCAACGGCACGGAGCATGGCGCGGCTGGGCGCTCTTTCGCTGCTTTCCGTTACAGATTTTGAAAACTGCCTGTGACCGCTTGGGTTTTTGATACTCATTGCTCCGGTCTCCTTATAGTTTTTATCATCAGTAAAGTGCTCTCGTGAAGAACAATAAGGAAAAACAATAGAAAGAAGCGGCTTCTTCCCTGCACGGAATTTATTTTCTCTCAGAGCTGTTCAAAACAGTAGTGTCCGTGAAGTGGGCGTGACATGAAAACTCATCGGCATAAATGCATATGCTGATGAGCATCGGGTGCATTGCGCGCGGAAGGAAAACTCACTTTTCGCCAGCCCGGTATATTTCAAGTCTGGTTCGCTGCTCGGAATTGCCTGCAAAAAAAGGGATTGAATGTTCTATACTCGTAATTTGCTATAATCGTATTTTCAAATTTATTCAGTTTTTTAGATAACAGGACAAGTTATGAATTTTCTTCAGGCTTTGGCACTTCGCGCACGTGTATATTACTGGATAGCAACCTGGAATAAAAAGGATCTGCATTATCCGCCTCCCGTAAAAGACAACCCCAAATTCATGACTGCCTGGGAAGCGGTCAAAATGATTCCTGACGGTGCCACCATCGCCATTTCAGGCATGGCGGGCAATCAGCGCTGCTCTCTGCTGCTATGGGGCATCCGCGACATGTTTCGGGCGGAGGGTTCTCCCAAAGATCTCACTGTTTTGTGCCTGGGTGGCCAGGGCGGACGGGGCAAAGTGCCGGGCACCATTGAAGAACTTGCCATTGAAGGCCTGAATACCCGTTTGATTACAGGCCACACAGAAACCTTCAAAGGGCAGTTGAAACTCGCTCACGAGGGAAAAATTGAACTGCAATGTTCGCTGATTGGAATGATCACGCAGATTTTTAAGGCTCAGTCAGAAGGGCGCAATTATTTTATTGCGGAAACGGGAACCGGAACTTTTGTGGATCCCCGGACAGGCCACGGCACCCCGGTCTGGCCGCCTGATGCCGAACAGTTTGTGGAAGTGCTGGAAGACGGACGTTTGAAATACACGCTTCCGCTTATTGACACTGCCATTTTCAGCGCCCCTGCTGCCGATCGTAAAGGTAATATTTACTTCAAAGGATCGAGTGTTTTAGGTGAAAGTGAAAGTATCGCCAAAGCGGCAAAATATAATGGGGGACGCACTCTGGTTAATGTGGGGCGTATGGTTGAAGAAGGATACGACGACCAATTTCTTCCCGCTGAGTATGTGGACGCTGTCGTTTACTGGCCCGGCACCGAACAGGCCGCCACTATCAAGCATAAAAAGTACTGGAACTGCCTTACACCCCACAGCACTATGTCCACAGAAGAAGGTCTGAAGCGCGTGCGGCTGGTCAATAAGACTCTGCGTGTCATGTCGACGCGGACGCCTATTGATGATGTGCTTGCCCGTCTTGCGACCAAAGTTTTTGCCGCGCATGCCCGTAAAGGGGATATTGTTGATATCGGTATCGGGCTGCCGGAAGAGGTGGCGCGGCTGCTCTATGAAAGCGGCGTGATGAAAGAGCTGAACATGATGACCGAGGCGGGAGCTATCGGCGGTGTGGCAGCTCCCGGTGTCTTCTTCGGTGCAGCGGTAAACCCCCGCGATCTGATACCCTCTGTAACCGCTTTTGAGCGGATGTACAACCGGCTCGACTGGGTGATCCTGGGCATGCTTCAGGCTGACAGTGAAGGGAATGTCAATGTCTCCAAACGGGGGGAAGGTCCCCTCAACCATGTGGGTCCGGGCGGTTTCATTGATTTGGTGACCTGTGCCAACTCGATTCTCTTCTGCACAGCGTGGGGCGCCCGTGCCCGCTTTGAAATTAAAGACAATAAAATTACCATCCTGAATCCGGGGAAACCCAAGTTTGTTGCCAAAGTGGACGAAATCACTTTCAACGGCAAAGAAGCGCTCAAACACGGGAAAAAGGTCTATTATGTGACGCAAGTCGGCGCATTTCGGCTGACGGAACGGGGAATGGAACTTTTTTACGTGATGCCGGGCATAGACATTCAAAAAGATATCATTGACGCATGTGAAATGAAGATTGTGCTGCCGGAAAACGGTGAAGTACCTGTTGTTGGCGAAGATGTAATCACAGGCAAAAACTTCCAGTTCCAGTTACAGCAATAACCGGGAACTGACCTCTGCTCCTGCAGAACAGCACTTTTATTTCACCTTTGTGGTTATGAACCACAACAGGTTGCGGATTACAAATATAACAGGAGTCCGCCATGAATCTGTTCAGCAAAATTGCTCTTTATGCCCATGTGCTGCGCTGGCGCCTGATGTGGAATCGTTTCAATACTCATTTTCCGCCGCCCGACTTTGACAATCCGAAATTCATGACAGCCTGGGATGCCGCCGGACTTATCGCCGACGGTGCCATAGTCGGCACTTCAGGAATCGGATCCAATCAGCGCCCTTCCGTATTGTACCGGGCGATAAGAGAGCGTTTTCTGAAAACGGGGCATCCCCGGGATTTGACCGTCGTCGGCATTGGCGGTCAGGGCGGAAGAGGGATCGTTCCGGGGACCGTGGAGGAACTGGGCATTCCCGGACTGAATACCTGCCTCATTACATCCCATACGGAAATGTTCAAGGCGCAATTGCGTCTGGCGCAGGAAAATCAGTTGGAACTGCAATGCAGTATCCTGGGCGCCATAACCCATATCCTGCGCGCACAGGGCGATGAAGGCATCAATTATATTATTCGGGATCACACGGGCGCCGGAACCTTCGTCGATCCGCGCACCGGCGGCGGCACCGCTATCTGTCCCCCTGATGGGCGGCAGTTTGTGGAGGTGACCGAAGACGGAAAATTGAAGTACAGTCTTCCGTTCATTGACACTGCTGTATTTAACGCTGACGCCGCCGATCGGCATGGCAACATTTACTTTAAAAACTCGTCGGTCATCTGTGAAGGATTTTCTCTGCCCAAAGCGGTCAAAAGGCATGGCGGAAAAGTTATTGTGAATGTGGGCACACTTGTAGACGAGGGGTACGACACGAATTTTGTCCCGGCAGAGATGATTGATGCGGTTGTTTACTGGCCGGGAACAGAGCAGACCGGCACCGTGAAGCAGAAAAAATACTGGGACTTTTTTACTGTAAACAGCAGGACGTCTACTGAAGACGCTCTGGCACGGGTCCGCCAGATCAACGCTATTCTCAAAATAACCGCCAAACGCTATCCCGTTGATGATGTGCTGGCGCGCCTTGCGACCCGCATTTTTGCCGCTCATGCGCATGCCGGTGACCACGTCGATATCGGTTTCGGTCTTCCGGAAGAAGTGGCGCGGCTTCTTTATGAGAGCGGCATCATGAAAAAACTTCAGATGATTAATGAAAGTGGTGCTTTCGGCGGAATTTCCGCTCCGGGCATCTTTTTTGGCGCTTCCATCAACCCCGATGAAATTACAACTACGGCTGAAACTTTCGACCGGCTGTACAAACGCCTGGACTGGGCTATTCTCGGGGCGCTGCAGGTGGACAGCCGGGGGAACGTCAATGTGTCACAGCGAGGTAAAGGTGCCATGAACCATGTAGGTCCCGGCGGCTTTATCGACCTGGTCACCTGTGCAAAAAATATCCTGTTCTGCTGCGCTTTCGGTGAGCATTCCGATGTGACAGTTCAGGGCGCAAAACTCCGGGTTGGCAACCCGGGCAAGGTGAAATTCATTGACAAGGTGGATGAGATCACCTTTAATGGTGAAGAAGCACTCCGGCAGGGAAAAAAGGTATACTATGTTACCCATCTGGCTGCTTTTCATTTAACAGCACGGGGCATGGAGCTGACTCACATCATGCCCGGCATCGACATTCAAAAAGACATCATAGAAAGAAGTAGCATGCGGATTCTGCTTCCGGAAAATAAAGAGCCCGAGATCGTCAGTGAAGAAGTAGTGACCGGAAAAGACTTTTCCTTCAGCTTGTCCTAAAACTGCAGCGAACCTTCCGGATGTGGATTTCTAATTATGCTTTTTGCCCGAATACATACTACCCTGCCGTTCACTCTGTCTTTACTTCTTTTGTGCCTGTACGGCTGTTCCACAAACTCAGCGTCTGAAAAAACTGTTCGCAAGTCCTCTCCGCCCGCTGTATCAGCCAATACACATTTTCCACGGGTCACACTGGAGCACTCTCCTCTTCCTGCAAGCGACGCCTTTCGCCTCCTCGGTGAAAAGGCAGGTGGCGGTTTCGTGCTGATGGCGGGGCTTGAAGAACGTCCGGTACCCGCCGCCAACTGGCAGAAACAGCCCTACGGTGATGTTGTAAATACTTATGCCCAGGAGTTGGACTGTCTGCTTTTCCCGGCTTCCGGGTACTATTTTATTGCGCCGGAAGGCTACGAATCTCTGGCGGCTGTTTCGCTCAGCGCAGCGCTTCCTGAGCGATATCGTACTTTAACCGCTTCCCTCACTCTGGGCGCAAAAACAAAGCTGTACACCGCTTTTGCACTCATCAGCCAGGTGCTGGGCATTACCATACTGTCTGATAATTTTATTGCGGAATCCCCCTGCGGGGAACTTCATCTTGAAGACCTGCCACTGGGCATTATGCTGGAAGCCTTGCTTCAGTCGGCACGTATCGCTCCTGATTCAATGACTCTGGACGCGTCGGACGAATATCTGTTTATTCAAGCCAAAGAAAACATTCAGCCGAAAGACCTTCTATTAAATGACCGTTCTCTTCCGGCAGAAAGCTCAGCAATTCTTGATAAGCGCCTTCCCCGCTTCGCAATACCTCCGGTCAGTCCTGACAACGAGGCGGCGCTTTTCGGTGCGGAATCCATACCCCTCAAAGATGCCCTGCTTCCCTTGAGCACTCAGGCCGGTATTGAAATCGTCTGCAGGCGTGCGCTCGCAGACATCCCCATCAATCCTTTCGTATGCACGGACGTCTCACTTCGAACAGCGTTGAATCTGCTCATCCGGCAATGGCCACTCCCCTCTTTCGGATATGAAGTTCAGGACAACCGTATTCTTCTGAGGGAAAGAGCAGAACCGTAACCCTCTTGTCCCGCAAAACATTGGCAAGCCTTCAAATTCCGGTATGGCCGAAGCCGCCTTCCCCCCGCTCTGTTTCAGAAAGCACATCAACGGGGCACCACACAGCCTGCACAACCGGTGCGATAACCAGCTGCGCAATACGATCTCCCCGATGAATCACAAAGGGTTCTGTTCCCAGATTGATCAGAAGCACCTGAATTTCCCCACGATAATCAGCATCAATGGTTCCGGGCGCATTGATCATGGTTATGCCATGGCGAATGGCAAGGCCGCTGCGTGGGCGCACCTGTGCTTCATATCCTGGTGGAATGGCAACAGTCATGCCGGTAGGGATGGCGCGGCGTTCACCGGGTTGAAGTGTTGCGTCACTGTCTACTGCGGCGACTAGATCCATACCGCTGGAAAACTCCGTGGCGTAAACCGGCATTGGAAGATCTTCCGTTCCGGGCAGGCGGTGAACCTGTATCTGGATCTGCCGACTCGTCATAAGGGAATCCCGTCCGGTATATGGGTACCTTTCGGCCCAAGAAGAAGCAGCGCACAGGCATCCTGCCGGATATAGCGGTTTGCGAAGTCAAGAAGACCTTCCGCTGTAACCGCTTCTATCCCTGCGACAAGTTCCTCCATTGGAATAATCTCATTTCTGAAGAGAAGGTTTTTGGCAACCCTTGATATCCGGGAATGGGTGCTTTCCATCGCCATCAGAAGCGATCCTTTCAACTGCTCCCGACAGCGGTTCAACTCCTCCTGAGACACAGGAGAGGAACGGATCAGATCCAGCTCTTTAAAGGTCAGATCCAATGCCTGCGCACAGTTCTGGGGAGCAACCGCTTCATAAATCCCCATCATACCTGCCGGGACGTAGCTGCTTATGTAGGCACAGACATTGTATGCCAGGCCTTCTTCTTCCCTAATTTTTTCAAAAAGGCGGGACGTGCTGCTGCCGCCGAGTATGCCGGACAGCATGCTGCCTGCATACCGTTCCTGATCTCCCATAGAGGGGGCAGGGGTGGCTATACCGACATGAACCTGTGAAATCGGGCGTTCTACCAGTTTGGTCCCTGCCTGAAAACGGGGAACCCTCAGGTCGCTTTCCGGAGTACCGGCAGGAAGCCCACTGAAGATTTCTTCGACCTTTGCCAGGACGCGATCCTGATCAAAATTTCCCGCAATAGCAAAAACCATATTCTCCGGCTTATACCAGGCATCGTAAAACTGGAGCAGATCCTGTCTGCTTAAAGCAGCCACTGTTTCAGCATAGCCTGAAACAGGCCGCCCGAGGGGATGATCAGGCCAATGAAATTCTGCCAGCAGATCGCTTGCCAGTTCATCGGGCGTATCTTCGATAGAAGCAATTTCTTCGAGTACAACATTGCGTTCTTTTTCGAGGTCACAAAAAAGGGAATTCAGAAGAAGGTCTCCAAGCACCTCTGCCCCAATTTCCACATGCTCCGCCAGCATACGCACATAAAATGTCGTATATTCCTGAGAAGTTCCGGCGTTGAAATACCCGCCTTTGCTTTCGATAGCATCCATAATCTCGTGGACATTTCTGTTTTTTGTCCCCTTGAAAAAAAGATGCTCCAGAAAATGAGCGAGGCCGGATTGTTTTTGCGTTTCGGACGCTGAACCCGCTTTGATCCAGACACCCAGCGATGCGGAATGGAGATACGGCAAATGCTCCATCGCAATCCTGAAGCCGTTTGGGAGGGTTACGACCCGGATGTTTTCATCAAAATTATTTTTTGTCAAAGCCTGTTTTTCCTACAAAAAAAAGTTGCCGCATGGGAACGGCAACTTTACATAATTTTGAAATCAGAAATCAATCACGGTCGGAACGATCATTTCTGCGCCCTCTGGAAGGGCCGCCCCGTCGTCCGCCATCATTGCGGTCACGGCGATCGCCGCCCCCGCGACCACCGCGGTTGTCGCGCTGTTCTCCGCCACCGCGCTGCTCAAAATAGCCTTCGGGGGCAGGCTGCACCTGATCCAATTCCCGATCTGCGGCGATTTTGGACAAGTTCACTCTGCCCATGGAGTCGATTTCGAGAACTTTCACATCAATTTCATCGCCCACATTCACCACATCCGTCACATTGTGAACCCGATAATCTGCCAACTCGGAAATATGAACCAGGCCTTCTTTACTTCCGATAACGGTACAGAAAGCGCCAAAGTTCATGATGCGCGTAACACGACCGTGATAAATCTTGCCTACTTCGACTTCAGCAACGATCTCGCGGATAAAGTCAATAGCGGCGTCGGCATCTTCTTTGTTGGTAGCGGCGATATTAACTGTACCGTCATCTTCGATTTCGATTTCGGCGCCGGTTTCTGCCTGAATCTGCCTGATAACCTTGCCACCGGGTCCAATCACCTCGCGAATCTTGTCGGGATGGATGGTGATGGTGAAAATCCGCGGCGCATAGGGCGACATGTCTTCACGCGGAGCAGCCAGGGCTGATTCCATAATACTCAATATGTGGGCGCGACCTGCCCGTGCCTGCTCAAGAGCCTGCTCCATCACTTCCCGGGACAGCCCTTTAATCTTGGTGTCCATTTGGAAAGCGGTAATCCCTTTGGAGGTTCCGCAGACTTTAAAGTCCATATCACCCAAATGGTCCTCGTCACCCAGAATGTCAGAGAGAATACGGACTTCATTCCCTTCCTTGATCATGCCCATAGCAATGCCCGCCACCGAATTGGTTACAGGAACGCCGGCTGCCATCATGCTGAGCGAGCCGCCGCAAACCGTTGCCATAGAGCTGGAGCCATTGCTTTCGGTAATATCAGAGACAATGCGGACAGTATAGGGAAAATGAATTTCATTTTCCTGGACTGTTTCCTCATCTTTTTCCTGCAGGAAAGGAAGCATGGGTTCCAGAGCACGCTCGGCAAGTTTACCGTGCCCGACTTCACGGCGGCCGGGACCGGAAATACGTCGCACTTCGCCCACCGACCAGGCAGGAAAGTTGTAGTGCAGGAAAAACCGCCGGAACTCATCTCCGGTCAGTTCATCCAGCCGCATTTCATCCCGACTGGTTCCCAGTGTGGTAACGACGAGCGCCTGAGTTTCCCCGCGTGTAAAAAGCACACTGCCATGCGCGCGAGGCAGAATATCCAGTTCAATGGTAATCTGCCTGATTTCATCCAACCGGCGACCATCCATGCGGATATTGGTGTCGATTACGGCCTGCCGCATGATCCGTTTTTTCAGATCGTTGAAAATTTCTCCGGCGGCAGCCCCAAAAGTCGCACCCCATTCTTCGCCGTATTTTTCGAGAAGCGTTGCTTCAATTTCAGATTTTAAAGCATCAATGGTATCCAGCCGCACTTGCTTTTCTTTGATGGCCAGGGCATCGCCCAGTCTCTTCGCAGCAAGCGTTTCAATTTCGGCGACCAGTTCCGGCGGCTGCTCATCCTCGGGCACCGGCATTTTTTCCACACCGGCGGCTTCCCGAAGCGCATCGATGGCAGCGATAATATTGCGAATATGCCCGTGTGCAAATTCGAGCGCCTCAACCATGAAAAGCTCAGATACTTCGTTCGCCTGACCTTCCACCATGCAGATCGAATCACGGGTTCCGGCAACAACAATATCAAGCGTGCTCTTCTTCATCTCTTCCATGGCTGGATTTGCTGTCAGCACGCCATCCAGACAACCGACCCTGACAGCGCCCACGGGCTCAAGAAGGGGGATTTTCGAAATGTGCAGGGCTGCAGAGGCAGCATTAATAGAGAGCACATCAGGATTGTTAACATTGTCTGCGGAAAGGACGGTCTGACAAACCATCACCTCATTGAGGAAGTTTTTAGGAAAGAGGGGGCGTAAGGGGCGGTCTGTCATACGGCAGACCAAAATCTCCCGCTCTGACGGACGCGATTCCCGGCGGAAAAAATTTCCGGGAATCTGACCTACCGCATAGAATTTCTCACGATAATCTACCGTTAGAGGGAAAAAGTCCTGACCATCCCGCATATCCGGCGCCACAGTCACGGCGGAAAGAACCATCGTATCACCGCTGCGACAGATTACGGCGCCGTGCGCCTGCTTGGCAACACGCCCTGTCTCAAACGTCATTTTTTCCGTGCCAACATCCACTGATGCTGTTTTTAACATCTTTTTTCATCCTTTTGCGACTTCATCGCTTCTTTAGTAATACCGGCTGAACCAATCGCCGTTTCGGAGGCATGGAGGAGACGCATGAGACCCCGTACAATTCAATACCCGCATCGGCTGCGCACATTCTCCTGAAGGAGTTACTTACGCAGGCCCAATTTAGCAATCAGCGCACGATAGCGCTCTACGTCATTATTGGCGACGTAGGTCAGCAGATTCCGCCGCTTGCCGACCAGGCGCAGCAGCCCGCGCCGGCACGCATGATCCTTGGGATGCTGGCGCAAATGTTCGTTCAGCTGATTAATCCTCTCGGTAAAAATAGCCACCTGCACTTCCACAGAGCCGGTGTCTTTATCAGAACCGCCATGTTCTTTAATAAGCGTTTGTTTTTCTTCTTTTTTCAGAGACATTGAAATTCACCTTTCCTGTTAATCCGCCCGCTCCAGGCACGGCGTCGGTGAACCGTCCGGCCGAGTCGCGGGTAACTTGTTTGAAGACCCTTTCAGATCTCTTTATGCATTCAGGCCTTATGCCTTTATTTTCAGTAAGTAAAGTATACCATGTTTCCGCGGTCTGTTACGATTTCTGACAGGAGCAACAGCCGGAACAGCTCCCGGATTCGGGCTTATCGGAAAGAGCTGCCAGACCGGGAAGCGTTTTCCCTTCCAGCATCTCCAGAGAAGCACCGCCGCCGGTAGACACATGAGACATTTTTTCGGCAAGTCCGAATTGGATCACCGCTGCGGCCGTATCACCGCCGCCAATAATGCTGGTTACGCCGGGGCTCTCTGCCAGCGCATCTGCAACAGCACGGGTTCCTTTTACAAAGGAGGGCATTTCAAAAACGCCCAGAGGCCCGTTCCATACCACTGTTTTGGCTTGCTGAATGACGTCGCAGAAAAGAGCGATTGTCTTCGGACCGATATCAAGCCCTTCCCAATCTGCCGGAATGGCATCAATGCCTACAATCTGTGTGTTGGCATTATCAGCAAAAGCATCCGCCACAACAATATCCACAGGCAGCTGCAATTTCACGCCTTTTTCTTCGGCAAGAGCGAGCACTTTTTTCGCAACATCAATTCCGTCCTTGTCCAGAATAGATTTGCCGATTTCATAACCTTTGGCCTTGAGGAAGGTATAAGCCATGCCACCGCCGATGAGGAGCGTATCGACGAGATTTAAAAGATTTTCGATGACAGTGATTTTATCGGACACTTTTGCGCCGCCGAGAATAGCCACGAGCGGGCGTTCGGGATTGTCCAGCACCTTGCTGAAGTACTCAATTTCTTTGGCAACCAGGAAACCGGCAACACTTGTGGGAAGGTAATGCGCCACGCCCTCGGTAGATGCGTGGGCACGATGCACTGTTCCAAACGCATCAGAGACATAAAGATCTCCGAGTTTTGCCAGCTGCTGCGCAAACTCCGGATCATTTTTCGTTTCTTTTTTGCCGTAGAACCGTGTGTTTTCAAGAAGCACCACATCGCCGGGGTTCATGGCGGCAATAGCTGCCTCCACCTCAGGACCCACACAGGCATCCAGTTTTTTAACCGGCGCACCCAGCAATTCGGACAGTTTCGCTGCAACAGGATCCATTTTCAGCAACTCATTTTTGCGCTGAATCTCGTCCTTTTCTTCCTGCGTCTCCGCCTTTGCCACATCGCCGGGGCGGCCGAGATGGGACATAAGTACGAGTTTGCCGCCCTGATCCCGCACATATTGGATACTTTTGAGTGCGGCACGGATGCGCATATCATTTCGCACCGAACCATCCGCATTTTGCGGCACATTAAAATCAACACGCATCAAAACCGTTTTTCCGGCATGAGCAACTTCATCGATTCTAAGTTTGTTCATTGCAGTATCACTTTCCCTATGCTTTTTTGTAAGAATCGAGGCCGCCATTGCTGTGCGGCCTCGATAGAAAATTACATCACAACAGAATCAGGACGCCATCATTTTGAAGAGGTCCAGACAGCGGTTGGAATAACCCCACTCGTTGTCGTACCAGGACACGATTTTAATGAAGTCGCCACCCATCACAGTCGTTTCCAGCGAATCGAAGATGGAGGAATGGGGATTGCCGATAATGTCGCAGGACACGATGGGATCGGCGGTGTACTGAAGCACGCCTTTCAGCGCACCTTCGGCAGCAGCCTTGATCGCCGCATTGATTTCATCTTTGGTTGCCGGTTTTTCGAGCTCAGCCACCAGATCAACAACGCTGCCGTTGATCACGGGGACACGCATCGCCATACCGTCAAGTTTGCCGTTAAGGGCGGGCAGAACCTGACCGACGGCACGGGCGGCACCGGTGGAGGTGGGGATAATGGAATGCGCAGCGGCACGGGCACGGCGAAGGTCGCTGTGGGGCAGATCCAGAACAGCCTGGTCATTGGTGTAGGCGTGGATAGTGGTCATGAGACCGCGCTTGATTCCGAAGTTCTCATGGAGAACTTTGGCTACGGGAGCAAGGCAGTTGGTGGTGCAGCTGGCGTTGGATACGATACAGTCTGTGCTCTTCAGCGTATCATCATTCACGCCGACTACGATAACGGCGTCAATAGCATCCTTCGGCGGAACGCTGAGAAGTACTTTTTTGGCACCGGCCTGAATGTGCATGTTGCACTGTTCTTTGCTGCGGAAAATACCGGTAGATTCAAGCACGAGTTCCACACCAAGTTCACCCCAGGGAAGGTCGGCAGGATTGCGGACTGCCAGCACTTTGATTTCTTTTCCATCGACTACGATGGCATCGTCTTTCGCACTGACTTCTTTGCCGTACACGCCGTGGACACTGTCGTATTTGAGCAGGTGCGCCAGCGTCTTGGCATTGGTCAGGTCATTAATTGCCACCACTTCAAATGCGGGGTCGGCAAGGAGCAGTTTGAACACGTTACGGCCAATGCGCCCGAATCCATTGATACCAACTTTAGTTGCCATGGCTTGTTCTTCCTTTCATTTGTATGGACAGTCAAACACATAAGAGTCCAGCTGCCACGTGCCGGAGTCTTTTTATTAAACCACTTTTTTGCGCATCGCTTCCGATGTGTTATGAAGTGGCATCACTAAAGATTTCAAAAAAACCTGCTATACAGATCACTGCATGAGACAGGATTTTCCCCCGGAAGCAAAATTCTTGCTTTCAAGACCTAAAATAACTTAGGTTATTATGTGTAGTATGTCATAATCCGGGTTGACAAGTCAATTTTCCCTGCCTCGGACAGACTGCCGGCAGCAATCTGCAGCATATACCCGCAGGCTCAGCATTACAGATGGTAAGGATGCCAATCATGCGAACCAGATGCCTCAGACCTTTGCTCTTTTTTTGCGGTATCGCAAGTCTCGCTGTCATGGTGAGCGCCTCTTTGCAAGGCTGCGGATCCTGTTTTGGCTCCAAAGGCACTTCCGGCGACCCTGCCAGCCAGACCCCTCACTCACCCCGTGGCGCACGAAACCAGTCGCCGGTCTCGCCTCGCGCATCCCGCAGCCAGACACCGCAGGCACCGGGCGCTCTCGCTGTGCCTGCCGTAGAGCCGGCAGTGCTTCCCGAAACCCCTGAGCTGAGTATTCAGACAGCTGGGGACATTAAACCGGGTATGACTTATGAGGATATCCATTCTATCCTTGGCTCTCCCGGCGTAGTGATAGCCGGGACCGATCAGGACAATGTAGTTTACCGTTGGAGCTATGCGGGCATGAGTTTCATGGGGCGTTTTGAAAATGGCATCCTTGTCCGAAAAACAGCCGTGCAAAATGACGACGAGTACCGCGGGTTACAGGATGAGGATATTGTCTCTTTTGACAAGGTGCTTTATGAAAAAATTCAACCGGGAATGAGCTACGACGAAGTGCTCGCTATTATTGGGATGGATGCGCAACCGCTGACAAGTAACTCCGGGCCTGTAAAAATCTACAAATGGACAGATGAGCGCGGTTCCAGCATCACGGGGCGCTTCGAAAACTCAATTTTAAAACGAAAATCAGGAATGATTCTGGAGCCGGGCAAAGGAGAGGGAGAAATTGAGGTTGAGCCTTCCCCTCCTGCCGGGGCAGTGCATGAGGATAAAGAACCCGCCCGAATCTCTGAAAAAGAATCGGTTTCGACATATGAGGATCAGGAGGAAAGCACTGCAGAAGTGAGCAGCTCAGACACGGAGGGAACGCCTGCTCAGGAAAAACCGTCCCGGGTCAGCGTGTCCGGCTCTACACGGCGGAGTCGAACGCAGGGTTCGGAAGCCGGTGCCCGTGCTTCTGAACGCTCTTATCACCCTAAAGTAAAACTGCCGGAATTCAAGCGGCGGCTTCGGGAAGGTGTCTATGAAATCCGCATCCACAACACGACCCAGTCAAACTTAAAAGTTGCCCTGATTTCCGAGGAAGGCGGCCTGGAAATGCGGCTTGCCCCCGGAAGAAATTCTTCCGCTAAAGTCGGTCAGGGTACCTATCAGGTTTATTTTATCAACGAAAATGATCCTTTTACCCTTCATCAGGGACAAAGCATTCCCGTTGCCGCCCTGTTATCCGACTTTTCAGTCTATCTTTTCGAAGACACTTACGAAGTGGATTTCCTTGATCGGAATGCGCCACGCTCCGGAAACCGGCGTTAGTTTGAGCGCCGTGCCGGGATGCATACTGCCTGAATGAAACCTGAAAGCCCGCACGGAAGTCTTATGTTCAGGTCAGGGCAGTTGAAATCATTGGTAACAGGTGTTTTAATGCAGCGTTTTTTCCTTATTACCCGGGCGCAGCGCCATTTATATTCTTCAAAGCAAGCACAACTCCATGAAAAAAAACTTTACCATAGCAGTCATGATTGCCGTGGCAATCCAGATTTTCAGTGTGGGCATTCTTGCGCCACGACTACCCCGGGAAGTCTGCCGCCCTGAAGCCGCTACGGAGCGTTTTTTCTCCCTTGAACCGGCGACCGCATTCCGCCTGATCAACGCCGATGGCAGCGCTCAAATTTCTTCCTCGGTTTCGGCAAAAAAAATAGCGGTCAAAGCACGGATCCGTGCCTATACCGCCACCGCCGAAGGGCAGGTTCTTCTGGAAAAATACCTGTCATCCCTTTTTCAAATTCAGGAAACGCCAGAACTGACGACCTTTACGACTGAGCCCATTAAACGGCCGGATCCTATTGATCTTCGTGTGGATTACACCATAGAAGTCCCTCAGGACACCGATCTGTCTCTTGAAGTCTCGAACGGCAACATCTGGGTTTCTCCTGGCGTCCGGAACGTATCCATAACCGCGAACAATGCGGATATTCAAGTACTCGAAGCCCGGGGTGATCTGAGCATAAAAACCATTAACGGCAGAATTCACACTGAAAAAAGTTGCGGTGAAAGTACGCTGGAAACCATTAACGGAAGTATCCAGACAAGTCTGACATCGGGCACTTTGCAGGCCTCCACCACAACCGGAAATATTCTCACAACGCTTCTTGATAATGAAATCACTACCTGCGACTTGACCTCACTGAACGGAAGTATTACACTAGTCATGCCGGAAAATCCCTCTGCAGAAGTGAATGCTGTCACTCTGCGCGGGATCATTCGTGCCGATCTGCCGATGGTTCTTGCGGGCGGACCTAAACGCCGTGAGCTTTACGGAACCCTCGGAGACGGCTACACAAATGTGTCAATGAATTCCATGAACGGAAGCATTGTCATACAAAGGAATACGCCATGACTCGTGAAGCAGTGTTAGATACCGGATTAGCCGTCAATGCCGATTCGCTCGAAGAAGTCAGCGACATAGAGCTGGTGCGCAGCTGCCAGTCAGGCAGTCGCGAAGCCTTTTCGGAACTGGTTCGTCGGCACCAGCATCTGGTGTACAACGTTGCGTACCGGTACATGCGGGATACAAGCTCCGCTGAAGACATGGCACAGGAAGCCTTCATCAAGGCATATCGGCTGCTCAAAGGCTTTCGTGGTGACTGCAGTTTTGCCACCTGGATGTACCGCGTCACCTCCACGACCTGCCTCACCGAAATCAATAAAAAGAAAAAACGCAATGAAATAGCACTGGAAGCCCGGGATTCGGATTTGATCGCCGACAAGGCGCCGCTTCCGGAGGAAACGGACATGCGGGAAAGAATCCGCAAGTGTGTCACCCGTCTTCCAAACCATTACGCAACAGCGATCACTCTTTATTATCTTAAAGGGGTCAGTTATGACGAGATCGCTCAGGCACTGGAAATTCCTCTGGGCACCTTAAAAACCTGGATGTTCCGTGCACGCAGACAATTGCGTAAAATTGTTGAGAAGGAATTGCGCTCCTATGAATGAGCACTTTGACTGCCGTGACGATCTGGACCTTTTGATTGCACAGGCGCTCGCTGAAGAGCCTGTGCTTCAGGCACCGCCTTCGCTGCTTGAAAGCATCGAGGCACGTCTGGATATTGCGGAACTGCGTGCGCATGAAGAAAGGCGCTTCCGCATTTCCATGACTTCTCTTCTGGTTATTTTTGTCGCGGCACTTACAGTCGCCGGCCTCAGTCTGTGGTTTACCAATCTCAGTGTGCTGTACAGTGAAGGTGTTTCCGGGGGTAAAGGTCTGTTTGACTATTATCTGACTGCTTTCCGCATGTCCTTCTCATCGTACCAGGGCAGCTACAGCCTTGCGGGCGGATTATTTTTCAGCATCAGCGCTGTTGCAATTCTTGCAGCTTTGCAGATCCATAAAATGCCTCATTCGGACTGATCCGCACCAATCAGCCAGCCGAAATTCCGGCGCAAAAGGGTTTCCAGCGGCATGCACCGTGTTACAGTGGCTACTCTTCTTGTCATGTCTCCCTTGCTTTTCGCCGTATCGACAGCTGCACCCAAAGCACCCGCTCCCCTAAAGCCTCCCTCCCATGCGTCCGGGCAAATGGAGAAAGACTCTTTCTCGGAGACTCCGAGTCCTGAAAAGGTTGACAGCACTGCGCCCGACAAGGCGTTGCCTATGCCTCCGCCGCCGCATAAAAGTGCCGCCTGGGTGCTGGAACAGATGAGCCGTGCCGATAACCCGGAATTCCGACGGCGCGCTTCTGAAGCCTGGCCACTTGATCCTGATGCGCTGGAAACTCTGGAGCCTCTTATACGGCAATTATCCGACCCAAGTGCCCAAGTGCGCTCCGCTGCGGAGCTCAGGCTTGCGGAATATCCGGTCCCAACCCTTTTTGCCTATGTCATGCGGACATTCACTTCATTAGACACGCAGAAAACCGCATGGCTTGAGGTCGCGCTTCCTTCACTGCCCGCTGCTGCAGGCACCTACTTTTTAGAAACTCTGAACACGGAAATTGAATTGCCCCTTCACCGGCGCATCGCCGCCTATGTCCTCGGGCGCATGCAATATCGGGCTGCGCTGCCTACGCTGACCCGCCACGTCTGGAGCACTGATATGGAGCTGGCAGGCACCTGCGTGGAAGCACTCCGTTCCCTCCACGATCCGCAGAGTCTGGACTTGTGGATCCAGCTGCTGCAGCACGACAATGTCTATTTCAGGCCAATCGCTGTACAGGCGCTCGCCGCACTGCGCAGTCCGGCCGCACTGGAAAAGATCAGACAACTTGTAATCCATCCGGGGAATACGGCAGCCCAACTGAGTGCATTAAGCGCTGTCGAATCCTACCCGCCGGAAGGACAGCTGCCCATACTGATTGAAATATTGGAGAAAAACCCCGAACTCGCCCCCCAGGCGCACCGGATGCTGAGAAAGCAGGCGGGTATGGATCTGGGCACCCAGGCCGGTCCCTGGCGCCAGTGGATGAATACGCTTTTGACGCCGCAGCCCCCGCCGCTTGTACCTTCCGAATAAATTGAATTATCTGCCCGCCTCACCCATAATATAAACGGCAGCAACCCAGCAAGGAGTCTGACAATGCGTATCATCAGTGTTTTTCCGGCGCTTGTTCTGGCAACAGCCAGTCTGTCTCTTTTATCCTGTGCCGATGATGTCCTTCGTCTTCCAACAGGCAAAGCAACAGAAGCCCCTTCCGGCGAAGACTGGATCGATTTGTTTTCCGCAGAAAATGCACCGCTCTGGAAAAACGTGACCGACTCTGCTTCTACGGCCTTTACCCTCACGGAAAACGGCATGAAAATGAACCCGCAAAAAGGGACGCGCTATATTGCGTGGACAGGCGGCAGTTTTTCTGATTTTGAATTGCATGTGGAATTCAAGTGCGGCACCGATGCCAACAGCGGTGTTTTTTTCAGAACCGATCCTGCCGACCCGGTACAGCGCGGCATGGAAATTCAGGTCTTCGGGGATCATGGGCGGCATCCGTCCGTGCATAGCAGCGCGGCTCTTTATGACATTGCCACACCGGCCTTTAATATGGCGCTGCCTCCGGGCGAGTGGAATTCTTATGACATATCAGTTGACGGTGATCAGGTCACAGTAATCTATAACGGCTGGAAAGTGCTGGATCTGGATCTCGGGCTCATGACCATGCCTATAGGTAAATTTGATACGCCTCTGGCTTCATTGCCCAAAGAGGGGCATATCATTCTCCAGAACCATGGCGATGAAGTTTGGTTTCGTAATCTTAAAATACGCCCGAAGCAATAAAGTACGTACTCTTTTGTTCCCATATCGACTGCAGTCATTCAGAAATAGAGATAAGGGTGATATACATCTATGATTCTGACCCCTGATCAACAGGACTGGCTCAGGCTCTTTCTTGTGCCCGGCATTGGCTCGGTGCGATTTCTCAAACTGCTGGCACACTTCCAGAAACCCGGGAGGGTGCTGCGTGCTTCGGTAAAAGAGCTCAGCGATGTAATCGGGAAAACTGTCGCTCAGCGTATCCGTCAGCATGCGGACGCCGTTGATATGGAATACCACCAATACCAGATGAAGACGCATGGCGTCTCCATGGTTACCATGGATGATCCTGCTTATCCTGTATCTCTGGCGGAGACCTATGATGCCCCTGTCCTGTTCTTCATTAAAGGCACACTCCTTGAGTCTGACCAGAAAAGCATAGCCATTGTCGGTACACGACGCCCCTCCTCCATCGGGTTGAAGACCGCTCACCAGCTGGCTTATGAACTTGCCGCCCGGGGCATCACTGTCGTAAGCGGGCTGGCGGAGGGCATCGATACAGCCGCACATAAAGGTGCCCTTGATGCGGGTGGCAGAACCATCGCTGTGCTGGGCTGCGGTCTGGACAGCATTTACCCGGCATCCAACAAAACACTCAGCGAAGAAATCAGCCGGCAAGGCTGTCTTTTGAGCCCCTTTGTCATGGGTACCCGTGCCATTCGCGGCAACTTTCCCCGCCGGAATCATATTATCAGCGGATTGACCATGGGCACGCTGGTTGTAGAAGCGCCTCTGGGCAGCGGATCCCTGCTTACGGCAAAATATGCGGCAGAGCAGGGCAGAGAAGTCTTTGCCGTGCCCGGCAGTGCCGGGTTCTCCAACAGCCAGGGTCCCAATGATCTGATTCGTGACGGTGCACGGCTGGTTGAAAAAGTGGATGATATTCTTCTTGAGCTGCCGCTTGCTGAAAACGAATTTTCGACCTTTAAAGGGCTGCCTGAAAGACCTGTGCGACAGCCGTCTCCGCCAAAAATGAGTCCTGCTCCTGTAGCGAAAAAAGAAAAACCTTCTGCCCCCTCTCCGAATAGCGAAGCACCACCAAAAGCGCTTTCCCTCTCAAAGGAAGAGCAGGCTGTTTATGATGTGCTGCATCAGGAAGGCTCTTTTGTAGATGAGATTGCTCTTGCCACACGACTTGCTGTTCCGGAAATTCTGGTCTCGCTGACCATGCTGGAAATGAAAGGGGTGGTTAGGCAGATGAGCGGAAAACGGTTTGCACGAAAATGAACTATATTGATACACTGGCTCACAAAATACGAAAGGGCGAGACACTGCCGCTGCTGCTTTCGGTTTTACTGCGGGGAGGTTCCGTGTTCCAGCGTCTTGGCATGTGGAAGCGCCTTCATTGCCCTCGTGTGCGCGTGGCCGCCAGAGTCATCAGCTTCGGTAATCTCACCGCCGGCGGCGCAGGCAAAACGCCTGCCGTCATCGAGCGCGCCCTCCGTGAAATCAGCCTCGGGCATCAGGTAGCAGTAATCACCCGGGGATATGGCGCCGCTCGCGCCCGGAAAGTGCAAATCCTTCCACCGGGTGCCACTGATCCGGACGCTGTAAAAAGATTCGGCGACGAGGCTCTTCTGATTGCACGCCGGGTTCCCGGTGTTTGGATAGTGCGGAGCGCCAATCGGGTTAAAGGTGCACAAGCAGCACTTGAACAGGGATGTGACACACTGCTTCTTGACGACGGATATCAGGCCGTTTCGCTGGAACGGGACGAAAACATCCTGCTCATTGACGGGGCAAATCCTTTCGGGAATGGCTGCATCATTCCCCGCGGACTGCTGAGAGAGCCTCTGCAAGCCATGAACCGTGCCACAGAAATCCTGGTAACACGGTGTGATCAGACCACAGACGAGGCACTGCGTAAACTCACCGAAACCATTCGGATATATAACAGCCGGGCGCCGCTCTCTTATACAGTGCATAAACCACTGGAAATTCAGCGGCTTTGCGACGGCAGCACATTGCCTCTTTCCTTTCTGCAGCAGCAATCTGTCCAGGCACTATGCGGCATCGGCAACCCGGATGCTTTTTTTCAGACGCTGGAAAGTCTGGGGGCGCGGCGGGAGCAGACCACCGTTCTCGCTGATCATCAGGCGCTGGATCAGGTGGCTTTTTCTTCGGAACTGCCCGTGGTTATGACTGAAAAAGATGCTGTGCGCCTGGGGAAAACAGATCTCCCCAATCTCTATGCGCTGACCGTGGCGCTAGCACCTTACGGATGAAGGCACGCCTCCAGCGCATCCAGATAGTCTGCGCCCGGAAGCAATTGTTTTAGTTCCGGCGAAAGTTTTTTCTCGTGAAGGGACCGCTGCCTGAAAAAAGCGGCAAGAAGGGCTGCAGCATGATCCGCCGGAAGAGCCTTCATTAAAGCATCCCTGAAGTGCTCGGGACGGGCGGGCGCCAAAGGCAGCCGATGTTGTCCTTCGCCGAAACTTCCAAATAAAAGGGAGGCGACGAACTGTCCCGGCCGCAGTTTTTTATCAAGACGACGGCACGAAGCGATTGCAAGAGAGAAGGAGCGATCCTTGTTTTTTTTCACCCACAAATCATCTGAACTCAACAGCCGGGGCGTTACACCTTCGAACTGATCAGGATCATAAGCGGCGGCAAGATGCCGTATTAACTCACATTTGATTTTCTCTGTTTCCTGTACGGTAAAACGCCGCACTTCACTGCCGCGGGGTCCCCACTGTGTTGAAGAAGCAACATACAGGGGTGCCCACTCTCCCGGCAGCCTGAAAAGCCACGCAAAGAGTTCTCTGTTGATATCCCGGCGCTGATGGCGGTCGGGAAGATAGATGAGGCCCTGACGAAGGACGGGGATAAATCCGTTGTGTCCGCTCATACCCGGTGCCTGAAAAGCAGCATATTCCTGTTCCAGAGCTGCGGAAAATTCTTCATGGTTTTTTGCCATCATAAGGTACAAACTTGTGCGTTTCCCCTGACGGCTCCCGGCAAGCAGTGAAAAAATCAGCCTGCTTTTATTTTCGTAAACAAGATCAACGGCAAGGCTGTCCGGTGTTTTTCCGTCCAGGCCCTCTTTAAAACTGCGATAAAGAAAATAATCTTTTTCTTCCAGTTTTTTTTCAAGGGCGCGCTGGAGAGTTTCCATACGAAAAAACTGCTTGCTTTTTTTCGGATACGGTCCGGCATAGCGAAGAGTTTCGGACCATTTTATTTTAATTTTAGACACACCCTGCCGGACAGGGTATTTAGGCGGAATATCGGACTTCACTGAGATATCCTCATAGTATTGAAAAGAAAACTACCGGAGATGATCATTTACATTAAAGAGACAAGCCGGCGCGGCACCAGCTTTCCGGAGCGGCAGATGAGCACTTTTATAAACGAGAGGCCGTTACGCGTTTTTCTTTTTGGCTGCAGGCTTTTTTGCCGGCGCTTTTTTCGTAGTCGCTTTTTTCGCCGTTGTCTTTTTTGCCGGCGCTTCTGCGCTCTCTGCTTTACATGATGACGGCGCAGCCGCAGACCCTTTGCACTTTCCTGATGTCTTTTTCTTGCCGCTGCGCTCAACCAGTTTCAACATCTTTTCGAAACTGCTATCCACAACACGGGTAAACTCTTTTAATCCCGAATCCAGCATATCCGCCCACTCGTCCAGACATTCTTTGCCTTCCTCAGGCATCCACTCCTGTTCTTTTACGCGGTCCCGGATAATTTTGTCGACTTGCTTATTTGTTTTGCCGATAAGACTCAAGCCGGTCTTCATTGCGCCCTGCTGAATTTTAAGGAGATGCTTGGCGCTGGACAATGAAATGTCTTTGGATGCGGTTGAGCCGGAGTCAATCAGATCCCCTGCCAGTTTCATGGAATGAGACACCAGATCGTTTACGGTATCAAAAATTCCAACAGACGACTTTTTTGTTTTTTCAGCACTCATTTGCATACTCCTTTGGATGATCTACCGGGCACTTTGTTTCCAATCAGATAACTTAATGTCTATTATACGCCCTGCCGGTATAAAAGACCATAGAGACAACGGTTATTTTTAAAAATTCCTGCAGGCAAGAATTTTAAGCCTCTTTACCCTGCACCGCTCTTTTTTGTTATAGTATATTCCTGAGCGTATGTAGAGCCCTTCTCAGTATCAAAAGACCAACGCTAAAGGAGATTTTAAATGTATTGCAAACAGAGTGCCGCCATTACAGTGCTGATGCTGATCGCCGTCCTTCTCGTTTCCGGCTGCGCCACCACTGCCGGAGGAAAAAGTGATGAGGAAATGGTGAAGGAAACTGCCAGCCTCTGGGCACAAGCACTTGTAGAGCACAACGTAGAAAAACTGCTCTCCACTATTTCTGAATCCTTCGCTGCTCCCCAGATGGAATCTGCAGACAAAGCCATGCTCGGTACCTTCATCCAGCAGGCTATTGATTCCGGATATCTGGATGATGCTGAAGTCAGCTTTGAAGATGCGGAATATGAGCTGAAGGACGGTGAATACTTCATTTATCCCATCGACCTCATGGGATCAGCCGGAAGTGTATCGGTCGAGCTGGGTCTGAAAAAAGAAAACGGCACCTGGCTGGTCAGCTCCATGAGCGTGGACGGTATTTAACCGGACTTTGGCATAGCCTGTTTTGAAGCAACTGCTTTCCTTGAACCATTGTCTTTCATTCAAAGACTTTCCGGGAATTTTCAGCCATGTCTGCATCTTTAGATGAAGTTCTGCAAGCAATACGTACCGGCATCCCGTTATTTCTGGAGCGTTTTCAGGAATGCCTGCGCATTCCAAGCATTTCTACAGCCCCGGAAAACCAGCCTGATATGCTGCGCATGTCACAATGGCTTCAGGCGGAAATGCGCCGTATCGGGCTGGAGCATGTGCAGGCATACCCCACGCCCGGTCAGCCCATGGTCTATGGAGACTGGATTCACGCTCCGGGCAGACCGACGGTGCTGGTTTACGGGCACTATGATGTTCAGCCTGCTGATCCGCTGGACGAATGGGTGAGTCCTCCCTTTGGTGCGGAAATTCGCGACGACTATATTTTTGCGCGCGGCGCCTCCGACATGAAAGGGCAAATTCTCGCACAGCTTGCTGCGGTGGAGGCCTGGCTTGCACAAGGCACTTGCCCTGTCAATCTGAAGTATCTGATTGAAGGCGAAGAAGAAATCGGATCGCCCTATCTCGATGACTTCATCAGAGACCATACCGATCTGCTGGAATGCGATATTGTCCTGAACTGCGATGCCATGATCCACAGTGCGGAGAATCCGTCAATCACCTATGCGCTGCGCGGTCTCGCCTATTTCGAACTGGAAATCTGCACAGCCGAAAAAGACATGCACAGCGGCATGTTCGGCGGAGCCGTCCGCAACCCGATTCATGTGCTCACGGAAGTGCTCAGCGGCATGCATGATGCTTCGGGAAGGATCACACTGCCGGGTTTTTATGACCATGTTCCCACTGCGGAAGACGATGAGCGGGCGCTTCTCGCCAAAGCACCCTACAATGATGCGGCCTTTCTGAAAACAGCCGGTGCCTTTGCTCTGTACGGTGAGGAAGGATTCACCACACTGGAACGTCTGGGTGTGCGCCCTTCGCTGGATGTGAATGGCATCTGGGGCGGCTTTCAGGGCGAAGGCGCCAAGACAGTTCTGCCTGCACGGGCAGGTGCTAAACTGTCCATGCGCCTTATTCCGGGGCAGCCTCTGGACATGGTTGAAAAACAACTGCGCGCTTACCTGGAAGCAAAGGTTCCGGCGGGCTGCCAATGGAATCTGACCTGCCATTCAATCGGTCCGGGTTCGGTGATGCACTGGAAATCTCCCTATATGCAGGCGGCTGCAGATGCCCTGAAAAAAGTCTTCGGAAAAGAACCTTTTCTCCGGCGTGAGGGCGCCAGTGTTCCGGTGGTCAGACTGCTTCAGGAGCGGCTCGGCGTGGACTCTGTCATGCTCGGGTTCGGCCAGCCCGACGACGGCATTCACGGCCCCAACGAAAAACAGTCACTTCCGGTTCTGTATAAGGGCATGGAAAGTTATGCCTGCTTCCTCTACAACGTGGGCAGGCTGAAGCCGATGAGTGTCCATGACTAAAGAGCGGCTGGATATCCTTGTACAGGAGCGTTTTCAGCTGACCCGCAGTAAAGCACAGGGGCTGATTCAGACGAATTGTGTGCGCAACAGTGCGGGAGAGATTCTGAACAAAGCGGGCATTCGCCTGGATCCGGACACAGCGCTTTTTCTGTCTGAAGGTCCCCGTTTTGTAAGTCGCGGTGGCGAAAAACTCGCCCGTGCACTGGAAGTCTTTCCCGTGTCCCTCCAGAACCGTGTTGTCATGGATGTGGGCGCCTCTACGGGCGGCTTTACGGACTGTCTGCTTCAGCATGGGGCTGCGCATGTTTATGCCGTGGACGTAGGCTACGGGCAGCTCGCCTGGTCTCTCCGTCAGGATTCACGGGTCACGGTACTGGAACGCTGCAACATCCGAACGCTAAGAAAAGAGCAGATTCCGCTCTCTCCCACTTTTTTCACAGTAGACTGCTCTTTTATTTCGTTGAAGCTGGTGCTGCCCTGTATCGTCGATCTGCTTGCGCCTGTTGTGGAAGGCATTGTACTGATAAAGCCTCAGTTTGAAGCGGGTCGGCATCAGGTGGGAAAAGGCGGCGTCGTACGGGATCCGGCTGTGCATACGGAAGTGGTGGAGGGTATTTCCCGCTTCGCCGCCGGGCTCGGATTCTCCGAGGTCGACAGCACACCATCGCCGCTGCTGGGTCCCGCCGGCAATAAAGAATTTCTTGCCTGGCTTCGTGGCTTTACTCCGCCAGAAAGCATCGGTACGTAATCACCGGAACTCATCTTCAATAATGTAGGCAATAAAACGCTCAATGGAAATCTGGTAATACTGGCTTTCAGGGGTAATGATCACACCGGTCGTTATATCTTCCTTGCGTTCCAGTTCATCAATCGCCTTGCTGAGCAGATCGTCCACAGTTTCCGAAAGATGCTTAACCTCAAATTTATCCATGGAACATTCCACGGGCCTGTTGGGAAATCCCAGAAAGCCGAAAACCCGCCCGGCTATCTCCACATCCACTTCTTCACTTCCGAAAATATCTTCATACTTGCTCTGGTAATGACGGGGTTTGATAAGAAATTGCGGAGAAACATGAATACGCCCCCTCACATAGAGACTGCCCCTAGTGCCGTCCAGACCGGCGCCCAGACAAATATACGGCAACTCATGATAACCCTTTACGATGCCGTAGGTAGGCCGTCGGATGATACGGGTGCGATTATAAATATCCCGCATCTCGTCAAAACTTAAGGACATCTGAGCAATCTCCATCAATACACATTAGCAACAGGCGAAAAGTCGGGCGGCACGAATCCAAAAGCACGCTTCCTCAACGCCGCACCAGATGTTCAAAGAGCGCCGCCACACGCTCCTGACGGTATTCCCGGGCAATCTCCAGACCGGTCTGCCCTTTGGCGTTGGGAGTGTCCGGTGCCATACCGGTACGCACCAGCAGCTGAATAATGCCGCCGCTTCCGAAAACAGCTGCCGTATGCAAAGGCATGTCTCCGTAGTCATCAGTCAGCTCCGGGCTGGCACCCAGGCTCATCAGCACTTTTGCCTCTTCACTGCGCCCGAGCATGGCAGCCACGTGCAGGGGGGTCATGCCGGTCACATCTGTCGCATCCAGGGCAGCTCCCCGTTCTACAAGCAGCGGGATCAGATCAATTTTTTTGTAGGTCACCGCTGTGTGAAGCGGTGTCTTACCCTTGCCATCCCGGGCGGTCAGATATTCCGGATGCTCTTTAAGCAGTTGCAGTACGGCTTCCGTAGATTCATGAGCAATAGCATCATGAATGCTGACACTGCATCCGGAAACAGCCAGGCACATCACCAGAACACAGGCGCATAGAAAGCTTTTTTTCACAGGAATATTCAAAAAATTCACCTGCTTGCTGAAGGACGGAATGCGAATGTTTCTTCTACGTATTATAGCGGATAAATGCCGCTTTGAACATACTTACAGCCTATCAGATTCTTCCGCTATTTTACAAAAACACCCCTCAGAAAAAACGACGTAGCTGCCATATCCGCCCGATTTTCAGCCAGTCGTCTCCGCTCTCCGATATAAATTGAAGCATCGGCTCAGGACTCGTACAATAAGCACAAGCACAGTGCAGGGATAATATGAAACTCGGCATAGAAATCACACCGCTGACACAGCAGCCCACAGGCATCGGGTATTACACCCTCCATCTGCTGAGTGCTTTGTCGGCTTTACCCGACTGCCCTGAGATATGCGGTTTTTCTTCGGGCTTGCACAAACCGCAAACGGCTGATCTCCCGATCTCCTTTCGTCGGATTGCCGTTCCTACCCGCGCGCTTTACCTCTGCTGGCGTTTGTTCAATGCGCCCAAAGCGGATGCCTTTCTCGGCGGCACGGACATTTATCACGCTGTAAATTATGTCCTTCCGCCGCTGAAAAAGGCTGCCGGGGTTCTGACAATTCACGATCTGGCTTTTCTCGCGCATCCCGAATGGTGCAGCCCGAAAATTGTTGCGCCTTTCCGTGATGCCGTTACCCGCCATGCCCGGCGGGCAGACAGAATTCTGGTGCCGTCGGAAGCGACCCGAAAGGACGTCCTCCGGTTTCTTGACGTCGCCCCCGACAAAATCAGAGTGACGCCTCTGGCAGGTGATCCTTCTTTCTTTCCGATGCCACGCGAGGAAGCGGAGGAACAACTCCGTGAACACCTCCAGCTTACCGGGGGCTTTCTTTTATGCGTCGGAACGCTGGAACCCCGGAAAAACCTTCCTACGCTGCTCCGTGCTTTCTTAAAAACAGACCTGCCTCATAAACTGGTCTTTGTGGGAGGGCACGGCTGGGGTGATGCCCTTCAGGCACAAGTCCCTTTATCAGCACAGGACAAAAAGCGCATCGTCTTCACAGGCTATATCAGAGACCGTGGATTATTCCCTGCCTTATACAGCGCCGCCACTGCTTTTCTTTTTCCAAGTTGGCATGAAGGATTCGGCATCCCGGCAGTGGAAGCCATGGCATGCGGATGCCCTGTCATCGCTTCGGACACATCGTCTCTTCCTGAAGTGGCGGGTTCTGCAGCACTCTACGCCGCACCGGGAGATACCGATGCCTGGGCACGTGCTATGGAGCACCTATGTGCTGACATAACATTGCAGGAAGATCTCAGACAAAAATCGCTGGCACAGGCCGAAGCCTTTTCCTGGGAAAAATGTGCCCTGGCTACTATGCGTTGCTATAAGGAATTATTGTAATGCGTATCCTCCTCAATGCCATGCAAAGCGAAAACCGGAGCGGAACCGGGCGGTATGTGACTGAACTTGCCCGGGCGCTGCATGCGCTTGCACCAAAGGAGGAGCTGCAGTATCTCTGCCCGGACGGGAAAATCCGGTGCTTTGAGGAGGCTTTTTTGCAAAAGCCCGTGACACCTCTTCCTCTCTGTAAACGTGTGCTTACGGAGCAATGGAAACTGCCGGGGCTTGTCCGTAAAAAACACTTCGACCTCCTGCACTATCCTGCAGGCACCGGTCTTCTCTTTGCGTCCGCCCCTCATGTCCTCACTATTCATGATTTATGCTATTTAAAAAACCCTGACTGGTTCCCCAAAAGCCGGGCGCGGTACTTTTCTTTTGTCATGGGGAAAAACGTGCGGCATGCCTCCCGGATTTTTGCTGATTCACAGGCAACGGCCCGGGATGCGGAAGCGCTGCTGTCGGTTCCTTCAGAAAAAATAGATGTCATTCCGCTGGGGATAAGCCCGGACTTCTCCCCTGCAGGGCCGGAGGCACGGAAGCAGCTGAGGCAATGCCTTTTGCTTCCGGAGCGCTTTTTTCTCTTTGTCGGCACGCTTGAGCCACGCAAAAACCTGACAACGCTTGTCCGTGCCTGGGCACGACTGCCGGAATATCTTCCGGAGCTGGTGCTTGCAGGGCGACCGGGCTGGAAAATCACCCAGGATGCTCTCCGTAATGCCAGCGGCGCACAAGCACACCGGCTTCACTTTCTGAATTATGTCCCGGCAGAATTGCTTCCCGCCCTTTACACGGAAGCGACGGTTTTTGTGTATCCCAGTCTGATGGAAGGATTCGGACTGCCGCCTCTGGAGGCAATGGCATGCGGAACACCGGTCGTAACATCCAACACCTCCAGCCTGCCGGAAGTAACTGGCGATGCGGCTGTATTGATATCTCCTGAAGACGAGACGGAATTAGCCGGTGCGCTGGAGTGGGTGGCGGGAGATGAAACGCTGTGCAGCCGGATGCGTGAAAAAGGACTCAGCCAGTCGGCACGCTTCACCTGGGAAAAAACAGCACAGCTGACTTTGGCAGGGTACAGAAAAATACTGGGCGGGTACTGAAGCAGCAATTTCTGCTTCGCTTAAATATACTTGAACGGGCTGGTAAGAATTGAGGGCGGGTTCTCTTTGTAACAGGCTCCAAAGTAAAAAAGGTCGATAAGCCCTTCAGCCGCTTCTTCAGAAAGATGAGTATCCGGCAAATAAGACTTCGCTGTCACAAAAGTGTCCATCATGCCTATAAGTGCCAAAGCAAGCCCTTGCGCGTCACCGCCCGCCAGCTCGCCTTTTTCCAGCCCTTCCTGCATGATTTCCTCAAGAAAACGAAAACGGCGCAGGCGATAAATGGTCTTATCGAGGCGTGGCCCGCCTTTGGGCGGTGCGAAGTAAAGCTGCAGTACCAGCCGTACCGCCTGAGGATTCTCCTCGGCAAATCTGAAAGTTGCACGGGCAATCGCTTTCAGGCGGCCTACGGCATCACTGTAATTTTCGCGGATATCAGCGAGTGTTCTCGTGTACTTTGCCAGAGCAGGCTCCAGCAATTTCCGGAAGAGATCTTCCTTATTTGTGAAATAATAATAAAGAACCGGACGGGTAACACCTGCCCCTTCAATAATTTCTCTAATGCTGGTGCCTTCATAGCCTTTTTCTGAAAAAAGCTGCAGGGCACTTTCGAGGAGGCGTGTTTCCGCTTCGTTAGTTTCGCGTATTTCTGTAAAGTCATTATCCATTATAAGGAACCTACCTACCGTTCGTTCACATGCATAGTATACCTGATCGCACTGCAAAAGAGGAAATGTTGGTGTGCACTAAAACTTCGCCGCCAATGCGGATTTGGTAAATTTTTCCGGAAATGATATACTGCCGATTTTGTGTGGAAAAGGAATGTTTTTGACTTTTTGGGGAGAATTGTATGACACAATTTTTCTGCGGCATAGATTTCGGCACCACAAATTCCAGTGCGGCAGTATCCACGGCAAAAACAGTTCATTTGCTGGATCTGGACCCTGCCAACGACGCTCCCGTATCTCTTCCCTCCCTGCTCTACATCTCCAGAGAAGGCGAGAAAATTGTCGGACGGCAGGCGGCTGATCTCTTTATCGCCCGCAACATCGACCGTGAAATCGAAACAGCGGAGGTGTCGCTGGAGTCTCTTATCCCTGCATTCACCCGGGCGGAGCCGGACAAAGACGAATCGTACAACCCGCTTTTTACAGACCCGAATATCGTGGAAGCTGTAGACGCCAAAATTACGGTGGAAGTTGGGTCGCCCGGTCGTCTTTTTCAGTCTCTTAAAAGCCTGCTCCGTCAGTCTTCCTTTCTTTACACGGAAGTGTTCGGCATTAAATATCAGATGGAAGCGCTCATCTCCTATATTCTGAAAGTAATGAAAGAAGCTGCAGATACCCACGCCGGTTACCCGATTGAGTCCGCTGTATTTGGCAGACCGGTTCGCTTTTCGGAGAAGGAAAATGAAGATCAGCTGGCTGAACGCCGGCTCCGTACAGCGGCATCCCTGGCGGGATTTAAAAACGTCGTTTTTTTCTACGAGCCTGTTGCCGCCTGTGTTGAATATGCTGCGGACACCCGGGACAGCCAGAAGATCATGGTGGTTGATATCGGCGGAGGAACCTGCGACGTTTCCATTATGGAGTTTGCCGCTGCAGAGCATCTCGCGGATCGGCTCTCATCAAGCCGTGTCTTGAGCGTATCCGGAACGCCCGTTGCCGGTGACGAGCTGGATAAAGCGATTATTCGCAGCCGCCTTTTTCCCCTGCTGGGAAGTCGGGCGCATTACGGACCTTCTAAACTGCCGATGCCGCAATATATTTACAGTCAGGTGCTGGATTGGCAAAATCTGTATAAGCTGAATACGGAATCTCAGATTAATTGGCTCCTCGCTGCAGAGGTTTCATCCAATTATCCCGAAGGGTTGAAAGCTCTGCGCATGCTGATTGAGAACAATTACGGTTACCTGCTTTCCAAAGAAGCAGAAGCGGCAAAAAAACGATTGTCCACGGAAAGCACGACCAGCATCACAGTGGATGCGGCCCATCTCCATCTAAAAGACACATTGGACCGCAGTGAGTTTATCGAAATTATTGAAGACACCCTCGATAAAATGTTTGGCTGCATTCTGGAGGCAGAAGAAAAAGCGGGACTCCGGCCGGACGATCTGGATTATGTGCTTACGACCGGAGGTACCTGCCTTATCCCGGCGGTTTATGCGCTGCTGGAGAAACGCTACGGTGCGGAAAAACTGAAACGACGGCATTCCTTCACCAGTGTTGCGGCCGGTCTTGCCACGGTGGCACGTTATGTTTTCAGATGATCGTTTTCTCAATCAGATCCGGCTGTAAGATGCGCAGGCAGGAAGAAATTTCTATTTAAAATTACTTCAGGCAGCCCCCCGATACACACCATGCTTGCCGCTTCAAAGCGGTGATGCTGCGTCATTGCAAAGGGCAGAGCACAGCAGAGAGGAATCCCGGCTGTACGAATGGCGATGGTGCCTGATTCGCTATCTTCAAAGCCTGCCACCTTATGAAAGTCCTCAGGGGAAATTCCCATGGTGTGCAGCGCCATGGAATAAAGATCCCGATGCGGTTTCAGACGGATCTCGCTGGAATCACTTGCTGTGATCTGCGCATCATAAACCCGGGCAGGCGATTGAAAAGCATCAAGAAGCACGTCTTTTCTTCCGGATGAAATCTTCCAGTCGCCTGCCTCGCTGACCAGCACGCGAAAAACTTCATCCAGCACAATAGCCGCTTCAGATCCTATGGAAGAAGTTACCAACGCAAGTTTTACGGGGTGTCGTTCAAAATAGCGTCCCAACTGTGCCAGCCCTTCCCGGGACAGCACTGTCTTTGTGTCAGCTGAATCGTTCCGTTCCAGAAGTGCCGCAATCAGAGGATCACGGAGCTGCGCCAGTTCTTCTCCCAGCCAGCCCTTGAGAAGGGCAAGAGTAATTCCGATGCCGGGCATTGGTTCGATCATTGCCTTTCCGGTCCCGCCGCTGCTTCCCCCCTGCTTCCTGATTTCAGCAAGTGTGGCGTGATAATGCCGATAATAAATTTCGATACCTGCCCGGGACTGCTCCGTCAGGCTGTTCACAGTGAGCCGACCGAGACATCGGGACACCAGAGCCGTAAGTCCCTCCTGACGCTCCGGTTCTCCGGCAGAGAGCAGTCTGTTCCAGTCGGGATCCTGATCAAGCTCCGACAATCCCAGCACGATCAAACTGTTCAAAGCCTCTTTTTTCCGGTTAACATCCATGCCCTGACTGATCGTCCACGCCGTAGACTCCAGAAAATGCCGGCAAATGGACTCCACCTGAAACGACGCCCCATACTGTTGAATCAGATATTCCACATGCTTGGTCGTACTGTTTCCGATAATATTGGGATAATCCCGCACAGGATCCAGATATTGCGACGCATTCTCCAGGCTGCGCCCGCACATGGCAGCCGTCATTTTTGCAAGCGATTCGATGCACAATACCTCAGTCGTGGTCGTTGTGCCATCCATGTCCATCACCACGCCTTCTGCACCGTCTGCCAATTCTGTGGCGACGTGAGCCATGGGACACAATTCCCAGGGCGGAAAAACATAGGGCGGGTTGTGAATCAGTGTAAAAGGCTGGGGAATTGCGCTCACCCATCGGGCTGCCTGATCGGCGGAGAGATGTTTATCAGAAAAGGAGTTTGTCATTAGATTTTTCCGGAGGCTGCATTGCTGAAAAACAGGGTCGGGAGGTGTGTGCCCGGCATGACGAAAAAAAACCTGCCGCCGAGCGCGCCTATTATACCAGAGTAAGCCGTTTTCCCTCCTGTTTCCGCTCATAAATAATTGGTTCCCGGTACAAGCATAGTTTATACTTGATAAGCGGCCGACACGATGCGCTCAACAGCAGGCAATGACCTGGAGCCCCGATGGTTTTAAAGAGTCTCAGACATGAAGCAGGTAGCAGTCACAGGCGGAAAAATCAGCGTTGAAGAAGTGCCTCCTCCGGTTCCATCGGAAGGTATGGCTCTGGTGCAAACTGCTTTCTCTCTCATCAGTTCCGGCACGGAAAGCGCTTTTCTTTCGACCGGCGGCGCTGCCGGACTGGCACTGAAAAAAGTACTGGATCCTGTCACTCGGGAGAAATTCAAGCACAATCTTGCCAGTACAGGGATCAGAAGCACCTGGACTCTGGTGCAGAATAAACTCTTCGATACCCAGGCGCCAGGGTACGGATGCGCCGGGATCATAGCGGAAACCGGCCCGGGCGTCCTTCACTTGCGACAGGGCGACCGGGTAGCATGCTCCGGGGTGGGCTATGCCTGCCATGCCGAGCTGAACAGCGTACCCCACCAGCTGATCACGCCCGTCCCCGATGGTGTCGATCTGGATGAGGCGGCTTTTGTCAGTCTGGGCGCCGTTGCCTGCCAGGCGGTCAGGCGTGCCGCACCGTCCTTCGGCGAAATCTTTATCGTATCCGGTCTGGGTCTGGTAGGCCAGCTGACAGTCCAGGTTCTAAAAGCAGCGGGCTGTCAGGTCATCGGCTGCGACCCCCTTCCCTTCCGGCGGCAGCTGGCTGAAAGTCTCGGAGCTGATTTATCCTGTGCTCCGGAAGATTTGGCAGAAGCATCCTGGCAGAACTCCGGCGGCTTCGGAGTGGATGGCGTGCTGGTCTGTGCCGCATCGAAAGACAGCAGTGCTGTCAACGAAGCATTGCGTGCATGTCGCCAGAAAGGACGGGTCATTGTTGCCGGTGCTGTCGGCATGCATCTCGAAAGAGAAGCACTTTACCTGAAAGAACTGGACTTCGGACTGTCCTGTTCCTACGGACCCGGACGGTACAATCCGCTGTATGAAGAGCAGGGCCTGGACTATCCGATCGGGCATGTACGCTGGACGCAAGGAAGGAACATGGCGGCATTTCTTCTCATGATCCGCGACAAACGGGTACAGGTGCGCCCGCTGATTCATCTGCAGGTCTCTGTCGATGAAGCGCCTGCCGCGTATGATGCCATTCAGCACCGGAAAGAAGTGATCGCCGCCCTTCTCGAGTATCCCGCTCCCGCGCAGCAATCAGCTCAAACGCCCTTTAAACGTGTTTACGTACTGCGCGCCAGCCCGAATAAAAAGAAAGAGCTTGCGGTGTCCGTTTTCGGTGCCGGCGCTTTCGCTTCCGGAATTCTCCTGCCTGCTTTAAAAGGAGTTCCGGGATGTCGCCTCCATTCCCTCGCCTGCGCAACAGGTCTGCATGCTCAAAAATGGGCGAAACGTTTCCAGGCCGACGCCTGCTCCACGGACTATAAAGAACTGCTGAAAGATCCGGCACTGGATGCCGTCTTTATTACGACACGGCATCACTTGCACAAGGCAATGGCGCTGGATGCCATTGCTGCAGGCAAACATGTTTTTGTTGAAAAACCGCTGGCACTCACCACAGAAGCGTGTGAAGAGATTTGTGATGCGGCGCAAAAACAGGGAGTTCTGCTTGCCGTGGGGTTCAACAGACGCTTTGCCCCGCTGTCGTTACGGGCACAACAGCTTTTTTCCGGAACAAAGCAAGCGCATCTGCTGCTCTATCGCTGCAATGCAGGTGCTCTTCCTCCCGATCACTGGGCGCTGGATCCGCTTCAGGGCGGAGGGCGCATTCTCGGGGAGGCTGTCCACTTTTTTGATTACGCCTGCTGGTTCTTTCAGGATGTTCCCCGCACAATTCAGGCGGAATGCGCGGCGCCCGCACAGAGGGGAAAAGGCATCGATTCCGTTTCTGTGTCCCTTCTTTTTTCCCGGGGCGCACTTGCCACGGTGCTTTATACAGGCGACGGAAGCAGCCTGCTCGAAAAAGAATATATAGAAATCCATGGCACTGAAAGTTCTCTCACTATCCACGATTTTAAACAGCTGACTCCATACGGTATTGGAGCCGGAAAGATCACTGCCCGGCGGATCGACAAAGGGCACACTTCACTGATTACCCATTTCATCCGGGCAATTCAGGGGCATGAAGCACTCTCTGTTTCAGGAGAGGACGGCAGGCTTGCCACTTATATTGCCGAAGAAACACTACGTCAGATTAATGCTTTTCATAAGGACACCTTATAATGCGCTCTTCGTTACTTCATTTTCTGCTTTCGCTCTCATTTTCTTTTTTGCTGTGCCTGGCTGTACCCGTCTTTGCCGAAGTAAAACCTTCGGACGATCTTTCCGAGCTTGTGGACAATATTTCCATTTCACAGGGCTGGGGCAACCCGGGAATTAACACTGCCGCCTGGATGGCGGAAGGATCACAACAGCCCCTGCGCATTGGTGACACTGTTTTTGAAAAAGGAATCGGCACACATGCTCAGGGAGCGATTCGTATCCCTCTGAATAAGGGATACAACACTTTTTCAGCAAAAACCGGAGTACAGTGGCAGGGGGGCGGGAAAGGCAGTGTTGTTTTCAAGGTACAGGTAGACGGCAAATCAGTGTATACCGGCAAATCGATGAGCGACAGTGATACGCCCGCTGCCCTGCATCTTTCCGTGCAGGGTGCCGATGAATTGCTTCTCCTGTCCCATGATAACGGCGACGGAATCAGTTGTGACATGGCAAACTGGGTGGATGCGCAGCTTATCCGTGACACCCGTGTCCCGGTCATCGGTGTACCTGTCTGGAAATTCGGCAGTAAAGACGCTTCTCCTCTGGCGGAAATGGAAGGAAGTTTTGCTCTGGCAGGGCAAAGCGGAAACGCGCAGGCAGCTTTCTGCGTCCCTCTGCGTTGCGCCACCCTGTTTACATCTCCCGGGCAGGACATTGCTGTATCTTTTCCGCTCGCCGGGATCAGCGAATCTTTTACGATTGAAGCGCAACTGCAGGGCGTCGGGACAGCCAAAGGCATTGCAACCCTTTCTCTGGCTTCAGGCGAAACGGTGCGCCAACCTTTGACCGAAGATGTGACCACGCTTACAGTCAGAGGGAACAGCGGCACAGCGGAGGAAAGTCTGACCCTTACGATTCAGACTAACTGCAGCGCCCTTGTACGCCTGAAATCGTTGACTTACAGCTGCGACGGCATCAAAACACCGTTGCCTTTTTTCCCGCCGCAACGCCTGGCTGCCGGCAGTGACGCACCGCCCGCTATTGCCATGCAGCCTTTGCTTGAACAGGAAATCATAGAATGGGACTGGCGCATGCAGGACGGCATCGGCGCCGGAGCAACCAGAAACAGCTATGCGGACGCTATTAAAAAAGCACTGGCCTCCCATGAGCATACGCCTGTATTCCATGAGGAAGACAGCGAATATCTGTCACGGTGCTTTCAGGAGCTGACCGGTAAAACACCTGACGACGCCCCGGCCTGGGAAATACTCTGGCGATGCCTCCATCAGAAAAAGCGCGACTTTTTTCTCGCGCAGATGCCCTCAGGCAACACGCCTCTTCTTTTTGTAAAACACGCTCCGGGCGGATTCAGCCATCAGTTGACCCAATATTATGGGCGGTATGCACGACCCGGCGGCGGTGTATTTGTTCTGGAGGCGCCGGGTGCCTCCATGAGAGTCCGTGCGCTTGCTGAAAGCCATTTTCCCGATGGGAGTTTCATGCATCCGGAAATCTCGACGGATGGCGGGCGCATCCTGGTCGCTTTCTGCGCAACAGAAATTGGGGCAGGCGGCTCTTTTGACGGAAACCCGGGTCATTTTTTTAACCTTTACGAGATCAGCGCAGACGGCGCAGAGGCAAAACGCTTAACCCGTGGCAACTTTGATGATTTTGCGCCTAAGTTTCTGCCCGATGGCGATGTCATTTTTATTTCTACACGCCGTGGCGGATGGCACCGCTGCGGCACACCGGGCTGCGAAGTGTACACCCTTGCCCGCATGCAAGCGGACGGACAGAACATTCAGGTGCTTTCCTTTCATGAAACGCAGGAATGGGACCCCGTTGTCCTCCACGACGGAAGGGTCGTCTACACCCGCTGGGACTATGTTGACCGTCACGCTGTTCACTATCAGCAACTGTGGGTAACCAGACCCGACGGCACGAACCCTGCCATTTTTTACGGAAACAACACACTCAACCCCGTGGGTGTCTGGGAAACTCGACCCGTGCCCGGAAGCGATAAAGTGATTGCAACAGCCGCACCACATCACGGCATGACTGCGGGATCCATTATTCTGATCGATACAAGCAAAGGCATGGATGATCTGGAACCGCTGACACGGCTCACCCCTGAAGTGCCCTTCCCGGAAAGCGAGGCCGTGCTTTTGCCGCACTGGCGCAGTGAGCTGCGTCCGGATCCCCCCGCCGTAACCCCGGAAATGGAAAGATGGCCGGGACAATGCTACAAAAATCCCTGGGCATTCTCAGAAAAGCTCTTCCTCGCCGCCTACAGTTTCGATCCGCTCATCGGCGAGCCTAAAGGAAATTTCGCTAATACCTTCGGCATCTATCTTGTCGATGCTTCCGGAAATAAAGAACTGCTCTACCGTGACCTGAACATATCCAGCCTCTCGCCCCTTTCCATGCAGCCCCGGAAAAACCCGCCTGTATTGCCCTCCGCCCTGCAGCCCGATGCTGCGCCGGAAGGCACCTTCTATCTGCAGGATGTTTACGAAAGTGATCCGCGTCTTCCCGAAGAAAAAATCACGCACCTGCGGCTGGTTCAGGTGCTGCCCAAATCCACACCCGGTGCTAACAACCCTACTGTCGGCGCCGCCAACGCATCCCCCGGAAGGCAGGTGCTCGGTACGGTACCGGTCGAAGAAGATGGCTCCGCTTACTTTAAAGCACCGTCCGGAATCGGCATTGCTTTTCAGGCACTGGACGCATCCGGACAGGCCGTTCAGGTTATGCGGAGCCTTACCTACCTGCAGCCAGGAGAAAATGTTTCCTGTGTAGGATGCCATGAAACCCGGAGCAGCACGCCTCCCACTGTTTCGGTGCGCTCTCAGGCATTGCGGCGCGCACCCTCTGAAATCACGCCTGCCCCGGATGGCTCCAGACCGTTAAGTTACCCTATTCTCGTGCAGCCGGTTCTCGACAAACACTGCCTAAGCTGCCATGACGCAGAGGCGACGCAATCAGAACTGAAGCTTACCGGTGCCCCTGAAGGACGCTACACACAGTCCTACAACGCTCTCATCCCTCATGTATCTTTTTCCTACTGGGGGCGCGGTCAATTCCCTGCAGGCAACTGTGAACCCGGCACTCAGCCCGGTTTTTTCGGTGCCCGGGGCAGCCATCTGACCCAGCTGCTTCTGAACGGACACTACGATGTGAAGCTGGATAAGGATGAATGGGAACGCCTTATAACCTGGATGGATGCCAACGCTCTTTTCTACGGTACATTCAACAAAAAAGACCAGGCAAGACAGCAAATGGCAGAACGCATAGCCGGTCCGGAACTCGAATAAAACACAACGAATCAGGAGAATCTCCGATGAAACAAAATCCTATCCTCTGGCTGCTTATTCTGCTCCCTGCAGCACTCTCCGGCTGCTCGGGGGTATGCGCCAACGACGACGATGAACAGGATCGCACAGTAACCATCACGGCAATGGAGGACACCCTGGGGTACACTCTCTCCGCACCGTTCTACCAGTTTTCCGGAACGCTAACAAAGGAATCGTCCAAAGATCCCTGGAAACTGAAAGCAGACTTCTATCTGCCGAATTCAGGCTGCTATGTTTCCGACCCCGAGATACTCATAGCAGAGTCTTACCCGGAACAGGTGAAAATCACGCTGACTGTCAATCCTGCTCCTCCCGGCATGATCATCTTACCTGCCTTCTTTGTGAAGTCGGCAGAGGCGGAAATCCAAGCCTCCGACGAAGCGGTCTTTTCCGTCGTGCTCGTTGACAAAATACGGCGTCACCATGATGATTTAAAAAGAAGACTCCCCGCACCCCCGGGCGCACCAAACCAGCAACCACGCAGACCGGCACCAAAGCCCGTTCCGCCTAAGCTTCCTCCTGGCGCTTATACGCCACAATAACCCCTTGCCCCTCCTGAGCATCCGCATTTAGCCACCGAAGATGGTTCTAAAATAATCCGGGTTGTCGAGTTTAGGAAGATCGTTGTTAATAAAATCCTGCAGCTCCTGTTCCGTGATCTCCGAGGCTTCACGCCTGGGATGAATCCGGATCCGGCGTCGACGAATCTTTTTTCTGGGTGCTTCCGCATTTTCAAAAAATTGATTCAGGCAACTTTTCAGATGCTCAGACACTACCTGATGAAGATGGTTGTAGATTTCTTCGCGGTTATCGGACTGCATAATACTTTTCTCAAGAGAAAGCACTGTCCCGGCAAAAATAACAACAAATTCATTGCACTCCGGACAGGGCCCCACAATGAGCGCTTCCTGCTGCGGAATCATCAATTGCCCCTCGACTCCGCAATGAGGGCATTTTACACGCAGTATACTAAACATGATATCACCTCATTCTGTGTTTCTACCCATTTATATTATACCACAGATAAATATCTTTGATCTACAGGCGATTTTATGGCTTTTCTTTGTTTTTGTGTATTATTAAGTCGCTATTCATTGATTCTGTCCGAAAAGACAAAGACAAACTCTGAATCGGAAGCACTACTCTGATACAATACAGGTATGAATACAAAAGATTACTGGAAATTATTCACCAACGACCAAAGTCCCGCCGATTTTGTATGGCAATACGGCCGGGGAGACAGTATCGTTGCCGTCGAGGCTTTTCTGCAAAGTTACCCCAACTTTATGGGAATTATGCGGACAGGCAGTTGGAAAGAGACTTTTGCTTCCGAAGAGCCTTTGCATCGCGACACGCTTCGTTTCGCTCTGCGCTTTTTTCTTGAAGAAAGGCGCAGCGACTGGGAAAACAAAATCGAAGAGTATCGCTATCTTGAAAAACAAAAAACTGCTGAAACAAAAGCACAGCAGGACGCCCGGGCGCTGGCGGAAGCGCTTACCCGTATAGAAGAAGATGCGCATAAATCTCTGGAAACAGGTGTCGCGACTATTACAGACCTGGAGACTCCGGAACGCTTGTCAGAATATACGGAATCAACAGATGCCATGTCCGACAGCGAGGTGAGTCCGGAAGATGATTACAGTCCTGATTTGTATCCGAACGCACCGGATGAAACAGCCGGCATCTGATTTTAATTATGTACCACACTTTTTCCGGCATAGAGACGGGGCTGTAACCGGATGATTCAGGAACATACATCAATTCTCGCACTGGCGCCAAACTGGCTGGGTGACGCTGCCATGGCAACGCCTGCCTTTCGCGCCCTCAAGCAATTACACAAAAACGCTTTTCTGACCATCGCCGGATCAGCAGCTGTTTGTGCCCTGCTGGAAGAATCGCCCTGGGCAGATGCCCTCCATCCTCTCCCCGTCCGGGCAGGCCTCCCAGTCCTCCGCCGTGAAGCGCATTCACTGAAAAACGCCGGCCGCGATCTCATTGTTGTCTTCCCCCACTCTTTCCGTTCCGCCTTGCTGGCAAGGCTTATCGGAGGAAAAGAACGGATTGGCTATGCCCGGAACGGGCGTTCCTTTCTGCTGACACATCCTGTGGAACCCTACCGGGAAGAGGGGCGTATTACACCAATTTACATGTCGGAAGAATACCTTAATCTTGTGGCTCCCGCCGGCGCTATCGGCGATAATGCGGGACTGGAACTGGGTGTTTCCGCAGTACTGCTGAAAGAAACAAAGGAAAGGCTCCACGGCACAACACCCCTTGTAGGGATCGCTCCCGGCGCCGCCTTCGGTCCCAGTAAACGCTGGATACCCGAGGCGTTTGCAAAAACAGCAGACTTGCTTTTCGAAAAAAGAGGTGCCCGATGTGTCCTTATTACCGGACCGAATGAAAAAGATCTGGCGCAGGAAATCCGGGCAGCCGCAAAACACCCCCTGCTGGAAATGCCCCGAGCCGATGCAGGAATCGCCGGGCTCAAAGCGGTAACAGCATCGCTGGATCTGCTGATTTGCAACGACAGCGGCCCACGGCATATTGCGGTTGCCTTTCATGTCCCTGTTGTGTGCATTATGGGTTCCACCTCCCCGCGCTATACGGACAGTCCTTATGAAAAAGGGACAGTCATCCGGGAACCGCTCCCCTGCAGCCCCTGCCAGAAAGCGGTCTGCCCTCTGGGGCACCACCTCTGTATGCGTCTGATCACGCCGGAGCGCGTCTTCAGTGCCGCCGACGCGCTGCTCCCCTCCGCATAAAATCTTCACTTCTCCCTACTGATCCGGTTTCATAAGACGGGACGTGATACCTTTCAAAGATTCAGAAAATGCTTGCGGAATTGCCACACTTGCTATATACTGAATATTGAATACTGTTTAATTTACGAATATTTTGGTTACGTCATCACGCCTGTCTTTCCTCCCGAAATACAGTACAGGAGTGCCTTTATGACTACTGAGAAAGAGCCGGACATTTCCCGACGTGACTTTGTCTGTCGTTCGGCGACAGCAGGGCTCCCCTTCCTGGGCACCAGAAAAATCCGCCAGGAAAGGCGCTGTATGCGTACTCCTGCCCCGCCGCATGCACCTGTTCAATCGCGCGCTGCCGTGGCAGCTGTCCGGGGCACTGATCTCAAGGCGATGGCTCGTGAAGCGCTGGATGCTTTCGGCGGAGCCCGGGCGATTGTCGGCGAAGGAGAAACGGTTTTTATCAAGCCCAATTTCGGCGCTTTCGGCATGGTAAAGTACAACCCGGTGCTGAAAGGCGATTGCACAAAGCCTGAGATCGTGGCTGCTGTGGCTGAAGAATGCCTGAAAGCCGGGGCAAAAAAAGTCACTATCGGCGATGCGGGGCAGGCCTACCGTTACGACTGGAACCGAATCGCTTTCCTCGACGGCTCTTCGACCATGGAAAAAGAGGCCGGACTTCTTGCTTTAAAATACCCTGGCAGACTAGAACTGGCCTGTCTGAATGCCGACTCGCCCGGATGGGATCCCGTACCGTCTTATACCAGATTAAACAAGATCTATGTTTCCTCCATGATCACCCGGGCAGACAGAGTTATTTCCCTCCCTGTTTTGAAAAGCCACCGCTGGACACATATTACCGGAGCCATGAAAAACTTTGTCGGCGCCACTTCAACCCGTCATTACGGACTGGGCATCCAATGGCGCTTCATCCTGCATAGTGCCGGAATTGAACAGAGTTTTCTGGATATTGTCCGTGAAGTCAAGCCCGATTTCACACTCATGGACTGCTCCCTTTGCTGCGAAGGGAACGGCCCTCATGTGTGTCATCCTTACTGGGGCGAGACGGTGGACATGCGTGTCCGCCTGGGCAGCTGGCTGGTGCTGGCTGGTCGTGATCTCGCTGCAGTAGATGCCACGGCAGCCCGTGTTATCAGCCACGATGTATCCGCTGTCACACATCTGCAAATGGCATATAATCAGGGGCTGGGTCAGATTCAGGAAGATAAAATTGATCTTCTGGGAGCCTCCCTGTCTGAGCTTCAGGTTCCGTGGAAAAAAGCCTCCCTCACCAAAGGTTTTATGGAGGTGCTTCTGCCGGGCTTCAACCTGCTGACCGGCTGCCGCTGAGAAAACACCTCCCCCGGAAACCCCGACGCGTCTGCTCATTGAACGGGATTTTACTTTGCCGTACAATGAATGAAGTTTGCTTCGATCACTACGGAAAGGAAATTCCATGAAGATAAGATCTCTCCTTCTTTTTATTCTTGCACTCACCCCGCTCACAGGCAACACGGCGGAATTGTGGCGTTTGGGTGCGACAGACAGAAACTGGAACGACTTTGCCATCGCCGGGGATCATCAGGCCTTTATGCGGCACTTTGCGGCGGGAGTCAGCCTGACTGTGAATCAGGATAATCCTGCAGAAGCATGGCCCTATATTCATCCCGGCCCGGAAGACGCCTGGGCAGGCGGTCGGCCGCAGGTCTTTAAAATAAATTTTTCGCTCGAGGCCATACCGGAAAGCGCCTGCCGGTTCACCCTCGCACTGGCAGCAACACACCCCCAGTCGCCGCCCCGTATCATGATTTCCGTCAACGGCCATGCCAGCGACATCATGCAGCTTGCGGCGGGCAGCAGTGACGCGGCGCTCAGCAATCCGGAAAAAGGCAATGCTGTCAGCCCCTCGATAGTCTTCCCTTCCGCCTGGCTCCAATTGGAACACAACCAGATTGAGATTGCCAATCTTGCAGGCTCCTGGATGCTGTATGACAGTATGGTTCTGGAGGATGGTGTTTCCCCGGTGCCCGAAATCACACGATTTGAAGCGGAAAGCACCCTGCTCTTTAAAGAAGTCGATGGCGCTCCGCGGCAGGCAGTCCGTGTACGGATCACGAATCAGGGGCTGGCGGGAGAAGGAACGCTGTCCCTTGCCGGCACTGAAGAAGCAACACAGCCTGTCACCGTCGCCCATGGCGATTCGTCACTCATGCTGCTGGTACCGCCTTTCACCAAAAAAGAGTGGCGTCAGATCGTACTGGAAACAGGCAATACCAAGCAGCTTGTCGGGTTCGATGCAAGCCCTGAACGACAGTGGACGCTTTTTGTTGCACCCTCTGCTCACACTGATATCGGCTACACCGATCTGCAGGAGAAATGCATGGCGCTTCATGCGGACAATGCCTGCTCCGCTCTCGATGAGATTGCAAAGAAGCCTCTTTTCAAATGGAACCTGGAAGTATTTGCTCAGTATGACTGGTTCAAACAGCAATACCCCGAACGGGTTGAGGAGCTGGATAGGCAAATTCAGAACGGCAAAATCGGGCTGACGGCATTTTATCTGAATATGCTGACCGGACTGTGTTCGGGCAGCGAAATGATGCATCTTCTTGCGCCGGCTCAGGCCACTGCCCGTCGGCTTGGTGTACCTGTACAGATGGCATCCATGAATGATATTCCGGCGGCAACAGGCACCCTGCCCATGTTTCTGCGTCATGCCGGGGTCCGCTACTTTGCCGAAGCGCTCAATGAGGACAGAGGCCCGGTGTTCAGGCATTGTGATCCCGAAATGAATCAGTCGCCCTTCTGGTGGGAGGCGCCTGACGGGTCCCGGGTGCTCACCATTTTCACCAGAACCTATTTTCAGGCGATGCAGATCCATATGCACGAAAACACAGTCGCCATGGAAGAAGCACTGCCCGCTTTTCTCAAAACCTTTATCCGATACGACTACCCGGGCGATGCTCTTTTTATTAACGGTGCGTATCTGGATAACTGGGGTATGAATCCTGTTTACGGGAAAACTGCCGATGAATGGAACCGCAGCTGGGCTTCTCCGAAAATCAAGCTGGCAACCGCAGAGGAATATTTCCGGTATATAGAAGAGAACTTCGCTCAGGATCTTCCTGTATACAAAGGCACCATGGGCGGTTTCTGGGAAGACGGAGCCGCCTCAACGGCAAAAGAAACGGCACAGGTGCGGTGGTCGAAAAACCTGGTGTCCGCACTGGAAAAATGGGAAGCACTGGCCGCAATCAGAGGTCTGGAAGCCGAAGACGGAGCGAAAGAGGATGCGCTCTGGTCGAATATTCTTTATTATGATGAGCACACCTGGGGCTCGGCTGTCAGCATCAGTGATCCGGACAATCCGCAAAGCACAGGACAGTGGGCGCGCAAGGCGTCCTATTCCAATAAAGCCTATGAAGAAAGCGCAACCGCTGCGAAAACACGGGGACTTGCAGCCATCACCCGGCTGGCCGGCCTCTCCGGAAACTCCGGAACCGGAGTGCTCACGGTCGTGAACTCCTTCAGCTGGGACAGAGACATTCCTGTATCATTGCCTGCGGGGACTTTTGCTGAAGCGATTGTTTTGAAAGACGTAAAAAAAGGAAAGAAAATCGTACCTCAGCAGACTTCTGCAGGCGGTTTTTATTTTGTAGCGGAAGACGTACCTGCTCTGGGTTGGCGCAGCTACGAGATTCTCACAGGAAGCTCGGACAACGCCGCTCCCCTGCTCACCGTCTCCGAGGCGGATCCCTACAGCTTCGTCAGCCGAACTTTTGCCTTCCATATCAACCCGCAGACAGGCGGGCTTGACCGGCTTACCAATCTGGAAACTGGAGACGAGTGGGTAGACCAAACATCAGGCTATCATCTCAATCAGTTTATTCATGTGGAAGGTGGAAGCCAGGGTATCATTTATTCCAATCTGGAAACTTTCACCGATTTCAGGATGATTTCCCCTACGCAGGCCTCTGTATCGCTGGTTGAAAACGGCCCTGAACGTGCTGTGTTGCAGATTACGAGTACCGGCGGCTTTTCGCCCGTCGATACGCAATTGATTGTCCATAAAGATGGAACGCTTGATTTTATCAATACCATTCACAAAACCGAAACCCTGAAAAAAGAAGGCGGCTACTTCGCCTTTCCCTTCAATATGAATACGCCCGACAGAGCTACTGCCTATATGGAAGCGCCTTACGGCGTCTTCGCTGCGGATCAGGATTATATGCCCGGTGCGTGCCGGGAATGGCATGCGGTGCAGCATTTTGCCGCTGTGGACGATGGCACACGCTCCGCTTATATTGCCGCTCCTGACACGCCGCTTTTCACGGTGGGCGATGTGAACCGGGGCGTCTGGCCCAACCGCCTCAAAGGCAACAGACACATTCTTTTCGCCTATGTCTACAACAACTACTGGCACACCAATTACAAGGCATCGCAGGGGGGCGATCTGCGCTGTGCCTTTTCTCTGAAACTGAACCACAGCGCCTTTGATGCTGCCGATGCCACCCGTTTCGGCTGGGCACGCAGCCTGGATATGACGCCGGGCGTACAGAATGTCATTCTCAGTGAGAGCAGTCCGGAAAACGCCCAGACAAGCATGATCACGCTGAGCGACAAATCAGTCATCCTCAGTGAACTGCTGCCCCTTCCCGGCGGAAAACGAATGCTTGCACGCTTCTACAATCCATCGCCTGTTGCTGCACGCACCACTTTAAAAATACGGGGCGTTACGAAGCAAAAACTCTATGAAACCGATCTCTTCGGTGAAAACGGAAAAGAAATTCCAGCCGTGATGCCCTTCAGCGTGCCGCCGCACGGCATTAAAACACTGGTGCTTGAAGCCAAATAACCTTCCACCGGACTGAAGCACGGAGTCATTATGACCGGGCATCCACCTGCGGTTCACCTTCCGCAGGGCGGATGCCTGTTTCTTTTTCAGGGGTGGCTCCATCCTGGTCAGGTATCACTCCGGCAAAAAACACGACAAAGAAAGTCAGTCCCCATATGGAAATATGCTCGAGAATCGCCGCCGACTGAACGGGCTTCACCGCTGCCATCACAAAGGAAGATGCTGCTGCAAGTTCCGCCTGAAAGAGCAGCTGAAGCGCCTGATAAACAAGATCCCACCGCAGTTTCAGTCCGAGTATAAAAAACACAGAAAAACACACCAGATAAGGCAGAAAAAACACACTGTAACCCCAGAACGGCACTGGAGTAAATTGCTTTTTTCCGAACCGGTCTTTCAGAATCAGCGCGGCATACCAGAAAGCTCCCAGCGAAAAAAAGACAGCAATAGCGCCTGCAACGGGCACGTGAATGTCCGCCCAGCGCCATGAACCCCAGAGGGCTGCGCGGGAATAGGGAAACAGCCCGGTCAAAAAAATAGACAGGCACCCGCCGATAAAGAAGATCGTACCGACAAAGGTGCCAATGGGAGAAAGATCCCGAAGCTGCCGGCGCACATATAACATAACCGGGATCATCATCAGCCCGCAGTAAGTCATGGCTAGCGTAAAAAGCCAGAACCAGCGGGGGTTATACCGGGCATCAAAGCTGCCCAGCGCACTGAGCATTTCTTTAGTGATGGCATAGTGATTTTCGGCAGGATATCCCAACCGGGCGAGAAGCACAAGCCCCCAGAAGCCACCAGTGAGGCACGCAAGATGCCACCGCATTTCTTTTGGCGTGTGCCCACCTCCCGCAAGACGCAACAAACGCTTCATGACGCATCACCCTTTTGCCCGGAAGCTCCGGGGCTGCCTGTCAGAAGGCAGCAGCCTGTGCCTGAACCGGCAGCTGCATTGTGCCGACCATTTTCTCCATCAATGTAGTAAAAAAGGCTTCCATATGAGGTCCAAGCCAGGACATCTGTCCCGTTTCATAGGCAAGCCCGCCTTTTTTATCAAACAGATCCCCATAGTAACGGTCAGGAGATATATAACCTGCATAATCACCGGAAAAGCCGGACACCCAGAGGCTTATTCCTTTGCGGGACGCCCAACTCTGCCAATCGGCAGCTATTTCACCGCTGAAATCGCCAGGTGCATTCACAAAGAGGGCATCTCCCACTTTCACCGCACCCATCCACCCGCGGTTGCTCAAACCGACCAGATAACGGGACAGAGGCGACAAGCGCCAATTAGGGCTGAAAAGGCGCACCTGCAGCGGCGGAAGTTCGAGAGAAACACCGACACTGGCCACATCAGCACGATCCGAAAAATCCAGTTCTTCCCTGGTCGCTTCCAGCACGAGCTGTGCCAGAGCATGACCGAGGGCTTCACATTTTCCGTAATCGGAACTGGCCTCGGGAGCGCGGGGGCTCATGCTGCCCACAGCGCCGCCCAGATACACCGCAGTTGTTCCAGTTTCCTCTTCAATCTTTCGCTGGAGATATCCCGGAAACTCTGCTGATATCTGCATGTTATCGCTGTCCAGAATAGTCGGGTGAGCAGAAAAGCGCGTAATGATACAGCGTTCGCCGCTTTCCTTTTCAATCACCATCCAGTTCAGCAGCGGATCCACACCCGCATCCCGGGTACGATTACGGATGTACTGGGTTGCATCAGCAGCGCCATGAACAAATTTTGCCGGGGCAAGCGAACGGACAGCTTCCAGAATCGCACGGGTAAAGGCTGCTGTCAGGATGTCGGGTACTTGAGGATCATAGGGCCCGAAAGAAATGGCTGCGACGAGCCCGGGTGCCATGCCTCCGACACTGTCATGTGTGTGACTTGCTGTGAAAAAGAGGTCTTTCGCTGTCAGAGATGTTTCCTTTGCGACAGCTTCACGCACCATATCGGCAACGTTGGTAGGAACGAGCAGCATATCAGAACCGATCAGCACAGCCGTATCTTTCCCATCGCTGAAAGCAACGGCTTTCACAAAAACATCGTCATGAATTCCGGTGGAGGGTTCACCTCTCCGGGCACTCAACCCCGCCAGCGGCACTCCCGCCGGAGGGTTCAGATTGGCAACGCCCCATCCGCACAGCAATTGCCCCGGCTCGCCGGTAATATCGTTTTTGGCGGCAACGGTATCAATTTGTGCAAGGTTGCGCTGAAAGTAGGCGGCATTTTCGAAGCTGCTGCTATAGGTGGGCCAGGGCCCAATAAAGAGAAGAAAAGCACTGGCGAGGAGGAGAAGCAGAACAACGACACCCAGAAGAATTTTTTTCAGCAAACGCATTATTATCATCCTTGTTGTGAGGAATATGTTTTACGCAACAGGGCGTATCTTAAAAATACTGCCCACTCAAAAGACCCGAACAAATCACATCCGGTTTCGCTTTTTCCTGCTTTCAGTCAGCGCCCCGCTGCAGAACCGCCCAATGGACAGGGTGATCGCTTTTAGATGCAGGCGGTGAAAGAAAATAACTTTCCAGCACTTCAAAAGAAGCGCTTGCAAAAATATGATCTATGATTTTGTCCCGCTGCTGTTCCGGATTCTCAGGATCGGATAAATCCGCCTTCTCCTCCGCTGAAACGGGATAGGATTGATGTACCCGCTCATAATACGGAGATTTTCGTGTGAAATTAAAATCGCCCAGGGCAATGGCATGGCGATATTCACTGCCCGATGCAGCCAGATTTTCCGCATGGGCGGACATCACCTCGTGCGGACCGGCCGGATGGTTGGATGAAACGAAAACATGTCCGCCGTTGACGTCCAACTCCGCCGACAGTGTCGCCACTTCATCCACAGTGCTGTAGGTCAGTCTGATTTGAGGCGATCGGATAGGATAACGGGACAGCAGCGCCGTGCCGTAGCTGCCGATGATGCTTCCAGGACCGTAACAGGCATTATATCCGAGAGAAGAAGCAAAGTACCGGACAGGATCTGCCATTCCCCCTGAAGGTCGCGCTGTATCGCTCTCCTGCAGTGCGACCACGTCCGCATCACAGTGCTTCAGAACCTTGAGTTGCGCCTGATACCCAATAGTGCCGTCCTGCTCGGAGCCCTGCTGGATGTTATACGTCATCACGGTCATGCGATTTTCATGGCCGGGCGCATGCCCTGCCCTGCGATATCCCTGCCATGCCTGCATCAGGAGAAATAGCACAAGAAAAGATAAGGCTGCCCTGTACATCAGCGTCTGCCGTAATGCATTTGGGCGGTGAGTCGACTTTTTTAGCCACAGGATGAAAAGTGCAGTACCTGCGGGAAGAAAAGGAAGGTAAAACCGGTTGCGAAGCCACTCACCACCAGGCACATAGCCCCAGACATTGGTGAGGATCAGAAGCAGCGATACAGAGAGGAGAAGCAGAAACCCGGGAAAGATGCGCAGCGATGCCTGACGGGGATCAGCAAAGGACATGACAGCTTGTGCCCTCCGCATATTCAAAACAATGACAGGAGACAAAAAGAGAGCGAACAACAGTAAGGGCTGGCCTGAAAGTGTGGCACCGGGCAGTATGACCGCTGCATCGGACGGGCTCTGTGGCAGCGGCGGTCGCCCGACAATGAGCCCGGACATGAGGAGAAGCAAAAACAGGGCATTCCATAAAAGTCCGTTTTTTCTGAACTGTTCAGAGAAGCATGCCTGCTTCTGCAGCAGAAAAAACAGTGTGAACGAAAGGAGGCTAATCCCGGGGAACAGTAAGCCTGTCAGGAAAAGAGAGTGGTAGCCATGCCAGCAGCATACCGCCAGCGGACAGGAGAAGAACAAAGAGATCAGTGCATAGTTTCCGAAAAGACTCAGCAGCGCCAGCGTATTTCCCGGATATGCCGGCAGCTCGTCCGGCGCGCCGGATTCTGGCAGGGACGCCAGCACACGATGACTCAGAAGCAGGTCGGCACCTGTCAGAGGAACACCCAGCAGAAAAGGGCGGATATGCATGGACAGATCAATGGAATTTCCCGCTGAACGAAGCAACACCAGGATCAGCACCGCGAGAGCCAGCCCGCTGCCTCCGTCCCCCTGAATTGAACAGTATTGCCTGCTAAGGAGAAAGGCATAAATAATCAGCCAAACGGCAACGCCCATTCCGGAAAGCAACACCTGCCCCGGTGTAGATAGAAAGGGGGTCAGCAGCCTGCACAGAAAAAAGAAAACCAGACAAAAGCGCAGGGTCTTCCGATCCCACCGGCGGGGAATCAGCCACAGCAGTCCGGCAGCCAGAAAAAGGAACAACCCGAATATTTCATAACCCGGTTCCAGTTTAATCAGGCTTAACCGATAAATGCTTTCAATCCAGCGACCGAAAAGCTGAAAGAAAAACAGCAGCAGCAGAGCAAAGAAACAGGTGCTGATGCTCTGCTGTAAAGCGTTCTTTTTCTTCTCTTCCGTTCTATCTTCTGTCATAATGCGCCTGTAAGCTGCATCCCTTCCTCTATGAGAGCATCCACTTCCCGGCGGGCACGGACAATGACTTCAGGATCCTGTGTATAGTCCGTCCACGATGCTGTAACTTCTTCCCTGACCGCCAGCCCAGCCCGGGCTCTCTCCGCATAATCCTGCAGGTTTCCCTCTTCTGTCGCCCGCCTTGCAATTTCCTCAAGCATCGCCAGCGCTTCATAGTCTTCAATACCATCACGCAGGTTTTCCATCCGGGTACTGGCAAGAGGCATCCGATTCGGACCCGGATACATCAGAATCCCATCACTGTTCGTTTTAAACGAATAGGGATTCCACGGGCGGTCCGGCCATTTCGGTTCTTCCGTATTCCAGTTTTCCTGCCCGTCATACAGATTGATCAGGTAATAAAGAAAACCGGTAATTCCTTTCTGGTAGTATTGCCACGGGAGGATCCGGGGATCCACACCGGGAAAGTCGATAAACAGATTGGCATAGGGTCTGCCGGGACCACAGCATACATAAGCCCAGACTTCATCACCTGCTTTCTGCCGTTCCCGCACCAGTTCCATCTTCTCGGCGGGCAGCTGTTGTGTCAGCGGGGTCCATACATTAATCAGACCGTAATGTTTTTCATTGATCGGATTGGCACTTTCCCGTTTCAGCCAGGGAAATTGATCCCGGAGCATGCCAAACACGCGGCGTATGGAAGGATCCACCGTATTTACCGGATCCTCGCGCATCTCGGACTCGTCAAAGCCGTGTACATACCAGCACATGTCCGGCCAGTCGTTTGCGGTTATGCACTCTTCCCAGGAGCGGATCCAGGCTTCCAGCTCCGCCATCTGCCGATCGGCCGTCTCCGGATCGCCGGAAAGCACATCCACATTGGTCAGGCAGGTCGCATTCATACCCCGCTTATAGCAGTAATCCATGTGCTCCGCAGGCGGAATCACCCTGCTCCGGCCATTCTTGATTCTTGAGTAAATCTGTGTCGGGCTCAGCCGGTGCGCCAGCAGAAAATCGTACAGTCTGTACCAGTCCTCCCGGCTGAGAATGTCCTCGCATTCGGAAGAACTGTAAAGCGGCCCGTGATTACTTCTCCCGGTCAAGCCCATCCGCTCTTTCACTGCCTGCGGTGCATACCACATCTCCCAGATACCCGGAGAAAAGCAGAAGGCCGTTTTCAGTTTTCCGCGAAGCGGCAGCGAAAAGCTCCGCACTGTCAATCGCAGCGGTACGTAACGCTCGCCTTCTTCCGCTTTCAGCGTAATCACGCCGCGATAGTCGCCGGATTTTGCACCATGCGGCACTGCCACCGTAAACCAGAGCGGCTGTACATACCCGCTTTTTACATCCACTGCTTCCGGCGGCATGAGTACATCAGGCCACCACCAGCCAGCCCGCCGGATGGAGGAATTGGATTCGCGGGTCTGAATGTAACCGACCGGATGCCAGCTGACCTGCCCCGACGGGATACGCGTCACACCGTCGCTGTGTACAAGATCCGAAGTCACTGCGTGAAGCCGGTGCAAAGACGCTCCAGCCGGGATCGCTACAATCTGAAAGCTTTCCGATTCGCGACCAGCGGCAGTAATGCAAACATTGGCGTCCAGTTTTCCTTTAAAATCGGACGCCTCACGGAAGACTTTATCCATGGGACTGGCTGCTGCGGTAAAAAACGGAACCGCCTCATTCTGCTTTGCCTCGGACAGGTCATCCAGGCCGGACAGCATAAGGAGCAAGACCTCATCGGGAACTACCTTGCTTATGCGGACTGCCAGCCACCGGGCGGCACTTTTCGATTGATCAAAATCAGAAAGTGCGAGACCGCTCCGGGTAAACCCTTCTTTCCAGGCAGGCACCGCCTGCTCCAGCTGCGGCTCACCGTTGATCCTCCAGTCAAAGACCTGATACTTGTTGAAATCACAGGATATCACTGTCTCCTCACCTGCTTTCACGGCAGTGACAGCACGATGCCGGGCGTTTAATGTGGCATAATTTCCGGTCAGCTCCACCACAAAAGGGCCTCCCAAATTCACATGCTGTCCCCAGCCGCCAATACGCAGCGGCACCAGAGTCCATTCCACCCGAAGCAGGTATCCATCACGGGCAGCGGGGATGTCAAACTTCTCTTCACTGCTTACGCCATGAAACACCTCTCCCGCCATACTGCCCGTGTATAAACCGTCCTTCTGAAAGAGGGCAGCACCTTCCGCCTTCCAGGCATCGGCTGCATTGTCCGCATCAAAGCGAAACTCCCGAATCAGCTCCACAGTCTCTGCGACAGCGTTCGCCGGCGGAAAGCACACAAGACCAAGAAGCAGCAGAAAATACCAGTAGCATTTTTTATTCTTCATGCGCCGTTTCTCTCAAATCAAAACGCAGAACAGCAAAGAGGGCAGGATGATCAGAAGCGTCCCGCTGCGGATCTCCGTAGGAGTTGTAGTCCATAACCCATTCATCCACCACAATTTTTGCCGGGCCTGCTACAAAAATATGTTCAATAGCATCGTTAAAGGCAGGAAAAGGAGCCCGGGTCAGCGGCTCTCCTTTTTCATAAGCCTGCATTTCCTTAACTGACACGAGATCGGCGCTGTTTTGAAAAACCTGAGCGCCCTCATTGCCGCGCATCAGTCTGCCATACCGTTCAGTTGTGGGATTTGTGTTGAAATCGCCTGTAAAAATGATGGGCAATTGCTTCGCATGTTTTGCGAAGTGCTCATATACAAGGGGCGCCGTTGTTTCTTTATTGGTTGAGTTGTTGTCGAAGTGGGAGTTCATAAACAGGAAAGTGAAACCAGTTTTTTTATCGCGCAGGCACGCCCAGCAGACATATCGCGGCACACTGAGTTTCAGCCAGGCAAAGCCGAAGGGCAGGTTGTGTTTGGGATTCAGCCAGAATTGCCCTGAATCGAGGAGTTCAAAACGCTGCTTCTTAAAAAACAGCGCGGAATCCGCATAAACCCAGGGACCGAAAGTAAAACTGACCGTTTCATACTGTCCCTCTACTGTCGCCATCAGCTCCTTTATATCTTTCCAGCCGCCCAGCTCCTGCGACCCGAAAAGATCCGGAGCGTAACGGGAAATCAGGCGCTGCAGATGAGGCAGCCGCTCCTCCCAGGGATGTTCCGGTTCGCACATCCGGCAGAGCACGTTGTAACAAAGGACGCGCAGGTCTCCGCTGGAACAAGTCTCGTCCGCAAAGCAATTTAACTCCGGCGGATAGGAGGAAGAATCGAAATACGGATTCCGCATGGAATTTGTCAGAAACGCCAGCGTGTACTGAATACCGTTGTGGTACGCATAAAAAGCGAGCAGCAGCCCGACAACAACAAGACGAAATAAAATACGCAGAATTTTAAACATAATCCCTGGCTTTTTTTCCCGACGGGGCGGTGTTGCAGAATAAAACTTAAATTTATACTAACACCCTATTCAGGCATATTTAAACTGTATTCTTAAGGAATGTTGTGATACCATGAACTTTTGACTGTAGAAAGCGCGGTTGGTTTTACAGCTGTTGCTAACGATTGAGGAGAAATAAGTATGAAAAGACGTGATTTTTTGGGTATTGCAGGCGGAGCGCTGGCAACTACCGCTCTTTCCGCTTACGGACAGAATGCGCCGCTTGCGCTGCGGACAGTCAGTTATAACGTACTGGCGTTCCGTGGATTTCCCCGTACTGAAGGCAACCGTGATGCTCTGGGCGCCGCGCACAGCCGTCTCCCTGAAATTACAGCCCGGACACTTGCCGCTTTTAAACCTGACCTGATCACTTTCAAAGAAGCGCCCTATGAAAAGAAAGTGAAACGTTTTGCCGAAGCTCTCGGCATGAACTACGCTTTCTTCCCGGGTGGCTGGAAAGGAGACCGCACCTATCCTGGTGGCTTCCCCGGTGCCATTATCACGCGTTATGACATTACATACAGTGAAAACAGGCCTTCAGCCGGAGAGGCACACCCGGATACGCTGTATACCCGCCATCTCGGCAGAGCAGAGCTTTCCACGCCCTTCGGGAAACTGCACGTTATCACAACCCACTTCCATGCTCATAAACAGGAGGTGCGGTTGGAAGAAGCACAGAAGATTATCGAGCTTATTGAGAGCCTTCGCACTACCGCTCCCGTACTGCTGCAGGGCGATTTGAATCATACCCCTGATGCACCCGAGTATCAGCTGTGGAAAAATGCCGGACTCATTGACATCGGCGCGAAAATGGGTATCGGCGATGAGCCGACCTACCCCGTCACCGAGCCACGCATCCGCATTGACTACATCTGGGCAACACCGGATCTGGCTGAAAAAGCCAAAGATGCGGCAGTGCTGAGCAAACCGCCTTTTGTGCCGGATCCCAAAAATCCGGCGTCCTTTGCACTCAGCGATCACATGCCGGTCATGGCGACTTTTCCTGACTGAGCACTCCCCTGTTCGCAGATCAACCGAAGAGAGAAACGTCTGCCCGGGACTCTTTTCCGGGCGGGATGAAAGGACAGATTGCATGAAAGGGCAGATCCTGTTGCTTCTGCTTCCGGTGCTGGCAGCGACGGCATCTGAAGAGCATCTTTGCGAAGCCGCTGTACCTTTGACAGCACTGACGCAAACACCGGCAGCACACTGGTTCGGTTATTACGACAAGTTTCAGTTCGATCCCTCCGACCGTTACGTGCTTGTCATGGAAGTGAGTTTTGAAGACAGGGCTCCCACTGCCGAAGATGCCGTTGCGCTCGGCATGATTGATCTTCAGGAAAATAACCGATGGATTCCGCTGGGAAGCACAACCGCCTGGTGCTGGCAGCAGGGATGCATGCTGCAGTGGCTGCCCGGTTCGGACTCGGAAATCATTTATAACATCCGTGAAGACCAGGATTATGCTGCTGTCATACAGAATGTATTTACCGGCGAGCAGCGGCGGCTGCCGAAGCCCGTTTATACCGTCAGCCCGGACGGAACTGAAGCACTCGGATTAAATTTCACCCGGCTTGGCGATACCCGCCCCGGCTACGGTTACAATGGTTTTGAAGATCCGCCGGGTCAGGAGCTCTATCCCGATTCGGAAGGAATTTACCGGATGGATCTGCGCAGCGGAGAATGGAAGACTATCATTACCCTGAATCAGATTGCTCTGGCTTATGGCAATGAAACCACCGATCAGGGAAAACACTGGTTCAACCATCTGCTCTACAACCCGGACGGAAGCCGCTTTATCTTTCTCCACCGCTGGCACAAGGAAAATCGAAAAGGAAGATTTACTCAGGGGTTCACGGCAGCACCGGACGGGCGGGACATCTTCTGTTTTAACGACAACGGGATGGTATCTCATTTTATCTGGCGGAATACTACAGAAATCCTTGCCTGGTCAGCAGAAAAAGAAAGCGGAAATAAATTCCATCGCTATTTTGACAGAAGCAATCAGGTTGAGGTGGTGGCGCCAGATATTCTGCTTCAGGACGGGCATTGCACCTGGTCACCCTGCGGCAACTGGATTCTTACGGACACCTATCCCGACAAAGAGCAGAAACAGACACTGTTTCTTTATCGCCCTGCCGATGGAAAGCGGATTGATTTAGGTCGTTTTTATCAGGAACGTCCGGCGGAAGAACAGCTGCGCTGCGATCTCCATCCCCGGTGGAACCGTGCGGGCACACAAATCTGCATTGATTCGCGCTGTTCCGGACAGCGTCAGCTCTATCTGCTGGATGTAAGTGACATTGTGCGTAATCAGGAATAAAAAAAGAAGCCGGCACTTCCGCACCGGCTTCTAAAAACAAACAGCACTACGACTCAAGGCCAGAAAGCATTCAGTGCAGATACAGTCTCGTCCACAATCTGCTGTCCCCCTTCCGGTGTGACAATATAATTTTCGGCACTGTAGCCGCCGCCCTGCACAGCTTTATCCGTAGGCAAATATCCGCTCTGTCCATTCGCCAGCTGCACCGTCAGCGTAAGCAGTGCTTTGGCGCGCGCCTGAATACGGAGGCTGTAGTCCAGAAAATATTCAAAGGGGAAACTTGCCATGGCAACATCCCCGATACGAAGCATATGAAACTCGGCGGGCTTCACAGATTCTCCTTTTACGAAAGGCGGAGACGGCGGTTCCTTTTCCGGAAGATCCAGCATGCGGATCACATGTCGGAACGCTATCTCATAATCGATGGTGGCTTCCGCACCGGGCAGTACTTCCGCCACTGCATTGGCAATGCGGTTTGCCACTTCCTGTCTGTGGCTGATTCCCTTTCGTTCCAGCATAATTTCTTCGGCTCTTTTCCGGAAGGTACGATGCGGGGATATATCGCCTGCCGCCGCACACTGCGCCAGAACGTAAAGATTCTCGCCAAAACGTTTCTTCAGTTCCAGGCGGGTCTCATGCCAGAAGTCAGCGGAAAGCACCATCAGGGACTCTGTTTCCTGGGATGGGCAGGGCAGATTCACTAAAATGCCTTCCAGTTTTTTCTCCGGTGTCCAGAAGAAAAGAAGCGGAAGTCCCGGATCTGCACTTCCTTCAAAATTTTTGAAGTCATCCCGGGCAGTATTTCCGTACATGACCGAAGTTCCGTCAAAATACTGAATACGCCGGTTGATACCGACGACAGCTGTACCTAAAGCCCAGCTGACCCCGGAGGGTTTCCGGTTTTTCCAGGCACTTCCGGCTGCTTCAACAGCTTTTTCCACAAAATAAGCGCCGTATTCCGAAGCGGTCATAATGTCGGGCACACCGCTTGTATCATAAACCCCTTCGATCGTTTCATCATTGAGCGCCGGGCCGTCATGGGTATGGGTCGCACTGAGTATGATTTTTTCAGAATCCAGATCAGGCAGCTGTTCTTTCAAAGCCGTTTTGATGCGTCGGACGATACCGCTTTCCACAAAGCACAGGTCACAACTTAAAAGAAGCGCCTGCTCTGTTTTATTGCCATCTTTTTTTGTTTCGAGCGCCAGAGCTGTCAGGGTCAACGGATCCTGTACACCTTCCGAAATACGGGTCTGGTACTGCCCCATGAGCGCGACGGGCCGTGGTGGCGTAATATCTACAACCGCCCAGCCTGTACTCAGGCTATTCTTTTCGTTTGCTGCCGTCGCAAGCCTGCGGACTGTGGTTTCAAACCACTCTTTTCCTTGAGCAATTTCCGGCAGGTTATTCTCCCATTTCGTTTCAAATTCGGCTGCAAAAAGCAACGGAGTGATTCCTTCATCGGCAAGTACGGATAATGCCTCTTCCAGCGCACCACTGCCACTGCCCCAGGACACATCAACCCAGGCACCGTCAATTTTTTCCAGGTCTTTCAGGTGCACCGAGAGAAGCCGGTGCTTGAGGAGCCGGAACATGTCAGCGGGCTTCAGACCGGAGCGTATCCAATGCCCTGTATCTCCGCAAACACCGATGCGCGGGCCCCGCCCTGCACAGGCTTCCAGCGCCACATCAGGATGCCAGTAGCGGGACGACCCTTCAGGATGATTGTGCAGTGCCACACTGATTCCATAGGCATTACAGTATTTTTCAATGAGATCAAGCGCCTCAGGTTCCGGTTCGGAGACGATCAACGAGACTCCCAGCGCCTTCGCAAAATCAAAGGCACGCCGGCAAGCCTCTTCTTCACCGGGAATCTGATGGATATAGATGCTGGTAAGTATGACGCCTGCATCTTTGAGTTTTTCATGAATCCGGGAAAAATATTCTTCCGGAAGCGCATAATCCAGTGTGAGTTCGCTCTCAGGCATCAGTTTCTGTCCCTGAAAAGCTTCAATGCAGGGCATCTTCAATTCTGATGCTTTGTCCACGGCTTCAAAAAAACTGAACAGCCGGAAACTCCAGGCGGCAGCACCCGTACGCCAGCCGAAAGCATCTGCGGCAGCAGACCCGGATGCCACCATCGTGCAAAGGAGAACCGCCGTCAGCAGCCCGCTCCATCCAAAATTATGCTGTTTCATAATGACCATCCGTTGTGCATGGCACGTTTCAACTGCGCATTGGCGCCGTCATGATTGATAAACTGTTCCAGTGCGGGATCCCAGCGCAAGGTCTCCCCTGTCCGCCCGGCAATATCCGCCAGCATACCGAGTATCGACGCTGTGTGCGCAGCGTCCACATGCGACACAGGGTCTTTTCGGGTGGCGATGCAGTCCAGGAAATTTTTCCCGTGGTGAGTGGAATCTGTAAGTCGCTCGTCACTATCCTTAAACGGCAGGGTGAGCAGTGAATCGGGCTCAGCCCAGATGCCTGAACGATCCACATGAACCCAGCCCTCTTCACCGATGAATTTGCATCCCAGTTTCATCTTCTCTTCATCGGTGAAAATCATTTTAAAGCCGTCGGCGTAACGGAATTCGGCGCGCCAGCTTAGCGAATTATCCGTGAACCCTTCCGTCCGGATCACTTCTTCACAGGACAGCTCAAAAGGCTCCTGTCCTATCCGGGGGCAGCCCCAATGGGCGATATCGAGATGATGCACACCCCAGTTGGTGATAAAACCTACGCAATAATCAAAAATGAGGTACCAGTCCGGCCATTCGACACGCCCGCGGTTGTACGGCTCGGGCGAAGCAGGCCCTCTCCACATTTCCCAGTCAAACCCTTCCGGCACGGGCTGCATGCCATAGGGGCCTTTGTATTTGGGCTGATAGTGTGGTCCTTCCACACTCACTTCCACGGTATGCACCCTGCCTATATAGCCGTTGCGCACCAGTGTGCAGGCACGCTGAAAGTTTTCCAGCGAACGCTGCCAGGTTCCCGTCTGAAAAACACAGCCATGCTTTCTCACTGCATCACGGATTGCCTGCGACTCCTGCACGGATACGCCCAGCGGTTTTTCACAATAGATGTCTTTGCCCGCCTGTGCCGCTTCCACCGCCATCAGTGCATGCCAATGATCCTGTGCCGCAATCATGACAGCGTCAATATCATCACGGGCAATCAGCTCACGCCAGTCGCCATAAACCGCACAGTCGCTGTTGCCCGCCTTCTCATCGACAATGGACTTCGCCCGTTCCTGGCGGTCTTTATAAACATCGCAAATCGCAAGAACCCGGCAGTTGTTCAGGCTCATGAGCTTGTGCATATTATCGAGGCCCATGCCGCCGACACCGATACACCCGAGGGTGACCGTATTGGAAGGCGCCGCTGCAGCGGATTGCCCCGTTACGGATGCGGACACAATCTGCGGCAGTGCAAATCCGGCACCGACAGCGCAGGCACTGCCGAGGAACTGGCGCCTGTTCATTTTTCGTTTCATGATATTTCCTTTGTCAGGCAAAAAACAGCCTGTAACTCTCACTTCCATCCAAAAAGATATTTTCAGACAATTGCCTCTATCTGAGCATCCCAGCGTACCTGGCGTTTCTGGTGGTAGGCTTCAACGCTCATCAGAAGGGTGGCTGCTTCAATAAAAGCTTCATCAATATTGCAACGGGGCGTCCCGCCGCTGCGCACGCACTGAAGGAAGTCTTCCATGTGGGTAGGCCAGTTCTCATGCTCTGCAGGATCAAAGACCTGTTTCGGCTTCAGCTCTCTGCCCAGGTGCGGGTAGGGCGGCGCATCGGGGTACACATAAAAACGATTGGCGTCCTGCCCGATGCCATTGAAAATAATGCGCCCTTCCCGTCCGATATATTCAGGCGGCTGCTCGCGGGTGGAGTTCATGCAGCCTTCAAAAAGCAGCATGGCATCTTCTTTTTCAAAGGTGTACTGGGCAAGCCAGGTATCAGGCACTTCCCTGCCGTCGTGGTAAAAAGCATTGTGCCCGGAGCAGACACAACTGTCAGGAATTCCCCAGCGGAGAACCGACTGCACATGATCCAGTTCGTGTGACAGCAGGTCGCCTGCCTGCCCGGTGCCGTATGCCCAGTAACAGCGCCAATGCCAGAAATGCTCTTCATTAAAATCGATGGACGGGCATGAACCGAGCCACGCTTCCCAGTCCACATCCTTTGCCACCTGAACGGGATCCGGCCGGTCATAAATATTATAATATCCGTACCAGCGCCAGGGGGCACGTTCCCGTGTTCCGTTAAAAACGCGCCCCGTATGTACCAGCGTCACCGGTCCGATCGCACCCTCGCGCATGAGACGCCCTGCTTCTTCCGTGGACGGGTACTGGCGGCCCTGATGTCCCAGCTGAAATACCGTATTGCTGTTTTTAACCGCATCCCGCATGCGTTTTGCCGCAGCAATGGAAGTAGTCAGCCCTTTCTCGCAGTAAATGGCTTTACCCGCCGCCACCGCATCCAGCACCATCTGCTCGTGCCAGTGGTCCGGAGTGGCAATAACCACTGCCTCCACCTGAGGGTCATTCAGCAGATCATGATAATTGGTATAGCCTTTCGCTTCGGGATTACGCGCCGCTTTCAACCCCCGTTCCAGATGCGGCTTGTACACGTCACAGACGGCAACCACTTGCGCACTTTTGAGCGAGCCCGTATGCTGCAGCAGATCCCAGCCCCGTACACCGGCACCTATGTGCCCCAGACGCACCGGATCCGGAGCCGCTTTCACGGAAGAGAGAATGGTCGGAGCTGTGATAGCCGCCGCCGTTGCGGCAAGCATGGTACGACGGGTGATTCCTTTGGATTCATTCATGACCTGATCTCCATAGCCTTTGCGGCTTTTTGGCATTGATTCTGTCCTGTTCAGATAAGTCAAAAGACTGAGGGTTATTTTGCAGGATAAACGCTTTCATGTCAAACGGTATCAGATCGCCTCGGCAGGTACCAGCTGAAAATGACTGAAACTGAGAGAGCTCAATGTTTTCCAGTCGTTTTCCGCACAGCTCTTCTTTGCACTGATCCTGAATTCTATTTTCGCTTTCCCGTTTTCATCTGCCGTAATACCCGGAATACGGACAAAGCGAATACCGAAAATCTTTTTGTAATCAATGACAAATAATGTGCTGCCGTTACAACTCACGGTGACATAAAAGGTATCTACATCCAACGATTTCAATTTCTCCTGAGAAGCACATTCCAACACTCCCTGAAGAATATAAGAAGTGTCCGGTTTTAAAGAAAATGATTTGGCTGCCTTCGTATACATGCCCGGCACCGGCTGCGCCGGAAAGCGAAGCTGCAGGCGCAGATTGTTGGCGGTATAGGCAAGGCCTGGAGTCATATTCCAGTTGTTTTCAAACTTGATCTGCACTGTACCATCACTTTGCATAAAAGGCGCATACAACTCTTCTTGTGTAAAACGCTCTGAAGCCTGCACCTCCCAGTTTTGCATGGACAGCAGCGGATTTCCGGCGAGTGCATAAACAGCCATGGTGCTCATAAAAAAAGCGAAAAAGCCGCCTGTTGTAATAGTTGTTCCCCAAAGAAGATGGCTTTTTTGTGGGCATGCTTTTTTTTCACGGCGCAGCCAGCGTTTCATGGGTACTCCCAGATATAAAGGCAGAATGATCCATATGGGATAGGTATAGCGCGCCTGTATTTCTCCAAAGAAGAGCAGCAGGATCACAAGTGCCGATAAAAAAAGAAGGGGCTGTACGCTATTGATCTTCCAATCTCGGTTTTTCAGTGCGCTCGTGACACCAAAGATGCCAAGCAAAAGAAAAACGAGCATAAAACAGTCGCTAAGAAAATAAAAGCCCCGTGTCAAGCTGTAGTGAGGTGCTATCGGGCTCTCCGGCTTCAGCCGGGAAAAATAGTAGACCACATCTTTACCCAGCCATAACAGACCGCTTGCCCTATTCATCAATTGAGGGATATAACGCACATGATTATGCAGATAACCGGATAAGAAAACATCCCGATAATACTCAGACCAGAATAAATTGGACTGGGGCGGATCCGCGGACTTTTGGAGCGAGGCAAAATAGTTCTTCGTAGTAGTAAGGGATTGAAACATGCCGTTCCAGTTATCGATGGAAGTGTGGTAATGTTTTTGTCCGCCTGTTGCCGCATTTCCTCTTAAACCGGTAGCCTCCGTCACGTAGTATTCAGACACTGTTTTGCTTCCCCAGGGGAGAAGAAAAATCAGAAGAAAAAGCGATAAATATCGAAGCAGCGTCGTCTTCCACAGTTCCCGTTTTCTAAGATCCGGGAGATGAAATGCCAGATGAAGCCCGACAAAAGAAATGCTGCAAAGAAAAATGAAAGGCCCGTGGCTTCGCTGCAAATCGACTGCAAGCCAGAGAATCCCGCAAAACAATGCAAGAACAACGGCAGGAATCTTCTTTTTTTTCCCCCATAAAGCGTACGCTTCATCCAACAGAAAAAAATATCCTAAAAGAAGGAACATGCCGTTGAGGTCGTGGCTGGGTATATTACAGCTGAAGATCAGCTCGGGCACAAAGAGTATCAGCCACAGGGCAAGCTGTGCCGCTGTTTTTCCGAAATGGCGTACGGCTATTCTGTACGCCATCAGGAAGGCCATCAGCTGCATGACAACATTGGCACTCTTATATACAGCAGGAGCAGCGCCAAAAAACCAGATGAGCGGTGTCCAGATTACGGCGACCCTGCGGCAATAGGGCAACCAGAACTGCGAAACACCCAAGCGTTCTTTGACAAGAAAAGAACCTGCCTGAACATTTTCCTGTGCCATCAGCCAGTAGGTTTCAAAATCAGAGTAGGGCTTTGCATCAAAGAAGTAGAGAAAAAGAAAACGAAAGAGGAAAAACACAGGCAGAAAAAAAAGAAGCAGAAACAACAAATGAGAAAGATTTTTTCGCGCAAGGATCCGGGCACCGGCGAGCCAGAACAAAGTTAAAACGATCATGGGCGGAATAAAGATTAAATATTCAGTCAATCGGCGGGTTTGTGTCAGGTACTGCACCCATACCTGTGTAAAAGCAAGCCGGGTTGCCATGGGCACAACCAGACACACAAACACACCTCCGTAGAGACACCAGAGAATAAGTTCCTGCCATCCTATCTCATTTTTATGTTTATAAAAATACAGAAGCGCATAGCCGAAACAAAGGCACGTGAAAAAAGCGAGCATCCCATAACCGATGATCATTTCGTTTCGCATAATCGCGAAAAGGGCATTCATAGACAGCAATTTTAATCTCCAAAATCAGGGAATGATGGCAGGATCGGAACAGCTACAACGGTGCAGATCAATTAAATTGAAGAATGGCATTAATGACGCGTTCCTGTTCCGCCGGAGTCATATCTGAATAAAACGGCAGGCGCACCAATCGGTCACTGACATCCTCGGTCACAGGACAGGCGCCTTCCTGTCCGCCAAACTCCTTGCCCATGACCGACAAATGAAGCGGCAGATAATGGAATACAGCCTGTATGCCCTGCTCTTTCAGATGCGCAATAAAAGCCTGCCTGGTTTCCAGCGAAGGCATGAGCAAATAAAACATGTGGTAGGTTTGTTCGCAGTGTTCAGGCACACAGGGAAGCCCGACTCCCGATTTCTCCGCCCAGTCCCGAAGCCCATCATGATAGCGTAACCAGAGGGCTTTACGCCTGCGTTGAATACTGTCCAGCGCTTCCAGTTGTGCATAAAGGAAAGCGGCGGTCAACTCGGAAGGCAGAAAGCTGGAGCCCACATCAACCCAGCTGTATTTGTCCACCTGCCCCCGGAAAAAACGACTGCGATCGGTGCCCTTTTCGCGGATAATTTCCGCACGTTCAGCCAGAGAAGCGTCATTGATCAGCAACGCTCCCCCTTCTCCCGAAGTAATGTTCTTAGTCTCGTGAAAACTCTGGGTGGCAAGACTTCCGAAAGTACCAAGATACCGTCCCCTGTATTTTCCATCCAGTCCGTGCGCATTATCTTCAATCAGCGGAAGCTGATAGCGCCTGGCAAGATCCATAAGCGCATCCATTTCACAGCCCACTCCGGCATAGTGCACGGCAACAATGGCACGGGTCTTTTTTGTAATCAGCGTTTCCACCTGTGTCTCATCCAGATTGAGCGTATCAGGGCGGATATCGGCAAAGACAGGCCGGGCACCGTGAAGCACAAAAGCATTAACCGAGGTAACAAAAGAAAAAGAAGGGGCTATCACCTCATCGCCGGGAGCGATACGGCAGAGAATCGCTGCCATTTCCAGCGCATCTGTGCAGGAACTGGTAAGAAGCGCTTTTTTACACGCATAACGTTCTTCCAGAAAAGCATGGCACCGTTTAGTAAATGCCCCATCCCCTGACAGATGTCCGCTTTGCATAGCCTCCTGCATATAAGCGATTTCACGGCCTGTATATCCCGGACGATTAAAAGGGATAGGCAAAGAAGATGAACTCATTATAATCTCCTGCGGGGCACCCTCATGCATCATCGGGCACAGCAGCGTCAACGTATTTGAAGGAGACGGCAGACACAACCCGTTCAGAAAACATCTGGTATCTGCTCCTTAGTCTGTGTGTCTTCTGCTGCCTTTTTCCGGCGTAAACCCCGTGAGTCAATAAGAAACAGAAATCCAATAAATCCCAATATAACATTAACAATATAGTTATATACAGAAAGCGCCGCAGCAGACTCCGCATCGATGCCGTAAAAAGAGAGAAAGTAAATAACCGAAAGTTCGCGGACGCCTGCCCCGGAAATTGTGACGGGAACAGCCGTGATAACCCATACAAGCGCCTGCACAACGCATATATCAAAAAAAGAGACAGAGATGCCGAGATAACGTGCCACCGTGTATTTTGTGATGAAAACAACACCATGAATGGGGAGACACAGCAGAAAAGCCATAAGGACCCGAAAATAGTTTTTCCGAAAATAAAGCAATGCACCACGCCAGGTATCCAGCAGCGAATTAAGTGCTGATCCTACTTTTCCCAGTCGCAGGAAAATCTTTTCCAACAGTGCAAAAAGCCACGGCTGTGTTGAAATCAGACTCAGTCCGGCAAAAAGAGCCATAAGAACGGCAAAATACCGGTAAAAAACCATCCGATCCGGGATACGGGTTGCAAAGATGAGAGATATGAACCCCAGCATGATGATAGAGAAAAGCCCTATATAGCGGTCGGCAACGATGGCAATTAAATTGCTGGCGCGGTTGCTTTTTACCGTCTTCAAGGTCATGGCTGTCTTTACAAAGTCGCCTCCGAGAGCGCCGGGCATAATCAGATTAAACGCGTGGGCAATCATGAGAAAACGGAAGTACTGCCAACGGGTCAGCTGCCGGCTCGCATCGGGATTCAGCAGCTGCCAGCGCAATCCGTTGAGCCAGGTCCGGAAAATTGCGATAACAACCAGAACTGTAAAGATATACCAGGGAATATCCCGGATGTGGCTCAGCACCAACTGCACCTTCACCATGCGAAGAAGCACGGCAATAGAAAGCAGCAATGCAGTCAGCCGAAGCCAGAATACTATTTTCTTTCTCTGATCTGCCGTCACAACTCTTTATCCCGAATGAAATACTGCGGCAGCTGCTGCTCTTCCCGAAGAATGCGGATCAAATACTCCCCGATAACTCCCATGGAAAAAAGGAGTACGCCAAAATGGAAAAGATTGACCATAATAAGCGTAGTCCAGCCGGGCACAGAAATGCCGATGGCAAAATAGCGGTACAAATAATAAAAAGCCAATAGAAAACTCATGGCTGCGCTGAAAAAACCCAGCACGCTCACCACTTTTAACGGGGCGGCAGAGGTGCTGACAATATTGTTGAAAAAATCCCGCACCAGCCTGAAAAAAGAATAACCACTGCGGCCGTAGCGCCGCTCTTCGTGAGCGACAGGTACATTGACAATATGAGCGGACAAATCAACCAGCAGCCGACCAACCCTGGGCTTATCCATTTGCAGGCGCACCAGTTCATCAATAATAAAACGGCGGATCAGCCGAAAACTCGTCAGCTCCAGTTTGGGCTCGCTGTGCAGCGCAAGGCGATTGAACCCTTGCATGGCACGGGTTCCCAGCCGGCGGATAAAAGAATGTTTTTTCGCCACATAAGAACCGATCACCACATCGCAATTGCTGTCTTTCTGCATGGCATCGATCAGTTTAGGAATCTCTTCAGGCGGATGCTGCAAATCATCATCCATGGTCAAAATAAATTCGCCCTGAGCATGGGCAAAACCGCACATGAGTGCATTATGCTGTCCGAAGTTTCGTGCCAGGCGAATAATTTTGATCCTGTTGTCTTTGTGACGCAATTCCTGCATGACCTGCCAGGACGCATCCGGAGAAGAATCGTCGATGAGTATAATTTCCACAGCCAAAGACATCTGTTCAAAAACCTGAAAGACACGTCTGCAGAGCAGCCCTAGCGTGGGTTCAGAGCGATAGACAGGAATAACTACTGAATAGAGAGGAGTAGACGCTGCATTCATAAATAAGACCTTATAGTGCTGTTTGTGTCCGGCATAGACACATCCGGCATTTCTTCGTCCGGGCAACCCTTTAAATAACGGATCAGGTACTCCGTCGTAAAAGGCTGCAAGTTACGTCCGGATGCACGGGGCTCCTTGCCTTCTTTTTCACCATATAAATCCAAAATACGGCTGATGGCAGTACAATCTATGTCAAAACGTTTTGCCAGGGCTTCCAGAGGAACGAGACCAGTAGGAATATCTTCATCCAGATAGCGTCGCTGAGGTACGGATCGCTTCTGATAGGTCGGCGTTCTGCTCACAGCATTAGCGAGTGATTCTCCGGGGATCCGAGCCACACCATAACTGTAATCCAACCAGTGCTGGGCTGATACGATGGCATTGTGGATAGTGGAAAGGCACTCATGGCGCATTTTTCGTAAAGTCTGGATGTCTCTTTTTTCTGTGCGTGACTCCGCCAGACGCAGGCGAGCCATCATAGCCTGCCATTCCTCTTCCCTGTCATTGCCATAAAGTCCAAAGACAGGCATATTCAACTTATAGGCGATACGCAGTCTGATCTGATCGATTTCCTCCAGCAATTCTCCTACTTCCGGTCGGGCAGCAATCCCTTCCATATAAAAAGAATACGGTTCGCCCTGCCGTTGCCGTTTCTCGATGTCATCGTAATTCAGAAGATAGCCGCCCGGATGAAACACGGCGCCTATATTGCCCAGCGAAGTTGTCGCGGGGACACGGTTGAACAGAACCTGCGGAAAGATCTCCGAAATCTGTTCCCTCTGCTCTTCGCTCACCTCGCCTTCGAGCGACACCATCCAGCTTCGTTTTCTCCGTTTGATGTAAACGCCGTTCTCCAACGCTTTGGCAGAGTAAGGGGAAGTGGAAAAACAGATCAGCGGATAGTTCTCACCCACAATCCGCCAAAGATAGGGGGCTGCCAGTGTTCTGGGCGGCGTCAGAACCAGCGGTATCTGCCGCTGCATCAGTCCTGCTTCTTTCAGCAGAGAGACACTCTCCTCCAGGTGCTGGGAAGGGTGAGACAGAAAAATGAAATCTGATCGGGTAAGCAATTCATCAAGGCTGTGCCCGACGCTGCTCATCCCAAGAGGAATAAAGCGTGACTCCTCACCGATATTGTTGGGAGGGCGTTCGAGATAAATACCGCCCCGGGCATTGAAACAGCTAACAGCCGCCCTGCCGTGTTCCGTAGCACGGGCATAGCCGTAGCTCTGCAGACCCTTTGAAAGAAAGTCGGCGAAAAAAGCACGCCCGGACTGGGTGCTTACGCCGTATATACCTGGTTTACAATTCATTTTTCTTCATCAAATGCTGTCGGATGCAGGACAAACCAAACAAGTCAGCGGATTTTCATCCGAATTCCTGAAGCGAAAGACATTACATGCGACAACGTCTGTTGATAATTTTCTCCGGTAGATGCAAACAGCACCACTCTGTCACCGTCGCTTTTCGGTGATTTTACTGAAGAACCGTCGGCAAGCAGTTGTCTGTAAAAGAAAACCCGACAAGCATCGACGGCTTCTGCCTCATATTCAACTGATTCAAGAATGCCATCTTTATCAGGCACCAGACTGTAGGACGCATAGTACTGATTGTCATGCTGATCCGGAACGGGCAAAGGCTGCTCTCCCACAGAGAGTTGAATGGTAGCTTTATAAAAGTCGTAGTTATAATAACGGGGTACCATTTCGGCCATGAGAGGCCCTCCGGCAAGGCGGGGCCCCACGTCGATAATACGAGGCACTTCATTTCTCTCAAGAATCATGTCAATATGCACGGCCCCCCAATTTATGCCGAAAGCCCGGATAGCAGCTTCATTGACACGGCGGATCTGATCAGCTATTTCAGCGGAAAAATTTGCCGGAAATACAACGCCCCGCGTCAAATTCATAACCTCTTCATCTATCAGTTTTTCCGGCATTACCAAAGTAAAAATTTTTCCATCATGGACGAAAGACTCCACACCAAGAACAGTTCCGTCTATGAATTCCTCGACAACAACAGTGTTCATCTTTGAATAGCTGCGGGCATGCTGAAAAGCATCCTGCATCTGTTGGAGCGACACTTTTTCCAGAAGGCTGATCCCTTTACCACCGCCGCCGTCGGCAGGTTTAACCACGACGGGCAGCCGCAGTGTCTGCACCATTTCCACTGCTTTCTCCGGATCAGACGCAGAGAAACCGGGCGCCATAGATTCGCCGATGATATCGCGGTATCTGTTTTTAAATACGCAATTTTCCACTACCTGAAGCGGAGGCACTTTATCACTGAATTTAAGCAGATGATTGCATTGTGCAATGGCATGGATTGCCGTGCTGGTGCCGCAAGTGACCATCCCTGCAGGCTGGTATATTTTTGCCAGGCGCAGCACTTCCTCTATGTCTGTAAAATCAATGGGATATACTTTGTCGGCATATTTTTCACAAACGCCGCCGCCTGTTCCGAGGCAGACCGTCATGTAACCTGATGCTTTCGCTTTTTCTACAAGCGGAATCTGATTATAAGTGGTTCCGAATATAAAAAGTGTTTTTTTCATACAGACCTTATTGCTGAAGAGACAGTCGTTCTGCTTCCTTCAGTATTTGAACGCCCTCTTCTTCATATACATCAAAAAAACCATGCCGGGACGGGCGTGTTACAAGACGGGGATAAGGATAATCCGGATGTACCAGACCGGGTGCTGCCATAAAACGATGTTTTACCGCTGCTTCCAGTATGAACGGGTCAGCAAGCATGCTTGCGATACTCTGAAGCGATCCGGGCTCATACCGGGGATGAAGGCGGGCGATCGCATGAAGCAGATATTCCGCTTCTTTCAGCAGGTAGTGCTTTCTTTCCACTACTTCATTCTGATTACGGTATTTCATTAAATCGGGTGCGTGTTTTTTGAAGAGTCTGGCGGCATGCCGTACGATTTGTGCACTTTCGACAATATCCTGTACCGTTGCGGCGTGACGTGCCTCGCAATAGCTGACCAGATGGATCATATGCGGTTCCAATATCATCTGCAGCAATGTAGTACGAGCCAGCTGGTATTTGGCTTCAGCCGGATCCGGAGAAAAGTGTTCAATCCCTGCTCTGGTTTCACGCCAGGCACGGGCATTCCCTTTCAGCCTGCCGACCAGCTCCAAAGCAGCGCCCATTTTGGCAAGATCGGCATAATCACCGGTTTCCGCCGGTTTGTTCAACTGAAACTGAAAAATCATATCGGCAACACCACATTGTTCCATCACGGCGGTGATCAATCCATAGTCAGCAACAACCACTGTATCATGTGCCCATCGGGATGCCCAATGATTAGGATCATTCATCTCAACGGGGATGCCCCGCCGGGCAAGATGTGCCACCGTCTCCTGGTGCTCCACCAGTGATTCATCCAGAGTAAGCGGACCACGCCCGTCCAATTCATTAAACCAGAAAAGCGGCACTGCCTGATGAGCGCCTTGCAGCATGCCGACTTTCAAACAATCATCGGCAAAAGCGCAGAGATTGCGTACATGAGCATAGGGCTTTATACCCGGATAATTGCCACGACGGGTCGCCTGATAAAGTACCTTGAGGTCGTCCACAGTTTTATAAGGCACTCCACCGTCGTTTTTTCTTCCTTTAAAAGCTTCAGGCTCACCGAAATAACGCTGCGAAAGATCGGAAGAGCCCAGAGAAATTTCGTCTACAGCACCGGCATTGGCAAGTGCAGCAATCCCCTCCACCGTCGGCTGAATAGAGTCTTCGGGAACCCCGAAATGGGTTCGCAGACAGGGTAGTTCTGATTCTTCAAATCGTCGAATCAGGTCCTTGACTGCTTCGGCGGACGGTTTTTGCAGCCCCGGCTCAGAGCGCCACTTATCGCCTGCAATCACCTCTTTCGCCATCTGGTCCAGCATTTCTATACCAGGGGGGCAGAGTTCTTCTTTCAACAGAGCCAGAATTCTGTCGCGTTGGAAATCACGAACCTCAAAATAATCGAGCACCTGCTCTGCTCTGTCAAGAGGCGGCAATTCCTGCGAAAAGAATTCCACGGGCACCGGAAACTGATTGCTGCGGGCACGGAGTCTGGCGATGCTTTCAGGAAGGGCGGCAAAGGCAACACGGCACCAGGTGCCGTCACCACGTCGGAGGAGTCCGTTTTCTTCAAGAGTATGGATGCATTCGGTAAAAACAGCCTCTGCTTTATCAGGTGAAAGCCGGTAGCTCAGTCCTATATGGCTGGGGCGATATTCCCGAACAGCACCCAGCAAAAGAGATAATGTGTCTGCTGGCGCCGTTATATGCCCGGAAATGCATGCCAGGTTCGCAATACGCTGTGCTTTGAAAAGCCCTTCTGTATGGGGATCGTTCCCAAGAGTCGCCCCAATAAAATACAATGACATCCGCCTTCTCTCCGTCAAGGCATATTGAACCAGCTCCCTTGAGTTGGCTGTCTGCCGCTACTACCGATTGTAAAAGGGTATTCTACCTGAAAATCGGGGGCAAAGTCGCCCGCTCTGCACGGCATGTCATGTCTGTGGGTGCAACCAGGCAATATTTTTAGCGCTTTTGGCAGCGCAGGGGAAAGTTTTTAGTCTTCGGGAACTTCGACGCCTCTGCCGGAAAATATCATGTTATACGCCTGGTCGCGAGCGGAATAATTAACCACATAAAATCCGGGCGTATTCAACCAGGTGGTCTCCGTTAAGCCCGCTTCTTCTAGTGAACGCAAAACAGGTTCGCCGGGATCATCTTCATTGACTTCATCCGGAAAGTAACGATAGATATCAATCACAACATTGTCTGCCGAAAGGCTGCCCTCGCACTGATCTTCCAGGCTAAGGATGCGAATATCATAAGCCGCCGCGACATCGTCCCAGTGGTGATACTGACCTTTACGACACACATACACCGGGATTGTTTCGTTCAGAAGGTAATCAGGATTATCTTTAACTGTCAAGACAGGGGGCAATGTGTCGTTCACCGCAATAAAACGAATCCCTTCCAGTACGCCCGGCTCTTCCGTATACGGTTTCCGGTACTCATATCGGTAAGTGACACGATAGGGAGAGTGATCGGCGAGCAGAGGGATCTCCGGATCGGCGGGAATCCAGCTTTCTCCGGATTGATAGGCAATCTCTGCCGCTCCGATCCAGGCAATGGGGTCAAACTCCTCCCCGACACGGACTGATGCCTCCGGATCATTCCAGTAGACTCCACATTCAAAGCTATTAAATAGGGATGCGTCCGGATCTATATACGTGGGCTTTAAAAACAGAGAAACTTTAAGTACAGATTGAAAATCACAGGTGCGCTTACCGGGATCAGGGAATTGATCATAAACAGTATCAACGGGCACCACGTTCCAGTCATATTGTATTTCAGGCGCTGGGAAGCCCGCTCCTGTAATCTGTGCGATTGCTTCACTCATTGGCAATCCTATGACATCAGGCATGAAACAGGGCCCTTCAGAAACAACCAGATGAATAACCCCGCCGCAGAGAAAGTTGTCTGTTTCAATAAAAAGCACTGTGCCTGCTTCTGCTTCGGAGGGAACAGCAGTGACAGAACCGGAAATATATCCGGCGGTGCGCAGAGCTTCCTGAGCATCTTCAAGAGACATGCCAGTCACTGTCGGAAGCAGGCATGGTCCGAGCGAAACTACAATCTGTACTTCGGAATTGCAGAGTGCAAAAATATCCGGTGCCGGACTCTGAGAAATAACCTGGTCTGCAAAAATATTATCATCGTGCTGTTGAATTACTACTGGCACCAGATGCGCTGCAAGAATACGCGCCTCGGCTTCTTCGCGTGTCAGACCGGCGTCAACGACAAGAGGAACCCGGGTCGTATCCATAACTTTTATATACCGCAAAAAGTTATTGGTGACATAGCGGCCTTCGTTGCCGGCACTGTCCTGAACTGTATAATCGATGCGGTATATACCAGGTATTTGTGTAAATTGATCAAGGGGCACAATGATCTCATTGCCGAATTCGTCATACTCAAGGCTGTAATCGGGCTTCAGCCGACGAACGGTCTTTTCAACGCTGTCCCAGTAATCTGTCGGTCCTTCCGAACCGCACGCATCGAGCGCTGTACCCGAATCAATCATGCTCCAGTCCGCATTGCAGTCAAGAATATGGACATGAAATACGCGAGGGTAATAAGTCCAATCCGCCTCAAAATTTCTGTAACCGTAGGGCATAAGTGCAACCGGATCCATTTGCAGCATGGCAGGCTCAATGACAGGGGGGCGGGTATCCTGCACATAAATGCGGCGTACGACAGAGAGATTGACTCCTGATGCTGTTTCCGTGCTGTACGTGATCCTGAATTCACTTTCCAGAGTGCCCGTATTGTTGTCTATGGATTCGACAGGAACTCCGTCTTTTGTAATAACCGATGCAACAACAAGCGGACTGCCGTCTTCATCCTGACCGTCCGCGCCCGGATCCGTATAGGAACCGCCGCATTCCACGAATTCCTCTTCCGATCCGAATAAAACCAGCCGGGCACCGGATTCTTCAAACGGAGCCCAGCACGCCGGAGGCTCTGCGGAAGGGTTTACTGCATAGAGCCCGCCAGATTGCCACAGGAAGAGGGCACGCATGGCAAAAGCAAGAGGGAGGTCTCTCTGCTGCCAGCCCTCCACATAATCCATAGCTTCTCCTTCTGTGATCCTTTTATCCTCATTCGTATCGGCAGGGTGAAAGGAAAGAGGGGCAGCAGATGCAGTTCGTATAAACCCCGAAATCAGTAAAAGCAAACTGCACACACAGACGATAAACAGACGATTTTTCAGAAAGTGTTTGCGGCAAAAGCAGGAAATTTTCATGGGACCTTCCTTGCATTAAAGAGTTTGAACTGTCTTCATCACGGTGCAGCCCGAATCGGCAAGAGGTTTTGTTGTTTTTCGATTATCTTACTTTAGTTTAACACAATAAAGTGTGAAAATGTTCGCTAAAAAACTGTTACGGACGAAAAAGAGAGTTGGCTGCCCTATCATGATCAGTTGATTTACTCTGAATGGCTTCCGTATACTCACAAACATGATTCAGACGGGCTGGGATTCCCCGTTCTATTAACAAAAAACAGGCTTTTTTATATGCATTGCAAAGACATAGTCACGATGAGCAGGCTTTTTATGAGGTGTGTCGCAGCCGCGGCACTGATACTCTGTCTTTGGCAGCTGAATTGTATGGCGGACGACGCTCCACTGCCCCAGGTTCTGAATGGAGAACTGGATCAATGGAATAATGGCCGTCTCGCAGGCTGGATCTATGTACCCTACAGTGCCCTGGAGATACAGAAAAGCCAGGAAATCTACAACGGGCACCCCGTTATCACCATGCACCATCCGAAGCTGGGCTTTCTCGAGCAGGTCTTTGCCGATGGATCAACGCTGATGCCGGGAGATATACTGTCCGTGTCTGTGTCACTACGTTCTCAGCCGGGGGCGACTGTAGATCTTTCTTTTATGCTTCTGTACGGGAAGGGCGACGATCTGCAGCGCAAATATAAAAAAGAGATTTACACCGGCGGCGGAGAATGGCAGCGGCTGGAGGTGCTTTGGGTCGTTTCAGAAGCAGATCTGGAAAATCTCGAAAAAGTAGTCATTCGCTTATCTGTTGCAAATGCGGAAGCTCCTGTGTCCGTGAGCCATTTTCAGGCATATGCCGCCAATGTGGGGGTGTCGGCAAACCCGATCCCGCCGGGATCTGTAGAGGTGGCATGGATACGCCCGTAACCCTGATCCGAAATCACCGTCTTCTTCTTTGGCGTTTTGCCCTCCGCGGGTTGACTCAACGCTATAAAGGAAGTCTTTTCGGTCTGTTATGGACAGTAATTACTCCCCTTTGCATGCTGGGCATCTATACTTTTATGTTCAGTGTTGTTTTTCAGGCGCGCTGGGGCCACGGCGTCGGTGATTCTAAAATGGCTTTTGCCATCGTTCTGCTGAGCGGCTTAACGATTTATCAGATTTTTTCTGAATCGGTCAATGCCTCCATTCAGGCGGTCAGCAACAATCCCAACTATGTCAAGAAAGTCGTTTTTCCGCTGGAAATTCTTCCTTTTGCGGGGCACATCAGTTTTCTCCTGCCCAATCTTGTGTGGTTTCTCATGGTAGTGGCGGGCACCTGGCTTTTTATGGGTGGTCTTTCGCTGAAAATTCTGCTGCTTCCTGCCATTCTTATTCCTTTGAGTTTTTTGACCATCGGAATCAGCTGGTTCTGCGCATCCCTGGGTGTTTTTATCCGGGACTTAAACCATTTTATTACGATCGTATTGCGCATGCTGCTTTTTTTAACCCCGATCTTTTACGATACAGACCGCATTCCCCATCCGTGGAACTACCTGCTCCTTTGCAATCCTCTTGCCCATTTTGTTGACCAGACGCGCCGGATCCTGATCTATAATCAATGGCCTGACTGGTATGTTCTTGCGGGGATCTCTCTGTTTTCGCTGGCAGTTTTTCAGCTGGGCTATCTTTGGTTTATGAGAACAAAAAAGGGATTTGCAGATGTCCTCTGATCCCTGTGCCCTGAATCTGCAGAATGTGAGCAAGGTGTATCACATTTATGAGGCGCCCCATCACCGGCTGCTCCAGATGATCTACGGTTACCGACGTCGTTTTTTTCGTGAATTTAAAGCACTCGACGATATCAGTTTTCAAGTGGGACGCGGAGAAAGCGTCGGTATTATCGGCAGAAACGGAGCCGGGAAAAGCACCCTCCTGCAGATTATAGCGGGCACTCTTTCCGCCACCTCCGGAAACTGCCAAACCTCAGGAAGAATTACGGCGCTGCTGGAACTGGGCAGCGGTTTTAATCCTGAATTTACAGGCCATGAGAATGTGCTCCTCAATGCTGCCATCCTCGGTATGAGCGAAAAGGAAATAGCCGCCAAATATGATGATATTGTTGCCTTCGCCGACATCGGAAATTTTCTGGAGCAGCCTGTTAAAACCTATTCCAGCGGCATGAAAATGCGCCTGGCTTTTGCGGTGCAGGCTTTTATCGATCCGGAAATACTGATCATCGATGAGGCTCTTTCTGTCGGTGACGGTGCCTTCCAGATGAAATGCATGCAGCGCATGCGCGAAATGATCGAGCAGAAAACAACGATCCTGCTGGTCAGCCACAGTTTACAGACCCTGCGCTCTTTCTGTTCCCGGGTGATTTGGCTCGATCAGGGCCGGATTAAAATGGACGGTGACACACGTGAGGTAACCGGACGGTATAGTGAAGTGCTTTTCGGAACAGCAGTACAAAAGCAAAAAGAGAAGGCAGACCCGGAACAGAACATTCGCGAGGCAGGGCCATCCCCGGATTTTCCGGTAATAAACCTGGAGACCGCATCCCGAACGGAAACACTGCGCAGATGGGGCAGCGGCGAGGCGAAGGTGACCGCCTTTTCACTTCATGATGACAGCGGGAAGATGTCAAAGGTCTACGAATTCGGCGTCACCCTCCAGCTCAATATAGAGGCTGAAGTGATCGGCGAGCTTCCGGATACGTTTTTTTCCATGGCTTTTGCTGTAAAAAACCGGCAGGGTCTTGATATCATCTCTATCAGCACGGACCGGCTCGGTATTTTCACAGATCCGCCGGATACAGGAAGTAAAATCAAAGTGCGATTTACCTTTCCTCTGCAGATTGCACCGGGAGATTATTCGCTGGTACTTGCCATTGCCTATACCCATGAAGGCAGACGCACCTACATGGATTACGTTGAAAATGCCTGGTATTTTTCTATTCTTTCGGATCGGCCGCGCTACGGCATTTATGAGCCTGATGCAACAGCTGTTTTTTTAGACACCTGAATCTTGGGAGAAACGGATGGACACACAGCCCGGTATCAACTCTCCGGAGTATTGGGACCAGCGCTTTCAGCAGGATTGGTCCGCCAATGGAGGGGAATCCTATACCCGTGCCTACGGTGAACTGCTGAAAGAGCATCTGCCGGGATTTTTTTTTCAGGAAATGTGCAGAGAGCAAATGACTGTCTGTGACTGGGGCTGTGCAGAAGGTGAGGCTGTTGCGTATTTAAGTCAACTCTATCCCGAACTGGATATCAGCGGTGTGGATGTTTCCGCCACCGCTATCGATAATGCCCGGAAAAAATACCCATCGCTCAAATTTGCTGCGGAGAACTGGCTTGATCCGAACCGGGAGCTGCCCGCATACGATGTGGTTTTCACGTCCCATGTCCTTGAACATTTTGTGAATCCCCTGGAGATCATACAGCAGACACTGGCACGGATCGCCCGGACAATGATTATTATTCTGGTGCCTTATGCAGAAGATCTTGACAGAAAAGATCCGGAGCACTTTTTCCGCTTTTTTGACAGCAATCTGCCGGTCCGCTGGCCAGGCTGGGTCTGTACTCATTTTCAGGTGCTCGATACCAGAATGCGGGCAGGCTTATGCTGGCGCGGGCAGCAGGCGCTCCTTGTTTATGCGGAAGAGAACTGGGCAAAAAAAGCCAATCCAGCCCGATGCCTCAACAGTTTTCGCGGAGAGGCCGCTGCGCTTCTCCCTGAGGTGAAGTTGCTGGAACAGGAAAAACAGTTGCTGGAACAGGAAAAACAGTTGCTGCGTGCACAGGAAGAACTGGCGAAGCGGAAACAGGAAAAACAGTTGCTGGAACAGGAAAAACAGTTGCTGCGTGCACAGGAAGA